>Ga0056128_1000580_pt1 | contig 34032 bp, 21 predicted proteins | sample WorMetLIZISLAND2_FD_71113 | JGI IMG/M metagenome (GOLD analysis project Ga0056128, IMG submission 71113) | Marine gutless worms symbiont microbial communities from Max Planck institute for Marine Microbiology, Germany - Olavius geniculatus... ...
CAATAAACATGTTGTTAAAGTAGCAACCATGGCCAGACTTTGACAGTGCCATTATAACATCATTAACATAGACAGCAAACAAACCTGGGGACGATACACCATCTTGTCTGAACCCACACTGCAATTTTACAACGTCCGAAAACATATTGTTCCGCCATACAACTGCAGCACACATTGTATACCAATTAATCAAAATGTGCAATAGGGCAATAGGTACATTACGATTCAACAGTTTCATAAACAGGGCATAATGATTAACTTTATCAAAAGCTTTAGACAAGTCAAAGGCACACAAGTTAACAGTTGAATTGCCTGAAATAAAATGCTGAACAACAGATTTAACAGTATAAAGAGCATCATTACAGCCAGTACATTTCTTAAAGCCAAACTGTAGATCTGAGGTCACAAAATAATCACCATAAGCTTACATCTGTAAAAAACACATCTCAAACAGTTTAGAGATATAAACACTCAGAGTAATGCCTCTATAGTTATCAGTTAAAGAACCATCCAAATTATTACCTTTAAGTAACGGTACGGTAATAGGTGGCTATTCTGTTGCATGCGTCTCCACAAAGTACAACATTCGGGTTATAGTGCCTTTATTTTTTTAATATTTTAGTCACATCATTTTTTGATGTCTAGTCTGGATAATATCTGATTGATGGCATTGGTTGTTGTGGTGGATTTATGACATGTTTGTTACTTGGCTCGCATAGTGAGTGTAATTTTCACGATGTTATGTACAGGTGCTTATTGCTTGAGATACAAGTTAGGAAAGATGTTGGCGTACTGTGACAACCAAAGTAACTTGAGTCACCCATGGGTGAAGGAAGGTTTCTCACCATGTTTCTATACAACGTTGTCTTCATCAGTGTTTGCTGCTATTGCTTTATTCTGTGGTGGAGCCCAGATCTACATTTACAGGAAATATGCTGTCCGAATAGAGCCAGTGACCAGGCAGCAGAAGCTTAGCCTTGAACGACTGTATAAGCTGCAGCTGGTGTTGATGGTGCTGGCATGTACAGAGCCTGTTGTTAAGCTTATCACACAGCTGATTGTCGTCAGACATGGAGAAATCCTTTGGTATGTGAAACTAGCTCTTGCTACATTTGAACATGCTTGCACATGTTGCACACATTTAGATAGTTGCAGTCAATAACAGTGGATTAGACCAAGATTACTAATTTAATGTATTCATACTGCAGTTACTGCAGAGCACAGATAAAGCTGCTAATTGGGGAAATTAAAAAAAACAGCATCCTTATAGCATGTAGCTGTATCAAATGCCACCTTTTGTGAACATTGAAATAACATACTGGATAGTAGCAGTTGGATATCATTACCAGTTGTGCTGTGGTTTCGTCATTACCAGTTGTGATGTGTCAATCTGCTTAAATATGTGTAGGGTTGACATACTGGAAGCCTGCAGTGGCACATTTTCGTGGGTCGTGGTGGCTATATTAATTTATCTGGAATGCCACTGGATGCTGCCAAGCATTCCCACACGTGGACATGGTCTCGTTCTGCTGATTTTAGTTACGATTTCATTCATCTTTGAGACACTTGCATTGCTGTCATGGTTCAGTCCTTTGTGGTGGTGGACTGCCAGAAAGTAAGTCAGATTCTTATTAAAGTCTTTGTTTTCTGACATTGTGCTGTTATGCTTTTAATGAAGTAATGTGACAGTAGTCAATGCTGTGTTTATGAGAAACAGTATTGCTGATCTTAAGGCACAGTTACTGGTATGGTGGATGAAATTGAACTTTTCACATAGTTTGTTATAAGATGGGATTTATACTACATTTGGAAGTCTATATAGTCTAAGCAGACAAATTTGTTGTTGTTGTTTTTTTAGACTGGGGACTACCTGATTGCTAATAGTAAGTGTTTAGAAGTTTAGGAACAACTATGAGTTTTTATAGTTCTTAGTTTTTTCTAATTACGAATATTAGTTGCTTTAGTCTTTTTTTGTCCTCATCATTGTTGCTACAGTCACCACAGTCAGCACTAAGTTCAAGTGAAATGAATAAGTGCTTATTGCCAATGTGTTGTGTGCAGCACTGGCATGAACCTAGAGCTTGGCATGTGGTGCTGGCGCTATGCATGCGCCGTTGGCCTCTTTATACTATGCATCATGGCACCGGGAATCCAGCGACGCTTTGCCAGCCTCCACTCCTCGTTGAATGACGTGAGGGTATGGTATGTCTGCATCCTGTGTAGATTTGTCACCATTGATGCCTTTCGTTGATGATTTAATTGTCAGTCATTCAGTGAGTCATAGTTAGCACATTGTCTCAGAACTTAGGTGACTTACGAGGCAAATTATTATGGTAGTTAATATTATGATACTATAAATTTTACAAGTTCAAATTCTGTTTCTTCTGTTTGCAAATTTTGTGTGTTTTATTTTAATGCAAATAATGTAATTTGTACAATTAGGTCAAGAAATCAATTAATGAGCAAACAATTTTACACAAAGTTCCCAGTGATTTACAAGCTTTGAGATGAAAATGCAGAACTAGAACTAAAATTAAGAAAGCTGACTACATGATGAGAGATACAAAAGGGTATAGAAATCAGTTTTAAAATATTCACTGGAACAGTAACATTTGGAGCTTTCATTTAAAGGATGCAGTTTTGGATAACTGTAGAAGTTGCTGTTTAATTGCTCATTAATTTTTATTGTGTTTGCATTATGCATAGAACCTGCTTATCAATGATGAAGCTGACTCACAAGAAGCACAGTTTCCGACACAGCAGACGGAGTCGACGTGGCGAGGCATACTGCGGAAGGTGGTAATGCTGTGGCCGTTCATGTGGCCCAAGGGCAGTTTGCTGCTGCAGCTGTGTGTCCTGGTCTGTGTGGCTCTCCTGGCTGCCGGACGAGTCGCAAATCTGTTCCTGCCGATATACTACAAGAAGATCGGTAAGCCAATGTTTAGACACTGATAAATCGTAAATTTACGACACACACATAGTATATTTATGTGTGATTACTAATTGAACTAACCCACCAGTGTGCCAGTGCTAATGTTTTTGCTCGCTGAGCGAGAAACATAGCAAACCACACACAAACTGTGTACAAATTTTCATTTGTGGTCCACTACGAGCATCATCACAAAAGTTTTTGGCCTCGACATATTAGACAATAATATTTTCTACAGTTTTTACATCAGTGAAACGTACATCCTTTACGAACTTTAATGAGTCGGTTGCAGATATGACGTCATTGTAATTTATGACGTCACAGAGCATAAAATTGAACCAATTTGCAGCGTCAACGAACGAGGCTTGAGTCATTCATCATCATGTATAGCGGAAACCATCATTGTCAGATTTCAGATTTCAAAACAGATAATGGTCACTGGGGGTAAGGTTGTTGCTGTATGCATCGTGGTCTTAGTGTAGAAAGTCATACTCATGAACAGCCAGCTGGGTAACTGTAGACTTTGGACTGGACTGCAGTGCTGAAATGTGGGGAAATTGTGCAGGGCTTGCTCTTGGGCCCCTCCCTACCCCCCTGCCCATCAGGGGCCCATGTAACTAGTCACAAATTTTGATTGGCCTTTCATTAACACAACTGATATAATTAACAGTTAAATTTTAATGAAATTTTTCTGATACCATCAGATATTGGCATTGCATTGTATTTTGGCTGAAGTGCTTTGATTTCCGGGTACCACAGTTTAGGCTATAGTATATTTACAGACCCAAATGAGAAATTCATAAATGTAGATGTCAGGGCTTTCTTAAAATCAGATGCCAGGGAGCCTCACTTTGGTAAATCCTGCTACAGACTGAAAAAGTTTCATGCAACAATCAGCCTGATTCAAATGCTGCTTGTGTTAGTGCACCAAATCGTTTCAGCTTAATGCCCTATGACATCATAAATTACAATGACGTCACTTCTGCGATCTGCTTACACGAATACGCAAGGTAGATACCTCTTACTGATATATAAACAATAAAAAATTTTTGTCTAATATATTGAGGCTCAAAACTTTTTGAATGCTCCTCGTATTTGCGTGAAGTCGTAATTGACTCAAATGCTTTTATTTGTGGCTAGCGCAAATGTACCCTATTGTATATTCACGTATGCAAATGAGAAATTTACAAATGTATTTGTTAGGACTTTCACAAAATCAGATGCCACGGGGCTCCACTTTGGTAAATCTAGCTACAGACTGGAAAATTGTCATGCAATAGTGAGTCTGATTCTATGCTGTTTGCGTTAGCACTCCAATTTAATGCTCTGTGACATCATTAATTACAATGGTGTCATATCTACAACCGACTCATTAGAGTTCGTAAAGGATGTACGTTTCACTGATGTATAGATTGTGGAACATATTGTTGTTTAATATGTCAAGACCGGAAACTTTTGGGATGACCCTTGTATATGGACGTTTTTGTTTATCATTAGATAGATTGGTTAATGATGGTTCTGTCATTTATTTAGTTATTAATTAAATTAATAAAACTAACGAATTAAATCAAACTAAGCAAAATTAGTTTATCTACTTTATCTGTGCATTGATTTTTTTGCTGAATTTATGCTGATGCAAAGTTACATATTCTTGTTTTTTGCTTAAGCTCCCCATTGTTTTCAGAGTAATTGTGTTTGTGTTGATATGTTTGTGGCAGTGGACAGTCTGACAGTGAGGAATGTGAATGAGTCGGTGACACTGCGGGATGGTGGGTTCTACGTTGCAAGTGTGAAGGGAATTGAGTTCCGCTGGGACTACATCCTGACATACATCGCACTGTGGTTTCTACAGGGAGGTGGCCTTGGCTCCATGGGTTTTCTCAACAATGTTCGTTCATTCCTCTGGATATATGTTCAGCAGTACACCACACGGTCTGTACACCTCACTTGCTCTCAAATACTCAGTTATGTTGATACTTGTAGCTGCATCTATATTACTGCTGAATATTAGCACTGTAATGGCTATCTTCTGATTTTGACTCATTTTTTGATTACGTTTGATGAAGGTCTTTACGTGGGAAATTTCTACATTTTAGGATGCTTTTTAAGCACAGAGAATGAGAGAAAGAGTGAATTTATGATAAGTTCTTTTTCATGGTTGTCTTCTAAAAGTTAATAGATAATTTTTGTATGAGAAGTGTATTGCTTGCTTATGTTTCTGTTCAACATTTATACTCCCATGTGCTTGATTTACTTTCAATTGATGCATCAAAGTAGTATCAACAGCAGCTGTGTGTTTGCTCATTCAGTCAGTTTTCACATTATTTACTTTTGCAAATGCAGTACTGTACCATTTGACTACAGCTATCATTAGTCCGCCTGAAAACGATAGTTTTCGGAAGGACTTATGTTTTACGCATGATGTTTTTTTTTGTCCTCGCGAAATCTTTGAGATGCATGGGCCGACCGGCGTGAAATTTTGCACGATGGTCAGTACTAGGCCCTATTTTATAATGCCGGTCCAAAATTTCGGGGGCGCACCCCAAAAAAATTTCAGGGCCAAAAACATGCAAAATTTGGCCCGATTTCGGATGACTTCGAAGTTCGGCGGCGAATATCTCGGAAACGGATGAAGATATTCAAAATCGGATTTTTATTCCGTCTACCGCGATTCCTCCTGCGTTAGGCGAAACAAGTCCGGTGAAGTTTGGTCCAGTGACCTTGGAGATCTCGATGTTGAATAGTACCCACCGAAAGCGCATTATTCGGAAGACCATATTTCAGCCCCTAGAGGGTGCTGTGCTCCCAAATTTTTACACACGCTAGAAAATGACCAAGTTTTACTAGCGCACCCCCCACCGGGGACAGCGGCCGCCTTACAACTTTTTTTAAAGGGGGGTCAAAAATTGGCTTAAAATGTAATAAATTAGCGCTTATAACTTCGGAGTTAGGGGTGTAGCCTGACGAAACTTTGGCATTTGACGTGTCTCTATGTTGGGGTGTTAAAGCAAGTACAAATTTTGGGGGCACCGCTCCCCTTAAAATTTGGGAGGGCAAAAAACGTTCAAAAATCGGTGCGATTTACGACAACTTTCGAGTTTGTGCGCAAATATCTCTGGAACCGATGAAGATAACGACATAATCTAAACGGCGTTGACGAGAGCGATTTTTTCGGCGTTGAACAAAAAAGTTTTTGTGAAATTCCGTTTACTAAGAACCAAGTTATAAGCGCTGATGTTGACCTACCCTAAGTCGACAAAGCGCGTTTGGCATATGCCAATGCATTTGAGTTCAGGCCACGTGATTTTGATGCCAGGGAAATTCTCCCCCCTTTTTACCGCCCCCAATTTTTCCCAAACAGACTTAGGGCGCTGGACGGACTCACGTTGGGCTTTGCCCCGAATTTCTAGTTTTTTTAAGAATTTTGCAGGCCACATTTATAAGTTTGTCCAACTTAGGTCACGTTCCCATGCATAACCTTTTAGGATTATTGCAGCAGGCTGTTTAGTGTTTATAAATGTACAAAACATCAGTTTATACACTTGTCAACGGCAACATTTAAGGACTTGCACATCGAAAACAGCAACAATTACAAAAGGTGATATTGCCTGCATCACACTGACTCTGTGTCAATGTGGTGCTGAATAGTATCACCTTTTGGGGGTCGTTTTGCCGACGTAATCAACTGTGCCAAATTTTATCTCAATCAGGTCAGGAGTTTTGATTCTGTGGGGGGTCAAATTTTTGGCTTTCCCATAGGAAAGGGAAGTCGCCATTAACACAGGGCTTGAACTACCATTCAGCCTGTGATGGGTCAGATATTTTTCTTGTTAGACAATAAAACATGTGACGTCTATACCCATTAGATTCATGTGATGTGTGAAATGACAGGTCGGTGCAGGTTCGCCTGTTTGCCCACCTACATGGTCTGTCGTTACGTTGGCATCTTGGTCGTAAGACTGGCGAGGTGTTACGGGTGGTTGACCGTGGCACAAACAGTGTCAACAGTCTGTTGAACTACATTGTATTCAGCATTGCACCGACTATCATCGACATCATTGTTGCTATCTTCTACTTCCTGACCATGTTTAATGCATACTTTGCTCTCATTGTCTTTCTCACAATGACTGTTTATCTTGGTGAGTCGCTGGAATTCTGTTATCTGTGTTAAGTCATTATTTTAATTTATGAAGATTTTATTTACCTGGTCAGCTGTTGGTATAAAGATTGTGATTCGATTAATTTTTACAGTTTATCATCTGCGGTTTTAACCAAGTTTATTCAAAGGTTTTATGATGAAAGTTTTTGCAAGGCTTACTTAGTAAGTGCTCATCAATCGTGTCACATAGCTGATGTTATCAGCAGAATTTTATATGCAGAATTTTAAGTGGAAACATAAAAATTTTGCACAAATGGGCAGAACCTCTAGCTTTGTCCCTAATTCTGTGTCCATGGAAAGCCGTGGTCCCCAACCATAAGACATTGCCATTATGCAGAGGCATATGCCACAAAGAGGTGAGGAATTTCACCATGGTTCGCATAGTACTAAAACACATTTGTGATGTATATCAGCTACATAAATGACATTTGTTTCATGAAACACAAAAACTGTTACCCAGTAATGTTGAGTGCAACTGTGTCATTGGTGTTGCTAGAAGTTGCTTGCAAGTTGTGCTCTGTAAATTTTTTATTGTGTCGTATTGTATTGTATTGTACAGTCAGGCACTTGTCATGTTGACAGTTGTGACGATATGGATCACGGAATGGAGGACAAAGTTCCGACGTGACATGAACAAACTTGACAACGAAATGAATTCTCGGGCAGTGGATTCACTGCTTAACTTTGAAACGGTGAGAAACACCATTTTGCTAGTCTGTAATGTGAACTTTACACAGTTCAGCATTATTCATTATGTAAAGATTACTTAGTCATAGCAGTTACTACTGTGGTTTGACTAATTGTGTAACAGAATTAATTGAATTATATCTGTACTTCATTCAGCTGGTCTTTAAAACTGCAGATCAGATAAGAGCAGGTTGCTTCATTTACAAAATTTGCCATTGGTATATGGCCAGTATCTGAAGTGCCATGCTATTATCAAAACACTATCACTAATTGCAAGTGGTGTAATTAGGTGGCATAAAATTGTATTCATTGCAGGTGAAATATTATGGTAATGAACAGTTCGAAATTAGTCGCTACAAGTCAGCAATTCTGGACTATCAGGTAATCTATTATTATTATTGTGCTACATCGTTGAGATTTTGATAGGTATATTGTGTATTCACGTTTCATCAATTATTACTTGCAAATTTTGTTTAATTGACTAATTTTTTTCGACCATTATTCTTCAGTAACTGGTTGTCGATCATTGTCCTTGGCACCCTAACTTCTATTCTTTTTGTTAGTCTTTTTTTTCTTCCATTAAGTAAGTAAATACGTAAGTAGGTAGGTAACTTTTTATATTACATCAACTGCAAACTATAAAAAACATGAGGTACTTGTACAAAAGAGAAGTAAAATGTTTGAGATAGCATCCTAAGGTAGACAAAAAATGTTTATGCAGGTTTAAAGCTAGTTTTCAAGTACTGTCGTCATCACTGAGTCATGTTGTACCATTTGTTCTAACCACTATTTCTGTCTGTCACTCATTGATTCCATGAGTTCTATGTTTCTGTTGACTGTTTCTGTTAGTCATGGAAAGTCATGAAATTTAAAGTCAAATTTTCTAGGCCCATAAAGTCATGGAAAATAAAGCAAATGATTGCTGCAGTTTAGAACAATTCGGTCTTTACATACATTATCATTGTTTACTGTCAGACGTGTGTTGGTCTGTTGTTTAGTGTGATTATGAACTGCCGGAGGTTACATATTCAATGTTATGAGCAATGGTAATGAGTGTGTGGTGCATGTTTGCTTGAAGAAGATGGAGTGGTTGAGCAACACGTCGCTGAGTATTCTCAACACGGCTCAGAACATTGTCATCACCGTCGGTCTAACTGTCGGCACTCTGCTGTGTGCATGGTACGTTCACGAAGGCAAGGGACTCACAGCCGGTGACTACGTTCTCTTCTCGACATATGTGATACAGCTGTACAGCCCACTCAACTTCTTTGGAGTTTACTATCGGTGCGTTTAGTATAGTAGCAGTTGGTGGTGATTGTTGCAGCTGTGGTCGTGGTTGGGGTGGTGCTTCTGCAGTAGTTGTAGCGGTAGCAATAATAGCAGCAATAGTACTAGACTCTGTTCTTCTCTCAACCGACGTCATACAGCTCTCCAGTCCAGTCAGCTAATTAGACATTTTTACCATTGCATGTAATACTAGTAGTGGAGCAGTTAGTACCCTTTACTTTGCCATGTTAAACTGCCATAGAGTTCACCAAAACCATTAGCATAGTACTGACTGAGGTCTCGGGTTATGTAAGTATTGCAGTCCCATGGAAATCGCAGACTGGGAGTTAAAAATTGGGCAGAATAGGGGAAGAGTTTGTTAACTTTTGGTCCATAGTGAACTTACTGATTTTGCATCTGAAATATGTTTCCAGCAGGGTCGATTATGCTGTGTGTGGTTTTGTGCCTAACTGTGCAGAATGATCCAGCAGGCATTCATTGACATGGAAAACATGTTTGATCTCTTGAAGGAAGAACAGGAAGTGAGTTCAGCTGTCCTTATCATATTTGCATTCTCCTCTGTTATAACATCAACACAAACACCTTCGTCTCTCATATGGTGCTATATAAATATTAGTATAATAATAATAATAGATACTAATAATAATTTTAATAATAATGCATATAACAAATTTCTGAACTTCTCACCTCTCCCTCAGAGCATTATATAATATGTGGACAGCCCCAAATTTCGCTCCAACCATAGGGACAAAACAATCATGATTATGCATCAACAGCAGAATGGCAGAATAGAATACCTGCATATGTTATATTTTCTGTGTTTAGGGATAAATTGTGAATGGGTAATGTGTTAATTTTTGTTAGGAACAGACCGTGGGTGGTCTTGCTGATTGCATGCCTGTCTGATGTATGTAGGTGAAAGATGGTGATAATGCTGAGGATCTGCTTGTCACAAAAGGTTCCATCGAGTTCTCCAAAGTCTCATTTCATTATGTTCCGAGGTAAATTTCTTTCCATGAAGTTGCTAAACTGCTGTATGCCTGGGGTAACTTAGCCTTCTACCCCACAATGCAGCAGTAATTGAGTGGTAGCATTGCTTACAGGCCTAGAGCTAAATGTGGCTGATTTTGCCATGCTGTGTTTGCGTGCTGCGTCATGGGTTGAGTTGTTCAGTATTGCGTGCATGTGCATCAAGGATCGGACTGTATGTGCATCGTTGAAATCATCTGTGATCGGAGATTTGTTGACATCGACGGCTGAGTCCACGATTGCAGTGAATGTATGATCATGACATAATGCGTAGTAGTATCATTGTCTCATATCAATAAGCTACCTGCCTTTTCCAGGATGGCCTCGAGTTTGACTATATAACACTAGATCGCAATGCCATGTTACCTTGCTTGCAGAGTGGCTATGTTTCGTCATTCAACTCATCTGCTATGCTGTTGTGTGTAGTAAGCTGATCCTAAAGGAAGTATCATTCTTTGTTCCTCCGGGTCAAACGTATGCTCTGGTTGGTCCATCGGGATCAGGCAAGAGCACTATCATTCGCCTTCTGTTCCGCTTCTATGACATAGACTCGGGTGTGATCTGCATTGACGACCAAGACATCTCCCAGGCTAGAATCAGTTTTCATTGCTTTCATCTACTGTAAAGAACAGTTTGCATTTGTAGCGAGAATTTACTCACAGAAAAGGAGAATAAGTTCATGAGAAAACTGCACGTTTGTTGGCTGTGGCTTGAAGCAGTAACCAAGGAGGATTTTTCTTGCACAGCTGATGTAATGTGTAAGATCTGGTACGGTCTGAATTTTGTGCTAATTACAATGAAAATAGTTCAACTAAGACAGCAGCAGTGTAACAGTTGCTGCTGTTAACATAATGAAATCTAGTTCTTAGTAATATGATACCCAATTTATTCCTAAGCCACTCAAACGTGGCATTTTGTCATTTGGTCATTAATACTGAATAAGAATAAGATTAAAGGTTGCATTAAATGCATTGTAATAGTGATAAATGTGGGTTATTATTAAGACTGTTAATTTTTTGTGGCAAAAATTTGTCAAATCTACGGGTCAGTTATGCAGAATTCATGGCAACTTCACAGGCAAATTTGCGTTAAAGGGCAATATGTGTCACCAACTGAAAACAGTAAAAAATTGTTTTGCAGTTGCACTATCAGTGTTGTTAAATTTCAGCGTGAATTGTGCCACAATGTCAATCTGCTTAACTTATCACTCACAGTATCAAGTCACTGGCTCTTAGGTGGAAAGCAACGGTAGAAGTTTTATATTTTCCCTGACAATTTTGTGGCAAACTATTGATAATTAGCCAGTTAGCAGCATGAGACAAACATTTGCTGCATGTGAGCAAATTTGTGAAATTTTTGATTACCATGCAAAATTGACGCCCATTGTTATCATGTGTAGGTACGACGTATGTGTCTGTCAAAGTGTTTTTCTTGACTATGAAGCATACAATAATAGACTTTTAAACTTTACACATGTGAGTTTAGCTAATTGATGTTGATGATTTTATAGGTTACACAGAGCTCTCTACGTAGCTACATTGGAGTTGTACCACAGGACACTGTTCTTTTCAACAATGACATATTGTAAGTGTTTTAGTCAATATTCTGCCACTATTTTGTTCTCCCCTCCACTCCGGCAAAGAAGGATGTATTATTTTTCTTAGAGCCTCTCATACTGTTGTTTTTTCCTATTTATTGGGGTGCAGCTCAGCTTAGTGTTTAGATGTTGTTGGTGATCGAGGTTGCAATTTGGAAACGGAAATGTTTTGTTACATACACTATTTCAATGGCATTCGCCACGTGGCAGGACTGTTTGTCACACAGAATGTGTAGACTCCCAACATAGCTAATACACTGTGCCCCAAAAAACGTCCCACGTTGTCATTTTTCATATCTTTGCCAAATACTAACCAATTTTCAAAATTTTTTCGTTGTCACATACTGTGGACAATTAACAATAAAGTAATTGTTAAATATCCCACCACACTTTAACTGTGTCGCTACACTATTGAGTGAAACAGAAATTTTCAAAAATCACTAAAATTACTAATACAGGGTGGTCCAATAAAAACCGGATTTGTTTGAGTGTTGATAACTTTGCGACGATTAGTGGTAGAAAGGCGTGCTATATGTCAAAAGTTTCAGAATGCTTAAAAGAAGAAAAATGCTCAACTTGCATAGTGGATTATTTAAATATTTTTTGCTTAATTTGCATAAATCGTTATTACCTTTGAAATTAAGCATTTGCCTGCACTCCCATGTGCCCTAGTTCATTGAACTCAAAAACCTGCTGCCAAATAATCCGAATTTTAATCTTGTGGATTATTCGGTGTTGGGGATTTGCAGCAAGATGGCATGGTCACAAAATTTTAGAAACTGACCAGCTAAAACGTGTGCTAATCGAATGCTGGGCTTAGCTAATCCTGAACACATTGACTCCAGCGATCGATTAGCTGCCAAAAAAAAACTGACGATGGTTATGAATGCAAAGGGTGTCTAACCGCTAATGTTGAATTTCATCTAAACTAAACATGTGTGTTAATGATTATTGTTATTTCACTGTATGCTGATGAAAAAATCAACTTACATCCATGCGTTACTACTGTCAAGTTAGCATTATTTTAAGGGTAGCGCAGATTTATGTCAAATCAGGCAAAAAATATTTAAATGGACAGACATGCAAGCTCTACTTTGATTCTATACACGATTGCAAAACTTTTGACATATCACACGTCTTTCTAACAATAAACATCGCTAAGTTACAAAAGCTCAAATATCCATGCTAAATTCATGCGTTACAGTCAAATCCGGCTGAGTTTCATCGATAATAATGATTTGCGCAAATTAGGCAAAAATATTTAAATGATCTGCTATGCAAGTCAGGCGTTTTTTCTAAAACGTCCTGAAACTTTTGACATCACACGCCTTTCTACCACTAATCATCGCAAAGTTATCAACGCTCAAACATGCCCAGTTTTCTGGACCACCTTGAATACATATGCAAAAAATCATATTCTGAAACAATTTTCACTAATTTTTATATAAAATTAAATTAGGTTTAGTGTTATATACATTTCTGATGTTTGTATAGCAGATGATATTGTCACAAATAATAATTTTTAATGCACTGAAGATATACCTGTGATGTAATGTGCCATTTAGCAGTGGAGACAAGGCTGTGATTAAGAACTTGTACCGGTTCAAAAAATACAGTTTTCTAAGAATACTGGCAGAATTTTTGAAGATAAACTGCAACAGGGAAAGTGTGGGAATGTTATTAACACTGATTTTGGAAACATGCAGCACCGACCAATGGCATGAGACTGGCAGACTGAAGCATATACGTACTGAAGAGAACATGGTCACTGTGGATGAAATGGTAAGCTTGCTAAACCACAAAGGCCAGAAACAAACATAACGTTAAATACGCCAGATATCCAAAGAAACGGATCTAACAGTGTAGCGTCATACAGATCATTCACTGCATTTTTGGTCAGAAGTGTAATTTTGTTCACCAGCTTGCTTGCTGTCTATTATTGTTAGTTTTTCTTGCATTTATATTTCACAAGGTAGTGTAGTGACACAATTAACGTGTGGTGGGATATTCAATAATCACTTCATTGCTAATTGTCCACAGAATGCACCGGTGAAAGAATTTTGAAAATCGACTGATTTTTGGCGAAGATATAGACAATCACAAAGTGGGACGTCTTTTTGGGACACAGTTTTTAGTTTTGGTGGAGATTTATGCTTTTTGAATGCTGAATGCTTAGCATTTCTGTTGCTTGACTGCTGTGATTGGGCCATCGGAGCAGCATACGGTTTGCTTTAAGTGGTCCCACAAATTAACTTTTAATTATAATTTTCGTAGATCCTGAAAAGTTGTCGAGATAAACAGAAATCACAGTTGTAAGTAATTGGCTGATAGACAGAGTTTTTATTGGAATGAGGTATAACGTGCGGTACGGCCGGTCAACAGCAACTGATGAAGAAGTGGAGGAAGCCGCGCGCATTGCTGATATTCACGACAGGATTCTGAGCTTTCCTGATGGTATGCGGTTCATTCTGTTGTATTTGTGATACTTTTCAACATTATTCTTTCAGTGATTTGTTGCTTTTTGTTGAGTGACATAAAGAAAACTTTCTTTTTACCCAGCTTTTCAACAGCAGGCCACTTAAATCCAAATCATAAGTTAAACCCAAATCATAAGTACTATGGCCATTGGTAACATTGGTAGTGTACGCTGTGCACAGTTATGAAATGGACTGCATGGAATAACTAGATTGGCGAATGAACTGCACTGAACAAAAAGTGTTAAAAGTGTGAAAAATGATGAACTGAGCAGCTGTTGTGAATTACTTTGCAGTTCTTAGTGTGGACATAGGCGTGACATTTGGATCTGTTGAATGCAACTTGCGAATTTTGCATTGTTCTTGTGTCTTGTTTGCATTACATGACATTTGGAGCAAGGATCGTGTATAAAACATGCCTTCCTGAACGTTTCGTTGTTGTGGTTCGTTGTTCAGGTTACAGCACTCTGGTTGGTGAGCGTGGGTTGAAGTTGAGTGGCGGTGAGAAACAGCGCGTGGCAATTGCACGCACAGTGCTCAAAGCTCCTCAGTTCGTTCTGCTTGATGAGGTCTGCTATATCCTTACCTTCCTTACCTTATCTCCGGGGTGGGCAGGCCGTTACACCTGCTGAGCACTGAGGCCATATCAGTTTGGCCCAATGTGCATCCCCGAATGTAACCATAAGGTTACAGGAAACGGCTATGAAGCCATGACAGCTGTGAAGCTGAAATCAGCGTGCAAAGCCAAAAATTACACATGAGCACTGGTAAAAAACCGTATGTCTGTTCTATGAAAATTTGGTCAGCACTTTGTTGGCTGCTATCCTACAGATTTTAGAAACCTTTCAGGTCATTGGAGCACTAATCTCCATTACCATGTCAAGGTGGCCAACCATGGTGGGGGGGTCTGCTGTCACTCAAACGACATTTTTGTGTCTCTGCTATTACTTTTTTATGTCATGCATTTGCGATGTCATTTTTGTGATATTTCTCATGTGCAGTGGTGGGTTTTACCAAACTGCTGTCTTTGCTGTATTTTGGGACAAAGTTGAGCTGATTACATTAGGGTCAGGAGGTCAGTGGTCAAGGTCACAACGTGATTAAATGATGTAAAACGTTGGCAGAATATTTATACAGAGTGGAATGCTGCATTTTTAGTTTAAAACATCTAGTCTTTTTAATTTGTGTTTTCTGTCACCATATTGTCTCTTAGCATGCATTGAAGAACTACTTAATAAGTCTGATTTTTCCGGTTTTTACGTGCAATTCTGTCTGTCTGTTCATCTGTCCATCCATTTGTCTGTCACACAGATGGATCAGTCAAAAATGATGCAAGCTAGGATCACCAATTCTTCACCGTCTGCTGCCTGGAAGACTCTAGTTTCATGATTTGTAAAGTTTTTCCATAAATTTGAACGGGGTCACCCACAGTGAGGGTGCTAAGAGAGAGGGGGTAGGGAAAATTTGCGATTTTTAGCCAATAAGTCGCTGTATCTCAGAAACGGTACGAGATACAGCCTAGGTTACTGTTAATCACTAATAGGAAGTTGTACACAAGCTTTCGATTGGCACCAAGAGCAGTGACCTTGGATGATCTTGAACATCAAAATAGAGGTTTTTATAGATTTTTTTGGCGATTTTGGGCTGTGACACACATTTTAAGAGCGAATTATGCTAAAATTAATAGAGATAGACAAGGACAAGCTGCATATGAAATTTTTAGCATTGAACGTAAATTTCGAAAGTGTAAGTCTTATTTTCTAGGTTCAAGGAAACCTGCGCACGAGTGCATCAAAGAGCAGTACCCCCATAAAAGTCGTTATTTTACTGCTGTTGGCCAGCCTTTCATGAAAATGTTGCAGATAGGCATGGGCAAGCTGCTTGTCACAACAAGCACTAGTGACAGGCTTTTTAGTCATATCAACATCGATGACTTTGAAAGAGCTTGAACTCCCAAAATAAGGGGTTTTTATTGATTTTTGCGATCTTCGGCTGCGGCACACACTTCAAGAGTGAATTCTGGCTGGAGATAGACTAAGAAAATTTGCGAACAGGAACTGCTCTAAGCTTTTGCATGCCTCGTGAGCATTAGCTCAAATTTCTTGTTGTTCTAATTTTTGCAATCTTTTCAAGGCATTTGTGCAGATTGTTACCAGATGATTTTTCTAGACCTCATAATATTTCGTTATCAGACTGCTTGCAAACTGGTTTAACAGGCCATTATTAGGTAGCGTAGTTTGTCCAATTTTTGCTTGGCTTTTGGGTTTTCATTATTGGGCTACAGTGCATAAGTTTCACTCGTTTAATGATTACTGTACATGCAGAGAAGTTATAATAAGCACGTTGATAATTAAGAGATAATCCAGTGTGATAATATGCGGTGGTGGTACATTGGTTCTGGGAACATTGTTGAACATACAGGCGACGTCAGCGTTAGACACACAGACTGAACGTAACATCCAGAGCTCACTGGCAAAGGTCTGTGAAAACCGCACCACACTGATCGTTGCTCATCGGCTGTCAACGATCATCCATGCAGACAAGATTCTGGTGCTACAAGAAGGTGCAATTGTCGAGCGTGGAACGTGAGTGCTGCACCATTTCATTAAATCATAAAGCATTTAAGTCTGTTTGAATGTTATGTATTCTTTTATGTTTTTTAAAGTTCAAATCGAAACACTGCCATAGTAGTTATAGTGTGCATAGATTAGAGATGCTGCATCAGTTTGTGCTGAAGTGTTGTAGGAATAATAGTAATAATATGTAAAACCTGTTAGAGTATAGGCACTGAATGCGATGCCGATGGAAGTCTATGGAGTATAACGTTTATTCTGAATTTTTACGCACTGTTCAGGATGACCAGTGTTACTGCACTACTTATGCTCTGTATGCTCTGTTTTTGTCTGCATTCTGCCAACCGACATGGGCTTATCTTGCCTTGCTGTCGTCTCAACATCTATGGCCATCGGGCTTTTTCAGTTTTGCTAGCCCGACAGCCTGGAACTTGTTACATGACAAGCTCTGAGATCAGCGTGTTGTGTTGGTGGTCTTCGACAATTAAAGCAGTCCCATTCAGCCTCTGGTAGTGTGAACAGAGTGTTAGATTTTTTTTTATGCAAAGCGGTGTGTGCTGCATTGTACTTACTCATGTAATTGCTGTGCAGGCATGAGGAGCTGTTGTCAGTTGTCAATGGAGTGTATGCTGGAATGTGGACTCAGCAGCAGACAAAGCTTGCAGAGGAAGAGCAACAAATTAGAGTGTCCCAGCCAGACACGTCTGTCTCCACAGATGCAGTCAATAGCTAACACTAACATACGTCTCCTTGACGCTTGTTGGTTGGAACAAAGCATTACGAGGTTAAAGGTTGTGTGCGGGTTTTCATGGTAATTCCCATCTCAGAGCTACTGAGCGTCGCTTCTCATAAGTGGACCAGTTTGCATGGGAGGCTCTTACAATTGTAATCCTCAGTGCTTAGGCTGCACCATTTTATGCCAAATTGAAAAAATATATATAGAAGCTGTAGGGGTCAAAATTTGCAGAATCCACAGGACTCATCTGTAGTGTTTCTTGTTTGATTTTCTTTTTGCTTTCAGTACTCTTGGTAGTACTTCGGTTTGCCCCTAGATTTTTCACTGTTTTTGTTCGAGAATAAGGTTGTGCTCTTGCCTTACTTGTTCTCGCAGAGTAGTTGAGCTTCGTAAGCCGATCAATTTTTTGGTGCAGGTGTGATCTGTATCATTATGCACATTTGTTCACAGTGTCATATTTAATGTATGTACTCTGTGTCCCAAACATGTTTCACCTTGTCAATTTTCCACATCTTTCGATATATTAACCAATTTTCAAAGTTTTTTCATTGGTACATTCTCTGGACAATTAACAATGAAATAATTATTAAATATCCCACCAGACTTTAACTGTGAGACATAAATTTTCAAGAATCATTAAAATCACTATAATGCATGTTCAAAAAATTATCTTCTGAAACAGTTGTTTATTAATTTTCATGTTAAAATTAAATTTTGTTTACTTTTAGATACATTTCTGATGTTTGTAAACAAAAACAGACGATATCATTGTGAATAATAATTTTTTTAATGCAGTGACAATATACCAGTAATGTAACGTCTTTTAGCAATGAAGACAAGGCTCTGATTAAGAACTTATACTAGTTCAGTTTTTTTTCTGGTAATGTGTAGATCCTCTTGTGAATAATGTCTTACATTACTTAGATGATGCTGGCGGTATTTTCAAATATAAACTGCAAAAAAGGAAGGACTGGACACGTTATTAAAAAGATTTGGGAAACAGGAAGTACTAACTAAAGGCACGAAAGTGGCAGACTGAAACATGCAGCTACTGAGGAGAACATGACCACTATGGATGAACTGGTAGGCCTACTAGGCTATTAAACTAGGAAGGCCAGAAACAAACACATCATTCAACATGCCAGATATCCAGAGAAACAGTTCTATCACAGTGTAGTATGATACGGCTCATTCACCGTGATTGTGGTCTGAAGTGTCTTTCGTTTACCAACATGCCTGCTGTCTGTTACTGTTAGTTTTCGTACATTTATATTTCACAAGGAAGTGTAGCGATGTGGTTAATGTGTGGTGAAATATTTAATAATTGCTTTGCTGCTAATTGTCTGCAGATTGTCAGTGAAAGAAATTTGAAAATTGGTTAATATCTGGTGAAGATATCCACAATGGCAAAGTGGGGCGTTTTTTGGACTCAGTGCGTATATTGTGATAGGGATGATGTTGTGTAGCATGATATAAGTTGTGCCGTCCATGGTTGGCATGACTTAGCAATTTCACTTAGAAATGTTTTTTCACTTTTTATTAACATTTATTTATCAGTATAATAGTGATATCTGTCACAAAGAATTGGGTCCATTAAAGTTGGTAGTTCACTCATAAGGATGAACTCTGTAGAATGAGAAACCAGCTTGATTAAGTTAACACTGTCTCGGCACATACGCTTATGCGGGGCTTGCTTTATCTGGACAAGTTATTTGGATTTTGCACGGTTTCTGTGTAGATTTTTTTGTTATAGACCGCCTGTACTTTTGTGAGACCCACAGAGCAGTGCTTGTCATTGCTACCGTTAACCAGTGTTAACTACTATGGTGCTAGAGGCTGCACTTGTTTTGTTAACTTAATAATTAGACTAGTTGCTACTGATTGCCTCAATTTTAACAGAATTTGGACCATTTTTACGCATGATAGCAGAATGCTTTGGGTGTCTTAGCCATCGTCTAGGTGTCTGTAAGTCCGTCTGTCTGTCCGTCCGTCACACTCGTGATCTGTGTCAAAACGATGCAAGCCAGGATCATGAAATCTTCACTGTGCGCTGCCCCAAAGACTCTAGTTTTTTGTGACGAAATTTTGTGCTGCTGAGTGAGGGGGTTCCCCTCGAAAGAGGGCATCAAAGAGGGGTACCCCCTTAAAACGACATTTTGCCACTATTGGCTCTTCTAGTGTGAAAATGGTTGCAGATAGGTACAGACATGTGGCTTATCATAACAAGCACTCGTTATGGGCTTTTTAATTTTATCAACATGAACGATCTTGAACCCCCAAAAGAGGGGTTTTTAGTGAATTTTTTCGCAATTTTTGGATGAAGCGCACATTTGAAGAGTGAATTCAGGATTCCCACTGGTTCTGAAAAAGTCGTGAAATTTGACTTTTAATTTTTCAGCACCTGAAAAGTCCTGAAATTGGACATGGGTGCTGAAAAAGTCCTGATTTTTGCCAGTGTTATCCTGAAAAACCAAGATACTGAATCATTTGTGCTTAATTACTGGAATTGCTTATGTGTTTCATATAAACTAAATTACTTAGTTTTATTTTCATATACTACCTGTGGTCTGTGTATCATGTTTTCTCACTAAAATAACTCAGGTGCTTGTAGTTTAGCTAAGTGCGCCGATGGGTTTTTCTTGTTTTGTGGTGCTGGAAAAGTTTTGAAAAAATCCTGTATTTTGATTCTGTAATTTAGTGGGAACCCTGGAATTGCGACGAAATGCTTGAAGATAGACCAAGACAAGCATATGAAATTTTCAGCATTAAACGCAGATTTTAGCAGTTTAAGTGCCGATCCCTTAGGTTTAAGGAGGCCTGTGCACACGCGCGTAAAAGAGGGGTATCCCTCTAAAAATGTTTGTTTTACTGATATTGCCTCGTCTAGCATGAAAACAGTTGCAGATAGGCACAGACATCCTGCTTATGGTAACAAGCTCTAGTGACAAGCTTCTTAGGAGTGTCGACATGGATGACCTTGAATGACCTTGAACCCTCGAAATAGGGGGTTTTAGTATTTTTTCGATTTCGGGTTGTAACACATTTTAAGAGGGAATTGTGCTGAAATGGCTGGAGATAGACCTAGACAACCTGCGTATAAAATTTTTAGCATAGAATCCCTGTGCATTTTTAACAATCTTAAGTTTCGCCGTTTTAAATTCAAGGAGTCTTCCGTACGGAGGTCTCAAATTTGAGTACTTTTCAAGGTGCACTATTATTTTATTGCATGCTGTACACTGATTGCCTATGTGGCAGGACCGCTGCTATCGCGCATCTCGTGAGCTTTGCTCAGCTTACTTGTAAACTTTCTCTTTACTGATTACTGAGAGTATGCAAGTTTTTTGCTTATATTTCATGTATGAATGGATCTGCTGTGAGACAGTCAATCCAGTTGGTTAAGGTTGTGATTTATCAGTCATTATCAGTTGTTAGTTGATTGATATTTGTGATCATTAGTTTGGCTAATTTTTGTTGTCAGTTCCAATGCAAGTGGTTACCTGTAAAGATTCGTCTCTGAAATAACTTGTGTGTCAAGTGGGATGTAAAACTACTCACTCAGTTACTTGCTTGGCTGTGTTGGGCTTTGATGTTTTTTCGATATGTGCCAGGGCTGGAATTGTTGGTCAGGTGGCCATTTATTCAATTAAAATTCGCCTTTTGAGTGAACTTTAGTATTTGAAAATTTTGCTTTGTCTTGTCGATACTCACTCACTCATTGAATATTTTGCCCTGAATATCACTGTTGATCATTTTGGTCCAGTCCTTTGATTTTTTAGTCCACCTTAGGTTTCACTGAGTCAATTTTTGGGCCAGTCCCGTGGCCACTGGGCTAATGCGCGCATCTGGTATTTTGATGTCTGCTTGCAGTAATACGTAGCCTGCTTTTGGTGGCTTTTGCACTTTGGCATGTCTTGCACTCTTCATCGGTTTTTATTTTCGGCTCTTTTTGGCTTTTATATGTGTTTGACTGTCTCAATGAGCGGCTCTCTGTCATTTATGGCTTTAGTTGTTCATCGTCAAATTGTATGACATTGTGAAATGACCGATTGTTTTTTTTGTTTGATCGTCCGTTTGCCACAAAAACAGAGCTGACCGTTAACTGGATGAATATGATTTCAGATGTTGTGATTACCGCAGCCAACGGTAATTGAACAAAGTGCAAGAATGTGGATTATGGTTGGTCAATTGTCAGGACAATTCGTGTTGTTAATGACTTAACTACCTGCTATCTGTCCTCGGTGGAGCTTTCAACTCTGTGACTGCTTTCTAGCTTAGTACGTTTTAATCCATTTACAGTTCCACTCTGCTAATGTTGCTTGAGTGAAGCTAAGGGCATCTGGGCCTTTGAACGTGTAGTTTTAGTGATTTTGAGATCAAGATAATTATTAGAGCTGTCAAATTACTACGTTAAAGAATTAATGCACATTCAAAAATTAACGCACATATGCAAATTTGCTAAATTCTTAAAGCAGAGGTTCCAATATTCCATTAAACAGCTGTTATTTGACGATTGAATAACATTCAAGTAATTGAATATGGTTTTGTTGCCGTTCCATCACTGCTGTGGTTGGTGGCGTGGCGTGGTTGGTGGCGTGGCATAGATGGTAACGCGTTTCAGCTGAAACGAAGTTACTCTACGCCGGGCCCGGTTAGTACTGCGATGTGTGACTGCCTGCGGGCAGGTAAACCGTCTCGGTGCGAAGCCTGCCAGCTAGGTCGACTCAGCCTTCTACCCTCCGTTGGACGGTAAAATGAGTAGTAAATGAGTTACGGAAGGTGGGGACCTTGGTACAGCTGACTGGGGTTGCCTTGCCGGCCGCTGCGCCAGCCTGTGTCTGCAGGCTGCACAAGGTGGCCGTACGGCAGGCGGCTCTGGTTAGTGACGAAAGCGCATTAGAGGCGTGTTTGCGACGATGCGCTATACAAATTGACGACCTTTACCTTTACCTTTGCTGTCACGGTCATGTGACACAGCCACTAGTTCTTCGGTCGTCATTCCAGTCACCCTGTCGATGTAGTCCACCTACAACTTCAGCAATATAAAGATGTGTTAGTTAACGCGTTAACGCATGCTTTCAAAAATTAACATTAGCGCCGTTAAAAAATTAACGCCTCAATAGCACTAATAATTATATTTCTCAGAATCTGGTCTGATATCAGCGTTATGTGCTTGCATGTGAACCATGATTAAAAGATGGTGACATCTGTTATCACCGTAATACAAACTGCATTAAGTGACCTTAGCTTTAAGCTTGATTCTGCTTTGTGGCTACCGTACTTGCCCTTCATGAAAGGTTAGCATGTGCTATTTTCTATCGTGCAGTAAATGGTCAATCTCCGAGTCCGTGCGACCATGAAAGCTCATTTTAAACGCTGTTCATGCACTATTTATTGACTTGCATCTGTAAACAGTTAGGTTTTATTCTGTAGGTAATTGGTGGCTGAAATATTTCTGTGTGCAGTTGTCGTAATTTTGTTATTTTGAATTTGATTAATTTTCACATCTGATACACATCGTGGCCCATAAAAAAACGTGCCACTTTTTTGAATAGCTTTGTGAAACATTGGCCGATAATAATAAGTTTTGGCAGGCAACTTCAGGAAAGAACCTGATGCAAATGACTAGTTTTGGCCACCCCTTTTTAATACTGTCACTACACTACCTTGTGAAATGCAGAAGTCGTAGTTTAGCCATTTACAACAATGATTTCATACTGGATAGCGCACGCGTCGGCTCAGAAATGATAAAGCAACGAATACGATTGGCAATTATTGTATGTAAAAAACTCACATGTATCACATCACGTCCTCTTTATTAAAGCATGTGCTCAAAATGTCCGCCTCCAGCGCGAATGCAAGCGGCAAACGTTGACACTCGCAAACAGCAGGCTCAGCAACCTGCATTTCACAAGGTAGTGTAGCGACATTATTTAAGTGAGGTGGCCAAAAGTACAGGCATTTGCGTCGAGTTTCTTCGTGATGTCGCACGCCAAAAATTCTTAAAATCGGCCAATGCTTCACGAAGCTTTTCAAAAAATAAAAGTGGCTCGTTTTTATGGTGTAGAGTAACCATTTTCTTCCTGTATAATACAAATAATGGGTGATATCGTTGTTGTGTTCATTACTGATGTTTTTTGAATAAATGAACCTCTTGTATGTTGTGTTTGTGTAATGTATTGTTATAGCATTAACTGGCTAGTAGGTAATTTAGTTCCAACAGTCCACGAAGTCTACGAATTAAATATAATAAGCAATAACACCAGCAATTACACCAGTTTCTAGTACTTGATAGTTCATTTCTGTCATTGCGTTTAAATTACTCCGGCAAAGACATGGACTATTCGCTAGGTCAGACGTTGTGTATTGTCCAGCCATGGAGGGTAGATGTTTGCCTGTATCAGCGCAGCTTAGTGCGTATTATGCTGCATGGTAGCAGCGGTTCGTGTCTTCATCGTCCGCCGCAGCCAAGTGGCGAAGGAGGTTATGTTTTGGGTCAGTCGATTTTTGCTGAAATTTAGTGTAGGGATGGCCATGGCCCAAGGAGGAAGAGATTAGATTTTAATGGTGATATCGATTCTGTTGTGGATTCCGGCCTTGAGGTAAAAAACCAAAGCGTAGCTGTAGACTTGACGATGATGTTGGCAGCTCGTTACCAATAGCAACTTTGATGACGTCGTGTCGACGACATGGCCTTCACAGGTGAGAACTGCCGCTGCTGACGCTGATAATCTGGGTGAGGTGTTTGTTGTCGAATTTATCACATCACGTTTACCAGTCACAGACTTACAAGCACGCTGATAAAGTGTCGAGCTTTTGATAGATCCCACTGGTATGGTACTGGTGTATCTTGCGATTGCGAAATGTCTTAACAGATTGGCGTGTATTTTAATTTCATACTTGTACATTTACGTATATTGCAAGCAAAATTATGATGGCTCGTAGATGAGTGCGCTTACATCCACTACAGAACTGGAATCAGCATCAGTTCTGTGTGATAGGCCTACCAACATTGTTCCTACACCGCTGTTAGTGTATGTAAACTAGCAATAGGCCTACCGTACGTTTTGCCAAGTATACACCAGATCTAGGATGTGATGTGATGCGGTTGTATATTAATTATTCTAAGCTGGCTATTCGTTTCGTTTGTGTTAGCACTGTCTAACCGAACTGCTATCTTTGCTCAGGTGTAATTCGGACAATCTCGCATATATAAACTGATTATTTTTGGCATATTTTGTCGTACAGTCACAAAAAAATGGATCTTAAAACGCACCTCGGACTAAGAGGCACAATTTCCTTACAAAAATTACAAAACAGGTTATTTTGTACATTATTATTTATGTGATGTAGACGACGACAATGGTCGGCCGTTGTACCCGCAGTGGTTAACCCGTGTCGACGTAGTTGTACTGCGTTCATGTTAAACGGTCAACAGTGTAACCCGAGCGATCTACCGATAGGACGACCGTACATGAACGCCTGAGCGACGACAACGTCTGTTCCCGCGTCGAGCACCGTACCGAGACTGCTGTAATGAATTACGGACAACCAGCATCGTCGGATAGCAACACCTTAACACCATCCAGCAGCACGGCGACCGTGTCAGCCGCATCGACTTCCCGCAGCGAAGCGACGCACGCAGACGCGCCGTGCAAAGTGGCGTTCGTTGACGTGGACGTTGCCATGGCGACGCCGCGCACCAGCTGCCGCAGCATGGCGTCGTCCGACAGCGGTGACAACGAGTCCATAATGTCATTGTCCGTGACGTCATCACGTGATGATGATGACCAGGAGGTCGGGGTTCCCGCGAGCAGCGCGTCCACGTGGTCGACGTACGTCTACTTCTACCCGCGTCACGACATGACCTACACGCGCTGCCTGCTGACGACGTCGCGCCATGTGCACTGCGACGGTATGTCCTCGACGTCTGTCAGCTGGCCCGCTCTGCCCGGGGACGAGGCGGGCGGCCAAGATCAGTCTGACACCGCGTGTTCCGCGGTCGACAGTCGGTGGCGGCGACGAGTGAACGCGTCTCGCACACCGTTCTGGTTTCCCGTAGTTCGGTCGTACGACTCTGCCGCCCCGGCCTACTTGTGCTACCCGCGCCATGATCTGAGCTATGCCGAGGTGGAGGCTTCGCGCGTTGACCGTCAGCCCGGCGTCGAACACTCCTCACTGCAGCCGTTCAGCACCATCCTCGAAGAACTGACGACGGATGATGCCGCGAGCCAGGACGAGGAGGACTTGTCCGCGCCGGACTGCAGGACGAGTGTGCTCGTCGACGACGAGGATCATAATGACATCGGACCTGCTCAATCACCAGCATGTGGTGCCACGTTTCATGACGATGACCTACGTTCCACCACGTCTTCGCTGATATCGATGCGTCACTCTGACGATGAACTGAAGCCGACGACGGTGGGGCTTTTACTCTCGCCGCGTCGCTATGACGAGAACGCCTACCATGACCTTACTTCCAACGATTGGTGTCCGACGACCCCTCGCCATCCGATACTGACTCCCGTCACCAAGCTGGATCTGAGAAGTTTTGAAGTGGTGACGTGTCGGCAGCGAGTGATTATGGAAAGCGGCGGCAGTGCTAGAACTCGTCCGGTCGTCGGAGGTCCGGTCGGGGCAGAGAAAGTCCGCCGTCTGCGACGTTGCTCGTCGGACCCCGCCGTCAGAGCAGCCGGTCGTCAGTCGCCGGTCCGCGATCCGCCTCTCAGCGCCCGCGTCGTCAGGAAGCGCAACAGGTCATATGAGTAGTATACATGTAATAAAGGCTTTTACGTTTTTTTTATTCCTGCCACGTTTTTAACGTTTTTTAACTTTTTCAATTTTTAAAGGTTTTTACAAAACTTTTTAGAAAACATTTGTTGAACATTTTATCAAAAACTTTAATTAACAATTTTGAAGCCACAGAAACGAACTAATAGACCATATGTTTTATTATTTTTAGTGGCGTCATTTTCAGCGTTATCTGGTGATGCGTGGTTTTATGACCCACACGGTTGAATGGAAATTGAATAAGATTTTTTCTTTCTCTTTCTGTAGTTTCAACTATACTGCCCCTAGGCAGTAGGCAAAATGTTGAACAAATTGGGGCTAACGTTTTTTTTATATTTCAGCGTTTATAAACGTTTTTTTCTGCCACGTTTCTAACGTTTTTTTACCATTTGTTCCTAGAACGATCTTTTTTACGTCTGTGGAACAGGTTGTTCTGCTGTGCTGCTGACAGCGAGGACGCAGTGGACGACGGGACGGCGGATGGCGGTGATCAGGCCAGTTGTTCGTCGCCGACTTCGGTCGTCGTTCCTCTGCGCGCGAAACACGCCGTCACTTGCCTTGTGTTCGAACCTGTCAGCAATAACTCGCTTGTCTTGTCGACGGCAGCGGCGGAGGCCCCGCACGACGACGTAACGGATGTAGCGATCTGTCAGTGTTCGACGTCGTCGTTGTCGTTACTGGCTGCCACTGTAGACCGGCGTCACGCCGATGACGATGACTTTGGTCAGGCGGAACGCATCGACAAGACTACAGCGTGTGCCGTCAACCCATCGACCACGTGGAGCCTATCAGCGAACGTGACGTCATTGGGTGTGACTTCATCACAGGACGTGGGATCACCGGTCGCTAAGGATGATGGTCTAATGACTCTGGTGGCGGATTGGTCCAGCTCGTCGAGCGAGTACCTGACGCCGCCAACTCGCCGTGCATGCCCCAAGGCGGAGGCCAACAACCACCGCCGCCACACGCCGGACCCTGCCGGCAGTGCTACGATTAGGCCTACCGGGCTCTGTAACGCCGTGTCACAAACGCCACCGGACGCCAGTCCTGACAAACAGCAAGTCCAGTCAGCGCTTTCGTGTCATGAGCAAGAAATGTTTGCCACATCCGCACGGCTATGTGCTGGTGGATTAGCGCCACGTTACATCACCAGTGGTCGTCAAGCTACTGAAGACCGGTCATGCCACCATTTGCATCTTGAAGACAGCCGGTCAAAGTTGCATCTTTCCCATCCCGAGCAGAATACAAACCGCCGATTGTTAGAGTTGCGTCTTCCCGATCCGGAACGTGACGACACGATTACTTCAAGTCCCACAGTCACACGGATCTGCGATGATGAAACACTGCAGGACGCAGTCCACAGGACTGAAACGGCTCATCGTTCCAGCGTGGAGTTTGACGAGCGAGCGCGGGTTGCAGCCAGCGCTACGATTACAAAAATCGGTGACGCCACAGTGCAGACGCTCGACAGTCGAGTCCAGTCCGGCACCGGTAACGTGATCGGAAAGAGTCCTGCGGTCGAAGAGGTCATTTCTCCAACATTAGTCACTGCAGTTATTGCGAACACAGGCGACCACACAGAGCGTACTGTCAAACAGCAGAGGCGGGTCATCGCTAGTGCCACATTCACACTAGTCTGTGACGCCAAACTACCATCGGTCGACGCTGGACTCAGTGACGTCAGCTCCAGAAAAGTCCAGCAGGCGGCGTCAAAGCCGGGACTAATGGCCAGACTGGGCAAGAAATCTGGTGGACGCAGAACTGTGTCTGGGATCGTCGACGTCGCTCGGCCTGTCAGTGAAGCCCGTGCCCGTTGCGCTGATGCACGTCCACGCCAGAGTCTCGGCGGTCGCCGTCCGTCGACGTCGGGACTTCGCGAGTCTTCCAAGTCCACACAACGCCGGCCGATCATCGAGCGCATCGGACCGGACTCGCTGGTCAACGTGGGTGGCCTGACGGCGTACGTAGCGTCACTGACCCCCCGCCGAGACACGCCCAAGCGACCGAGCACTGCGGTCCAACAGACAGGGACGTCGTCGGCCACGACATCGTCTGTTCGTCGTACTTCGGCGTCCAAGTCGTACGTCGACATGTGGCGCAAGCGCGTCGCCACGTACGAGGCGTTTGTGAATCGCTGTCCACAGACCGTGACGTCATCAGCTGGTGTGACGTCATCGGCAGGTGCCTTTCGTACTCAGCACTCTGCTCAGCACCGACCCCGTTAAGTTCAGTCTGCAATCTTTTAGTCTTCAATCCGTCAGTCTACCATACCTTCTGGTTCTGAAGAAAAACTAATACTAATACTAACACTGACTGCCATAGTAATACTAGCGATACTGCATATAATAACCGTGATCATAATGGTGTCAATGCAAATATTATTGTAATATGACTGTATCATCATTGTCATCGTTATGCTATGGCTATTAGGCTACTATAAGTAGGGGACCTAATGATACGATATTATCAGCTCCGCGGAATATTCTCTATAGCTTCCTTCTCACCTGGTCGCCTATGACTTGTCACTACGATCTTCAAATAATTAAATATTCATTTTTCATCTATTTACGTTGTATGTGACTTATTTATTTGGCTGATATTTAAAGCCATCGAAGGAGCAACAACAGCATTTAAACTTGTTTTATTTTAGCGATATTGCTGTGTATTTTTGGTATTAACTATACTCATTAATCTTTTATCGAATAGAAAACATGATAAAAATACTAAATGGAATTTCTGTCGTTGCCTTTGTGCATTTAATTGACAGTAGATTTCATATTTACGTAATTTTGATACATACAAAATGTACAATGTCGCCATGAAGATTCGCCAGAGTTAACAGTATTATTTGATATTTGAAACCGAAAAGTAGCGAAAGTCAATCAGTTAATCATTTATTATGCCAATAAGCAGAAAAAAATCGAAATAAACCAATGCAAAATAGCATCCAAAAAAAAGATAATGTATACAAGAAATTTGAGCTAATGCTCACGAGACGCGCGAAAGCCTATAACAGTTTCTGTTCAGTAGTTTAGCTGAAAATTGGGGTGTACACGCTAAGTTAATATACAAATACCAAATTCTCTATCTGGATTGCATAACGATAGTTCCGTGGCGCCACCTTGTGAATGATACAGACTTGTGTCGCAGCCCAAAATTGCCAAAAAATCCATAAAACCCTATTTTAATGTTCAAGGTCATCTAAGGTCATTGAATTTGGTGACAATCGAGAGCCAGTGTACGACTACTTATTAGTGATTAATAGTAACCTAGACTTTATCTCGCACCGTTATTGAGATACCGCGACTTATTGGCTAAAACTCACAAATTTTTCTTACTCACCTCTCATTTAGCGCTCTCGTTCGGGGTGGCTCCCTTCGAATTTATGGAAAAGCTTTACGGTTCCTGAAACTAGAGTCTTCCAGGCAGCCGAAGGTAAAGATTTCGTAATCCTATCTTGCACCGTTTTTGACTGACCCACCCGTGTGACGGACAGGCGGACGGACGAACAGACAGAATTGCGATGGCTAAGACGCGCTGAAAGCAGTAGCTGCTTTCGCGCGTAAAAATTATTCGTAAGCAATAACATGTTACACGCTCGAAACTAGAATATGCTATCAATAAACATTATATAATATAATGCAATGTATTTAATGTAAGCTTATCTTACAGCGTAGGATTTATTGTAAACAATACAAATACGAATAACGAGCGTATAAGCAATGTCACACGTAAAAGTGTCATATCATAAATGTTATTACAACGACGTTAGGCCTACATCTTGTTGGCCAAAAATAAAATGTACACATAATAAACAACGTATAGCCGGGAAGTACGTACAGTATGAAACAGCAAGCCAGGTCGGATAACAGTAAAAGTATTCCAAATCTCATCAGTTGCTTGAATTAAAATTGGCCACTGATAGCTTTAGCCGTTGCAATTTTCGTACTATACACAAAAAAGTTACTCTCTCTTGAAATGTGGCACAACAATCAGATTTTTTAAAAAGACGATATAAGCATATGCTGACATTTTGAACAACCTGTCTGTGCAAAAAACCGCTCAGTCGAAAAAGAAGAACGGCAAATTTTCAACCTCTTGGGGCTTCGTCAATTAGAGAGCCCAAGCCGTTGTTGATGAACTCCAGTAGAGGTCTGGTTCTGTCTCCTGGTTATTCACCACTCGCTTCTTTCATACGTCGTGGCCATGACACTTATGTCACAAGTGTGCTGCAGCCACTGTATTGCCCGTCGAATGTCAGAAAGATGACCAGACTATAACATGAGCGCGAAGACCGACAGACAGACGGCAATAGCGGCAGACAGTAGCATGCTTGAGACGCTCGATCTGACAACAATTCCATCTGACGTCTTTTGCGTGTAATTGTGTCCGATTCGCTCCTCTGTGCAGTCAAACCACAACAGACGGTGCACCTAACCGATTGTACACGTCTCAATAAGTATAGGCCTCGCATCTGTGCCTCAGCTTTGGTCATAATGCTTGTAGCTTGATGGCTTTCAGTTTTCAGTTTCAGCTTGCTTTTAACGGTTATCAAATTATATGAACCACTTGATAATGCTTTACGGGATCAACGATAATACTATGTTATAGTTTACGCGTCGTTACGGTTTTGAACTAATAGCAGTTAGGGTCTATTTTGATACAAAGCCATGACCTTTTTAACAACAACGAACATAACAATTAAGCACTTTGCATGACAATTTTTTTAGCCGCTAGAAACTCGAAAGAGGCAAAGACTGCTGGACATTTCACATACGTACTTGGAACGTCTATGGTTATGTTGTATTTCTTGGTGTGTTTTGGACCTTTCACGAACAAACGCACAATCGCACACACAATCTTACACACGCTGGAAAACAAGTTTAAATGATTAACGTAATAATTTAATCTAATAATTTGCAAATAGTTCACAAAATCAATATTAAGAAAAAACGCGCTTGATGATGTCGAGACATACAACATAGCAGACGTCACAAATTAAACCCATAACCATAGGCCCCGACTACTTTGGCTTTTGTTGGTATCATTTATATCAATTATAATATCGACTTAATCTAATCCAAACATCAAAGACAAGGATTTTTCATGCAGCATCAAACGTTTTAACATATGGTAACCATAATAACAATTATATAGCTATTTGACTTTTTAACTAGATCGCTGCTGTCGAAATATTTAATAGTAATTGCTAGTAAAAAGTCTTAAAATTTTCAAGAAAAGACTGAGAAAACGACCTTAGACCCATTTTTGTCCTCGAAGAGCTTCGAGACCAAGACCTTGGTTTCGAAAAGTACATCACTGCTAGCTACTGAGGCGCAGTATAACTGAGCAATAATTAATATAGGCACTGGTACTACGAGTATACGCAGAACACAAGCTAACACGACGGGTTGCGACTGCTGACATTGCGGCAGTTGCGGCGCTGACTTGGTAGTTTTCAGTTTACCTAGAGATTCGGCGCGCCTATGTTCCGAACTTTCGAGCAATAGCCACGAATAAAACTGACTGCACATTAGCGGTGTCCTGCCAGTGAATGGGGACAAGGGGCAATCCCTCTAAAAATTTTAACCTGTCGGAAATTGTATCTTGCTGGAAAATATGCTTTCACAAATACAACATTTTAAGCTGAAACCTCTCCAATTTTGGGAGATTCGCGGGCAAAATTAAAACTTGAAGCATCCGTGATCTCTTCTGTCGGGAATTTACAGCTGTCTATCGGAAAAGTGCAACATTTACCCCCCCCACTACTATCTTAACGCAGGACACCACTGAAGCACATCACGTTGATTCACCGACCGACTACAAGAAGCCGCTGCTCGTCGGGTTCAATGTTCTCCAGCTGCTGTCCGTCGTAGGTGACCGTAGCGCCGATGTGTACAGTATAGGTCAGCGTTTTGTCAACGAACGGAATCGAGATGTGGTTGAGCGTTAGCGCAAAGTCCATGTACAGACACACATTGTTCTGTACGCGCGCCGCACACGCAACCGTCTCACTCAGAAATATACGAAAACGAACACGAATGGCCTATTAGCCTATACTCCTGTCGAAATTAAGCAGAAAGCAATGTAAGACAATATAGCCAAACTGTAGGCCTATAGGCACCGACTAACTGCATTTAGGCCTATTAGGTTAAATTGCATTGTACTGTACATCGTGTCACAAAAACGGACCCTCTGACACATTTTCGAATAATCCTACCACCGTCGTCCAAATTTTCAGAGTTATTTTATGTAATTTTTCTATGCACGTTTTTATGCTGTGTTTGGCGTAAAAACGATAATGATGAAGACGACGACGATGACGGCGACAGTTGCCTGCCAGCAGACGAGGTCGAGCATATGGCGTGTAGGGTCGCTGGCATTCAGTCTGTAGTAGAAGTCGACAACCACGAATGGCGTCGTCAGTTCTGAGTAACTGCTGACGGACACGCGGTCTCCCCACGTCACGAACGAGCCCGGTTTGTTGCCGACGTGATGATTGCGACTCAGTAGCTGGATGCGCGACTTCACCGTCGGCGGTCCACCCTGCTTCGCCGGCGCCTGCCTCCTTATGCGCGTCGGTCGCATGGCCTCTGACGTCCGAACAGCTGACAACGACCGTCACAAACCACGTGATTAAGCGTCTTAAGCTATCACTGCGTTGACGCAACTTAAACCGAAAACGTTTCAGAAAAGCAAAAACATAATGCAAAATAAAACTTGTAAGTACGTAAGTCATCAATGACAGTAACTTTATCATGATAATGTTCTACACTGACAATCTGTATTAGTGTGAACTATTACTTCTTTCTTCATGTTCGTCTCATTGACTGTTAATTTGTTCCATTGTGTAACAGCGTTTTTCTGTTCCTTTGTTAATGAATGAATAAATGAATGAATGTTTCGTACCAATTTATACTGTTTCCATACCCATGACTAAAGCCTTGACTGACAACTAAGGTGCGAAACCTTCGGAGGTAGGGGCAAATTTGATCATTACTCCCAAAAAACAGTTTAATTCATCTCAGAAAAAGTTGCAAAGTAAAAACTACGATGTACAGCTAACAAACATTAGGTCCATATTCAAGAAATTATAAAATAACACTAATTAGTGATTAGCGTATTTTATTGCAGACTACATACATATTAAAGATACATATTAAATACATGTAGATATGGCCAAAATTAACAGAAATCGGTTTAGCAAATCGAATCAACAGTTTATGATTCTTACACCAGTTGCTTGGCAGACAGAACGCTGTAGAGGCGGACAGCATGGCTAAGACGAGGATGCTTATTGTTACTACTACTGGTGATACTGCTGCAGACATTGCTCGACTAGAGCACGGTATCCATAGCAACTATTCACAAAATGACGTCGGGGCTGCTGCTTAATTGTCGCCGACAAAAAAACGCCAACAAAACACACAGGCTACTTAATGAGTTCAGGTTTTAATATAAGCAAAATATGATGAAACATCAAGGCCTAACTGGAGCTCGAGTAACAAGAAATCTGCGCTAATGCTCGTAAGACGCTATTCACTGTTGAAATGACCAAGTAAACCTGCGTATGAAATTTTCAGCATTGAATGTAGATTTTAGCAGTCTAAGTCCGGACCCTCTAGGTTCAAAGTGGCCTGTGCAATAGCAACCCAATAGCGATAGAATAACGCCTTTTTAGGCTGGATGTCCCTTTGTCACGCCCTCGTTCTAGGACAGACGGACAGAATTACCATAGCTAATACGCGCTATAGCTATAGCTATAGCTATAGCT
>Ga0056128_1000581_pt1 | contig 34024 bp, 25 predicted proteins | sample WorMetLIZISLAND2_FD_71113 | JGI IMG/M metagenome (GOLD analysis project Ga0056128, IMG submission 71113) | Marine gutless worms symbiont microbial communities from Max Planck institute for Marine Microbiology, Germany - Olavius geniculatus... ...
GTGTTCATGCCGTGTTCAGTGCAAATTCCGCGGTATTCTGCGGTACCAACACGGTGTAACGCCGTGTTGACACCGCAGAGGACCGTGCTGCCACCGCATTCTGTGAGAAAGGGGTATTAGATGCAACGCATATGGCTGATAGAAGAATCAATGATCGACTGATCAAACGCATTCACTCACCGATTAGACGTGTTTAAGCTCATCAGCCAGCTATTTTATTGTCTGCAGTTTTTAGCATAAAATATTTAATACCTCAAAATTATTAAACCACGTCTCACCCTCTGTCAAATTGATGATGCAAAGGTGAGCTATCTGATACAAATAATCGCCGAGTAATGTAACAATTTGTAGCATCTGTGTTTCACACGGTAGTGCACTGACATAAATTAAGTGAGGTGATAAATAAGTGCACCGTACATAATAATATCGTCTTGGCCATCTTCTTGCCAAAAATTATTAAAGTTGGTGGAAATTTGATAAAGGCATGCCCAAAACAAATTTGACTGTTTCTTTCAGACACGGTGTATATAATTCGCTATAGGTTATACAGTAAGTGTACTCACTCGCAGGTCTGGCTAAGGTGAGTGTTGGTGATCTGGTTCACTATTTGTGCAGTGCTCATGCCCATGTACGACAAAGCGACAGGCGTTTGACACAGTCCCAGCGCGTGTCTGCAGCGTCGGGCGACTACCGCTCCTGCAGGTCACAACAGGATGTTCATGTTACCAGATTTGCCTGATGCCACTATGAAGCTTGCCAGTAGTGCAGTCCAAACAACGCTGACGAAAGTTTTGAATAGATACTCAGTTAAATCTCCAATTTTTCCCCAAGTGTCAATGAAGTTAAACCTCATTCAGAAACATCAACGAAATAGGCCCTACTTAATAACATAAATACAACAGCGAATATAAAAACATATTATACTAAAATTCCGATAATGGTTACCGAAGTTTTCGATATTGGTGACATCGGAAACGCCAACTAAATCACATCATTTCGAGCAAAGCTGTCAGACGTTCTGCCTGGAAGAAACCTTTTGATTTGATCCGATTGAAGCATGCACTTAATTTCTAACTTTCATTCTGATCCGTGGGACTCAGCTTGTAATCTGCCGCTGTTATGCTATGTGAGGAGAAGCACCTGAGTCTTACCGTTAGCTTGGCAGATCTGCGGATCCTCGTCGCTGTTGTCGCGACAATCGTCATAACCGTTGCACAGCGAGCTTTCCATGACGCATCGATGTGAGCTGCCCGGGCACGGCACAGAACCCTCACGGCAAAGCAAACCAGCTACATACCACAAAACCGTCCAACACGCAGTGATAATATACTGTACATAGCTACTGTCGTTTACACGACGAAGCTGGCTCGACGAGCGCACGACGAGCGCTCGTCGAGTGCTCGTTTAAGTGTCATAACTTGTGTTGCGCAGGCATTGCAAATTTGAATGACTGTGTTCAGCCTGTACGTTTTTTCATTAACATTATGATTGCTGTTAACTGAACTGATTCACTTTTAGCCTACATGCATAACTGGATGGCACTTTGTTTTCTTGCAGTGAAGTAACTACAAAAATAGATGTGGTAAGCAGCAGCATAATATAAATATGTTGCGAATTTTCTCAGGTACATTTTTGCCAAATATTGTAAAGTTCGGTCAACATTTGAACAAGTTATTTTTAAAAATAAAAAGGTGCTTTTTTGTGATTCATAGTATAGAGATAGAAGCCTGTGGTAATGAGAGTGGCGTTGTGGCGTTCGCGCAGGGTGAATCAACGCATGCTGGCAAAAACTCACGGCAGTCGGCTTCATCGGACATGTCTGGGCAGTCGTCGTCACCGTCGCACCACCACGATTCAGGGAGACAGCGTCCAGTGCTGGCACACCGGCGACGACCAGCCGGACACACGCGATCAGCTACACACAGCACGCCTGCTTTTACATTAACCAAAGTAATATAATAAAAAGCGGAATCGCTGTCCACCATTAAGATTTATTCTTGGCTATTCAGGTTATTATCAAGATATCATTGCTGTTCACTCAACGCCTCATCTATATTTGCCTGGCGGCAGCAGCAATTTGCAATTGCATGTTTTGGCTAAAAGTAAGACTACCAAATTTCCCCATCTAGCAAAATGTATCACTGGACCCCACGCGCCCCCGTAAGTGTTTCTGCCAAATGGCGTGTAAATCAGTCAGACAATTTAAGCAGGATGCACAAATATGTCACAGAGACAGACGACAAACGGACCGCGCTCTGTAGAAATGAGCAAAATCGCTTGCGCTAAAACGATTCCGCCTAATAACATTGAAATAATAACCTTATGTTGTTGTATTGCAGTATATGGAAATCCGTGCAACAAAATATGAGTTCGCTGCAAGTTTGTACCGCTGCAAGTTTTTGCCCTTTGATGAACAGTAAACAGTAGGCCTATGTTGAATTTGTTAACTTAGTAAAAACATCGAAAAGTAACACAGTTAACAACTTAGTAATATACTGTTTATCGTATTTGGTGATTTTAATGACTTTATTATCAGCATAATTATTATTTTTAATAATTCCAATAGTTGATATTCTGGAAAGTGTATTGTAAGCCTATTGTTTTTATTGCTAAATAATAACTAAACTTATTATTAGCTTACGTATTAGACGTGTATAGCTGAACGTGTCTGAATTCTAACACATATGTTTTATTTACTGACCACACAAGTCGGGATCCTCGTCGCTGTTGTCGCCGCAATTATCGAATCCATCGCAGACAAAAATGTCAATAATGCACGCACCATTGTCGCATGTCGCCATTCCAGGCGGACATTCTGCCGCTATAAACACAGAAATTATTCAGCTGGAAATAAGTCCTTATCAGCTGAGCTAAAACGATATTGCCAGCGTAACTAGCTTTTAGTGAATCTATTGGCACTTTGATGAAAATGCCACTTTTGGACGCGAATTTTGTTTCCTATGTTCTTTTTTAAATAACAATGTAACTGTTAGCAAAGAAAACATCAACAAATTCGTAGGCTATAAAATACATCGCAACACGACAAACAATCAAATGTGCAAAAGTAACCTTTAATTTGTTATTTTATGAAAAAATTGGTATGTCGGAAATCTGGCGTCATTTTTGTGCCATTTGTCGAAGTATTTATGCCATCAATCACAATAAGCTCCTGTTTCTGTTTCTGTTATGGTTACAATAACTCGTGGTCATCCGTAGACTACCGATTGTTCGTCAATTTAGCAAGACATAATGTCATGAAAGACTTTTCCGCTAATAGAGTTGTCAAACATTGGAATCATTTACCTGTGGACGTTGACTTCGGTTCTATCAATCGTTTTAAGCGTAGTCTTGATAGAATTGATTTTAACGATTATCTTATTATTGTGTAGTATTCAGCATGTGTTGATGTCTTGTAATGTTTTTTATCGTCGTGTGTTTTTAGGTAGGCTTTATTTGCTTTTATTAGTTTTTTTAGTATGGGCAACCGTAAGTGCTTTATTTGCCTGGTTGTCCAGCCATAATGTTACATCATCTATGTACTTGTGTGTTTGGCGAATTACAATACAATACAATACAACAACAACAAAAACAATGATAATAATAGCAAAATACTAACTTTGTCTTCGAAAACGGGCACGAGCTGGTGAGCAAAAGATGCTCATTGTGAAGAACAATGACGTCAAAGTTAGTCTCATCATCATCATCAGCAGCAGCAGCAGCAACAGTCGAGTTGACTGTACAACGACAGGATGTGGCACAACACTCACACCATATATATAACGCATCTGCACCACAGAGAATGCGTAGGCCTAGTACAGGGGACCCAACTGTATGCCCCCGAAAATTAAATTCAAAACGAACAACATATATATATCGCATGTAATGTCAATTGTTTTTACAGTTTGTCAAAAACAGAATTCATCGACGTAAATACCGAACCCAAGTACGATGCCTTATGCCTATACGTATGCAAAATAACTTTTAGCGATGTTTGGGTTTTAAGCCGAATTTCGCATGGTTTACTTTAAACACTTTAAAATTTAAACCAAAAATGGTTACTGCAAAACCTTGGCAGAAAAGTCAATGAAAATAAACAGTTTACATCTCGTTCAGATTTATTTATTTATTTATGCATAGTTGTGATGTTAGTCATGCCAGATAATAAGAAGCCAAAGCCAGGCTTTTGGGCTTTAAAACCAAAACCAGAATCAAAAATCATGGCCTTAAAACCAAGGCGTATCAATATTGGCTAAAATGATAATTTTTAAATTTAAATATGCCCAAAAATTTGGCATTAAGGTCAAAGTCGCTGTGTTTAAACTTTCAAATATAATACACTTCATGTTTGAGCCCCGATGCGTCGTATGTCGGTAATTTTGGATCTGGTTCTCACAATTAGACCCGATATTTCGTTGTGATATACATCAATGCTGATGTCCTACTGTGTGGAGAATTCATCGCTTATAATGAGCCAGCATTTCGAATTCGTTGCATTCTCACGCTCTGTATGGGAACCATAGGCCTAGATTTTAGCTGCTAACAGCAACGCGTTGCAGAGTTACGAGGGTTGATCAATAATTACTGAGAATTAATGTACAACTCTTTATAGATTTTTTGCATGGGCCCCCAAAGTTTGCCCATAAGTGCAAAGCCATACCGATCCCATCGCAGTCATTTCTTGAACGATTGGGACAAAATAACTTTTGTACGTAGCTAAGAAACACATTTTGTAGTCAAGAAATAACTGAGATATGATCGGTATGGCTTCGCGCCCATAAGCAAACTTGGGGCCCCATGCAGAAAATCTATAAAGATTTCGAGCGAGAACCCAAAATTTTTTGAAGCCTAATGAGAATACTCTGGACATAAAAATGCATACAACTCCTACCCAGCCCCTAGAGGATAATAAGCAAAAGAAGGAAAAACGACGTCCCCTGCGAATGATGTTCAGCTGAAAGTGAGCACACGTGTCACTGACCATTCGGCGGCGCCGACGACTGACGAAGCCGCCCCGCGCACAACAGCCAGACGTGCGCTGGACGTTAAATGATCTTTTCACCTCACTCATCGTCACTTCTCATCAGACACCACCTCAGTCTGTACACTGCCGCCGTTGACTTTATAGTGGGACTATTCGTGTACCATATGCGGGTCCTGCAGTGTCGTTGCGCTAGACCGCTAAGCCAATTTTTTTTCAGAAGTATCGGCTCGTCAACATAAATTTTCAGCGGCTGGCCGGCTAAACCGGCTAGCTGGATTTCTTTTCGGCAGTGGCGGTTCCAAAAAGTATTCGGCGGTTACGGCGGCTAGCCAAAAAATTGACTGGCACTAGTCGTATCAACTGCCAACTATTATATAGCAATGTACATTCAACGCCCGTGCATGATAATTGAATTAGTCGTTTGCACTTTGCAACTGGCTAACTAACCATGCAGAAAATAATTTATTTAGTGTTAATCATATAATAGAATAATTCGAAATCTGGTACAACATTAAACAGTAGATTTATATGATTAACGTACTAAGAAATGCTATTTATAGGCGGAATCTCGGAGTGCTCAGATGCGATGCCGCCAAATGCAATGTACAAAATCGTCCCGTGAATTTTCAGATAACTTACTTAAGTTCGCTCAAAAAGCGCGCGTTTTATTGGGATAGATAATCGTCTAATCGTTCTCATGGTCTCACCATATATGAGATTAGTTCGTCCCATGATCCCATTAGACTTCAGTGGTTGAAATATAAGTGCAGAGGTGGGGGAACGCTAGTTTGGCTTCGGGCGCCCTCCCGTTAGTGGTTTTGGGCCCCTTGCTGCGTCTTTTCGGAACTTGAGGTGGGGAACGCTTTGGACTAAAACTTGAAAGTGGGGGTACTGCGTTCCCCGCGTGCCCCCATATTTTAACTATTGCCATTAGCCAATGGTCAGCTTTAACATTTCAATGGTCAGCTTCATTTTCAAAATTATGGCACAACATTGTCTGCATTTGCGACAAAACTAAAGCAAAACTAAAACAAAGCTAAAACAGAATCGCACCCAAACTGCATACGCCGCATAATTTTTTTTAGCTTTTTGCATGGCAGATATAGGCACAGCTTGACAAAAATCATCAAATTGTGTAATATTAGCAAGGTCGAATAATGGTCGACACTGGCACCTTAGACCAGACAACTGTGTGACAAGAATAAAGCCTATGTACTTCTATAATAACAATGCAACTGTCTTTATGCACAAGTACGCAGCGCAGATAATGAATGCTACTTTAACTTGTAAGGATAAATATATTACAGCCGACATAATAGAGCAGCTGTTTTTCGTATGCAACAACGCCTCGAAACTAAAGCGTCGTACACTTTTTCTGCAAACGCTATATGACCAATGACTGTGGATCTACGTGATATCAATACTCTTCTAAGCCACTTTAAAACATTTGTGAATCTGTGATTATGATAATGTGTCAAAATGTAAGTAAGCAAATTTGTAATTTTGCGCAATGTCTGCCATCAGAAACGCGCCTAATGTCAGACGCGAGGGTTGGGTAAAGTACTAAGATATAGCGATGCCATAGAAAAAAGTTTTGAGTTGGCTACGAAAACAGCATATTAAAATTTACTGAACTAAATAGAGTTAAAGCCCCGTGTCCGTTACTCGTTGAAGTAACACGTAGTATGCTTTGATGCGCAATGTACCGGTAATCTTAAGCTGTATATGCAGCTGTAATTACTTTGCATTAGAGGACCAACGCTTCTGAGTGAACAGTACATGGCTTTACCTTGCAACTGTAGCAGATACAGCAGCGAAAACCTACACGGACTTGAATAGGAATTTGCATCAAATGCCCGCCCGCTAGTAAAAAGCTTTGTGCTTTACACGTTACTGTCGTGATTGCGATAATATCTACAGACATCGATCGATCTGACACATCGCATTGTCAGTTCCTCATTATCATCATCGTCAGCGGCGGCAGCATGCAGCAGCAGCAGAGTGAATGCAACGTCGAAACGTCACTGTTTCAAAAAGCGTTCTTATATTGGCTTTTAGTTATCCTATATATCTCATTCCATGAAGTCAACTTTTGCATTTTAGTTAGGTTTGTAACAAACTCGTGAACTGATGGTCACTAGTAAACGATTGTTTCTTAATTAAAATTGCCTGAATAAATCAATCAGATTGTTTAATATTAATTGACTGACAATGAGTAGGCCTACAATACAATTTGATGACGCATGTTAGAATGGAAACTCGTATTTCCTGGCGGTAATAAAAATCAAAATTTGTAATAGCGTAGTGATGACATTTGCAAACTTGCTAGCTAGAAACTTGCTATTTCTCAAGTTTATTCAGCTGTTGCGCAGTCATGTTGACATAGAGATTACGTCTAGAACGTACGTTACGCTTGTATACACATTAGCCAGCCTACTAGGCCTATACTTTCTCGTGTGCAGGAACATTTTCTTTTACCTGTAATATCGATATTAATACATTCGTATCATGTTATCAAGTTCTTTGTCATCACAGCATAGTCTGCTAGTCAATGGCGGTATAGCGAATATGGTCATTGTGGTCATACGCACAAAAAGCTTTGGTTCATTCTTTGCACTTCAATGACTTTGAACAAACTTTAAACAAAAAGTGTAAACGAAGAAAAACAATAATATGAAAATTTATAAACTATAGTTTAAAAACCGTGCTTGTTAGTATTTTTAATATGTGCAATATTACGCAGAATTATGTGCTTTTATAAACTGTCATCAGAGATTCTTAGATCTGTCTGTCGAAAATAATAATTCAAAATTAATTTCAAAGCTGTAAACTTTTCCACCGTTCTAAACATGCTTGGCTTATATTATTTATTTGTGTATATTTGTATTTACTGCAAAAGAAATTATAACTGTTTAATAAGAGAAATACAAAGGAAAGCCAAAGCGTGTAAAGAAAAGTGGATAGAGGATAAATGTAAAGAAGAAAGTGATGCACAAGCAAATCCAGAAAAGTTATTTCAAAGTGCACAGGAACTGTGTGGCACTTTCTCACTAAAGCTGCAGTCAGTGAAAGACAAGAATGACAAAGTACTGGAAAAAAACAATAATGAACAGATGGAAAAAACATTTTGATAAGTTATACAACAGCCAGAATCCAGTAGATAACGCACTGTTGACTGAACTCCCACAAAGGAATGAACACGAGCACACGGACAAGTTTCTGCCGAAAGAAGTAAAGTCTGCAATACGAAGCCCGAAACAAAAGAAATCACCAGGCATTGACGGCATTACAGCAGAAATAATCCAAGCAGCCGGCGAAACATTAGTGGAAATGATTCATGATTTTTGTAACACAACATTTACTGAAAAAAGTGTCCAGAAGACTGAGGAAAAACTATAATCGTACCTCTACACAAAAAAATGATAAATGTGATTGCAAGAACTACAGGGGTATAAGTTTATTAAGTGCACCTGGTAAAGTATATACAAAGATGATCCAGGAAAGACTGAAAAGATATGTTAACAGGATAGACGCAGAAGAACAGGCGGGCTTCAGAGCAGGAAGAGGCACCATAGATCAGATTATTGTGATGAGACAGCTGTCAGAAAAATTTTATGAAAAGAATCGCACACTGCACAATAACTTTATTGACTTTAAACAAGCTTTTGACAGTGTGTGGCAAGAAGGGCTATGACAGGTTGTGAGGAACTATGGAATACCGTAGCAATTGGTAGTACTGCTTGAAGACTTATACAGCAAGTCAGCCAGTACAGTAAGAGTAGACACAGAGCTCACAGAATGGTTTAAAGTCACAGTTGGTGTACGGCAGGGGAGCAATCTATTCAACTTAATTCTTCAGTCAATGATGCAAAAAGCTTTGAAGAATATAGAGTACGGTGTACATATATACGGCCAGCCGGTAAACAGCTTAAGATTTGCTGATGGCATTGATCAGAAATCCAGAAACAGCTCTAAGAACTCACAGATAAAGTTAACTGAAGTAGCAAACGGTATGGCCTCAAGATAAATGGTGAGAAAACAAAGACGATGGCAGTTGGACAACAAAAAGTCGACATGGAAATAAAGCTAGACAGTAAAAAACTACAGCAATTAGATGAATTCACATATCTTAAAAGTGTCATGACAGAAGATGGGAAGTGCAAGAAAGACATAAAGAGAAAAATTGGTATAGCATCAGCAATGGTGAATAAGTTCAGCAAACTATGGAGGGCAAAAATATTTTAAATACGATTAAAGTGAAGTTGTATAAAACCTTCGTAGTTCCAATAGTGTTGTACAGTTCGAAATGCTGGTGTCTGAGAAAGGAAGACGAACGAAGAATCCTAGTGGCAGAGATGGCGTGGCTAAGGAGATTGTTGACAAGGCGCGACCGGATGAAGAATGAGACAGTACGGAGTACTCTACGCCAGGAAAGGAGATTGGTTGACAGAAAAGCACAGCGAAGACTGACAATGGTTCGGCATGTGTCAAGGATGGGCAGTGAACGGCTGCCAGTAAAAGTAATGTTCTGTTCTATAACTGGACGGAGAAATCAAAAAAGACAACCAAAGAAGTGGATAGAGAATATAAAACAAGACATAGACACGAGAAACATACAATTTGACGAAGCGATGGCCACGATGCAAGACAGAGTCAAATGGAAACGTCTAATAGCAGCTTCTTCATCATACTGATAAAAAAAAGAAAGAAGAAAGAAGTATTTACTACGCAATCACGCCAATTTTGAACCTGTTTTGACATCTAGCGCTTTACAAATGCTGCTTACTTACTTACTTACTTTCTATTTACGCTTTGTAGGAAGATAATCACGAATAAGCACCACTATACTTACTCTTGTAGTGGATGTATTTATAACAGTATTTTTATTGTTTATTAATTTTATTCTTTTCCGGTAGTTTATTTAGATGGATTACAATCGACATCATACTGGCGACCACGCCTGTGTGGTGTATTATAGCAATTGCCGGCGTCAGATGGTCTTGTCGTATCGGGTAGGTGTTTTAGTGACAAGATCTAATAGCATCTGTCTCTGTCTTTCTTCCTTTTTCTCTTTCTGACTCTCTGTCTGCTTTTGCAACGAACAGAAAGCCAATACTTTCTCTAAAATTAGCCTATCTGTCTGTCCGTCTGCTTTTTTGTACGTTCGATTTCCTGAACAACAGAATTGCATGCGTAATCGAAACGCGAAACACAAGACAGAAATCGAAAATAGCTGTAGCGTTCGTAGGAAAAAGTCAACGCTGTTAGGTCTATAGCCTGCTGGGTCTCGCCTAGCCCAGAAAAGTTAAACAATAGATGGTTGTAATTTTCGAAATATGAGAATGTTGCGGCAAGTCAAAAACTTACGTATTTAAAGAAATTAAAGTTTGTGAGAACTTACAAACTTTAATTTAAAAAATACATGTTTCTATGCTGATCGATAAACGACTTGATGTTAACATTGCACTTAAGGCCGCATAGTCAGTTTTTGATTTTAGGTTATGATATAAAAATAAATATTAGGTTAACATTATTCTTTTTGAGTGAACAGATTCGGCTCACCAAGTTCTCGCCGACATTGAGCGCTCTGTAAATTTAGTTTCTTACTTACTTACTTAATAACTTGGTTTAGTAGAAATAATACGTCACGGTTGATAATTATGTTCTGTATAAAATACATGGGGCGCTTAATATCAGCTGGCGTGAAACGTCTTGATCATGCAGAGGGGCCGGAGCGCAACAGTCGCTGCAGTACTATGTCCGACTCGAGGCGAGCCGACGCGATTCATGTGCCGACACGCGTATGCAGCAGCATACGCAACGCTGTAGACGTTGCCGATAGTATTGTGCGCCCGGATCACAGCGAAAGACGACATGCTGTTGGACAAAGGATTGCATTCCGGACACTGGTCTGGTGACAGCTATGTACCGAACAGACGTAAGTGCTTAGGACTGACAGATACGAAGTAACATTTGCATTATTTCGTACCATCATCATCATCAGCAGCAGCAGCAGTAACAGAAGCAGAACGAAACCGAGTCGCAGAATAATTGCGTGTGTGCGGTAGAACGTTGATAGGTGACTGAAATAATGACGAATGTCGATAATAACAGCAACAGCAGCAAGGCATCTCTGTCACCGCAGCATGACTGCATTTCAATACACTCAACGTGAGTAGTCTACATTTCTTCATTGTTTTATAATGATTTTTCTGTCTTAGCGTACGGCTTCGTGGTGCATTGATTAATTTTCTAGCTTCTAATGCGTGTCTAGCACACATATACTGCTATGACAGTGTAACATTTTTGGGCAGCGTCTCTGAAGTTGCGAACCATTTCGCCGTAGGCTTATGTGTAATGTTGTGACATAGTAACATCACAAGCACGATTTTAAATTAAAGAATTTATGGTAATGCAATGGAGAAACGGCACCCACACGCTGCATGGCGCTTGAGCATTTCACCTGCACAATGCAAGCAGAATTAATTACAAGCGAATTCCAGTTGTGTAGTACTAAATATGGGATGAATACAAAAAATGGCAATTTGAAAGAAACGACGTTTGCCACATAGAAGGGAAGACAAGTTGACCAACCAAATAAATGGATGATCAACTTGAAAGAGGACATCATACAAAAAATACAGCTGATTATTCACAAAGCCGTGCAAACAACGAAAGACAAAAGCAGTCTTGTTTTTAACGTGTCGTATCAAAGAAAGAAATAGGCTATTATCATTGTTCCAGTGTCTCTCGTTGTAAATGGAGAATGTCTTTTGGCTGACAGAGCGGCGCTGAGTGTGAGGATAGATAACGAGCGTTGCTGTACTGGCTTCTATAATATCAAAGATTGATACATACACGATTTCGCAAATCGGGCAGAGTCCCAGAAATGGCCATTATGGCCATGGTCATAGAAGTTCTATGCCGTGGCTGTTACTATAATCTTAGACGTCACACTTTTTGATAATGAATACAGTGACGATGGAGATACGTGTTTTGCGCTGGAAAACTGGCAAACAAGCTGCCAGTTTAATTTATCCTGTGAAAAAAATAACTAAAACTGTTTTAAACAAAATTGAGAAAGAAAAAACAAAACAAATATGCTGGTATGCCCTAGGTACGTAGATAGTTAATTTTTGCAGATCCAGCCATGTTTTGTTTTGTGACGTTGGACAATTATTTGTCGAGAAAAGCACTTTATTGTGCAGCAGTGATGAAGTACGTAGGCATCAATTGGACTTGCCCATTGACTTGCCCCCTACGGGAGGAAAACGTACACGCCCCACACCACGCCTTGCTTGATGTGTGGTCATAACACATTTGCCGCTGCTGTCGTGCCAACGTGTCGATGTCTTGCCATGTATATCCTCCCGACCAACACAAGACTAGTTTAATTGCGCTGCATATTTCCTTCCGTCGCATTCGCTCGTAACAGTTACGGTCGGTACGCAACATAATTCAACTGTTGCTGCATGCTGACCGCATCGATAGGCATATAGGCCACAGTCAGGCGACAGATGCCCGAGACCTGGTCACACATCGCCTGTCGGGTCGAAATGCGGCAACGACCGGTCGTCCATCCTGTCTGATCGCCATCGCGTTCAACAATTGTCACATATACAGGGTGGTCCAAAAAACGGCACAAAGTTCATGGCACCATAATTTTGAACCGTACATCACAGAGTCATGCGGTTTTCAGCAAAATGTTCTGAAATAAATTCTTTACATGGCTAAAGTCAGTGTTAAAATACAGCAATTAAATATTCTTTGTTTTTGCCGCTGGCAAGTGAACTATTGAAAAACAGTATTATTTTCAGTGTATTTACTTTGGTCCATAAAAACATTGCATTATTTTTTTTCATAGCTCCATGAAACATTGGCCGATTTCAATATTTTTTTGCACGCCGCATTAAGAAGAAACTTGACGCAAAGGTCTTTAGTTTTAGCCACCTCACTTTAACGTTGTCGCCACACTACCGCGTGAAATGCAGAAGTCGCAGCTTGGCCACTGACAACAATGAATTCCTACCGGGTAGCGTATGCGTTAGCTCAAAAATTATTAACTGAATAGCGACAAACGCAATTGGCAATTATCATCACTCAAAAGGTCAAGCATGTCACATCACATCATTTTCGTTTCAGCATGTGCTCAAAATGTCCTTCTGCAGCACAAACGCAAGCAGTAGACGTTGACACCATTTGCAAACAGCACGCTCAGTAACTGCGTGACTCAAGCAGCCCACTCGTTGTTGATGTATCATTTCAGTTTGTCAACTTACAATTTTAAAATAAAGACGAAGCAACGGATTTCCAATGATTTTGTGGTGTCCATAATTTTCTCAGCTGACGCGTGCACTACCCAGTATGAATTCATTGTTGTCAATGATCAAACAACGACTTCTGCATTTCACAAGGTAGTGTAGCGACAACCTTAGGGCGAGGTGGCCAAAACTACAGACATCTGCGTCAAGCTTTTTTTAATGTTGCGTGCCAAAAATTATTAAAATCGGTCAATGTTTCACGCAGCTATTGAAAAAATACAAGTGGCACGTTTTTATGGACCGCGGTGTCGAGGGTAATACTGTTTTTGCATAGTTTAATTGCCAGCGGCAATAACAAAGAATATTTAACTGCTGTATTTAAATACTGACTTTAATCACGTACAGAATTTCTTTCAAAACATTTTGCTGAAAACCAAATGACTCTATAACGTACGGTTGCAAAATTATGGTGTCATTAACTTTGTGGCGTTTTTTGGACCACCCTGTACAGTTCGTCTTGTAGACCTGCATGTCACCTGATGTCGGTGCTTTCTTGCTTAGTAGAGTTAACACCCCAAGAAGTCAGTTTGAACGTAGACGACCGTAACGACTGGGCCTAGATCAAAACCGTCGATCGCCAGTAGGCCTGTGCAATTTGCGACAATCTTTATTCTCTTTTGCTTTCCATTTTTTTCTTCGTTTTTATATACGTTTTTCACCGACTATACGCGTTCACGTTGACGAAAACGACAGCGACAAATAAGATATTTCTAGCTCAGATTGGGGGATCAAAATAATCTGTTATAACTAGCGAGTCTGACTATAGGCTAGCAGTTATCTGAAGAACAGCAATAACTATCAAACGATCAAGTTCTTTTTGTGATCTCTGTCTTTATGACAGGCTTATTGTACATCAGTCTAACTGCGGCAGCAATATTTTGTTTTGAATCTGTCTCGGCCAGATTCGAAAAATGCAGTTCAGTAGGTATATACTTTTACTACTAAATCATAGGACTGATTGATTAGCTAATTTGTTTAATTGCGTACAACCAACGTAGACTACGAAAACGTTATAAATAAGCTTAAAGCAACCCAGAACAAAATAACATATTAAAAGTCAAAGATCAAAGGTTTTGTATAGCTTTTTATGCAAAACTTATCGTAGAGCTATGGAGCGTCACCTGCCATATGGGATCACTCAATGTTAATTGCCACCCGACACAGGTGAACACGTCCTGCTTTAACCCCAGCCAAGCAGGTCGGTACTCGATTTACTTATAGGCAAATCGTAAATTTTTCGACGGTTAATCTTTAAGAGCAGTTCCCTTATCATTCCTACCACGGCGCCACTAATCACGTACAAAAGGCTAAACCTATTTTGGTTCTTGTGTAGTCTTTGGTTATACAAGCTCAACTCAGCCTTCCATCGTTTATAGTGTATACCTGTCGTAAAAATTTTGTCGGAAACTTTGCATCCGCAATACTAAATTTTGGGCTAAAATTGAAAATCTTCTATTTGAAGCAAATTTGAGAGCAAAATTTGAGTTTATCTTAGTTGTAAGAAATTTACAGCTGTCTGAAGAAAAACTGCAAATTCATGCCGAATGCCCACGACGTCGCTGTCCCCGGTCAACGAGCTGATGCTGATGGCACTGTTGGTCTACTAACAATGCTATGTTGGTGGTTATTATGTGTGTGTGTGTCTAGTGACGGGTCTGAGCATCGTTGGCTGCAAGAATCTCACTTTCAGCGAGACTTGGTGCGAGACAACATCGAAAACGCTGTATTGCACGAGGAGTTGAGAGCCGTGCGTTCTGATCACACCGCGCTCACGTAAGGCTGTCGTAATTGTCACTCCGTCGTCGTCGTAACTCCGTCAGCAAAAAGATTAAACTCGTCGTAACCGACCGAGTCATCACGCTAACTCCGCGTCTATTTTTCATGCAGTAGCCTACCGGTCACTTTCTCGGTGTTAAGCCGAGGTTCCACGTTTAAAGCATTGATAAAATGTTCTTAAACGTGTTTAGCATTTTATTTTATACACGCAACCACGCCCATGAAATTTATTTTGTTAATGCGAGAACAATTTCGGAAAAATCTTTACGACTCTAACAAAATACATCCCAGAGGATATTAAGACAATTTTTTATTCAAGTGTATTCGTGGACGACTCCAGTTAGTGTAGTCGTATATAGCGGGGTTCCGGCTACCATTAGTGCTCGTCGTAAATCAAGCCGCGTGAAATCCCGTAGGACGCGAACGCCGTGGAAAGCTCTCTCCCTGTCTTGTTCAGCACAAACTCTACTACGATACTTCAATTTGTTTCGAATTCGTTGGACGACAAGTCGTACAAGAAACGGTGCAACATTTTGACATGTCCAGATGCAGTGGAGTTGTCCCAGGCTCTGAATTATTTGTTAGCCTAACTTGCTGTAGACTTTCAATCTGTTGTAAAAAAAAATTGCTCTAGGCTACAGTTTGTCGTGCAACGTGTTGCAAATCGAAGGAACTGGTGTTTAAACTTTGGTAACCATGAACAAAATGCAGAGCCTATATTCGCAACAGGCAATCAACATTCTTTCGTTCCTTCACGTAATGCATCTTAAACCTACTTGTACTTAAGGGTAGCCTATGACGCAAGCGGTATAGACCTAGTTACTCGCAAACGTCGTATCAAATTTAACATTACTTTGCGCACGAAATTAGTTTTCTTTGTTTTATAAAGTTCGTCTGCATTTATATTGTACTTTTAGCAAAATTTTCTTTTAACGTAAACATAGCCAGAACTAAAATGCGAAATTTGGTTGCAATATTTTGGACACACCAGTGCAAAGAACGCATCGTAACGAAAACCGCAATCAGTCGATCTATCAATCATGTTTATTGAAGCGGATGAACACATGTAGTACAAGCAGTTTAAAACTATGGGCCAGTTTCTCAGAGATTACGAGATTTCTGTAGATAGGATATTTTGCTGTTTATCACAGTGTATTTACCGATTGAATAAGTTAATTTTATTTTGTTAACACAACCTTTTACCTTTACTTTTATTTTATCTTCGGGGAGGGTGACCACATAAGCGGCCACCCTGCATGCGCTGAGGCCACTTCATGGGCACAGTGCGCAACCCCGACAGACCTCAAGGTCGACAGAACCTCTTGGAAGCTTTTGCAAATTTCAAGAGGAGAAACCAATTGATATTACTCAAGGTGTCTAACGAAATGGTGTAGTCTTTAAGGATTTCCTTTCGAAGAAGCATTAAAGCACTGCATTGGGCAATGAAGTGTAGAGATGACAGAGAGGGCATTTGGAATCCTCACTTACACCCATAATAAAAAGTGTCGATTAAGATCTGCATGACCAGTAAGTATACCAACATGCAACTCATATATACGAGGCGTTTTTCTGTACATCTTTATGTGTTTGCACAGTGGTCGATGCCAAAATGCTCCGATTTTCACAACCAGTAGCATTGAAATGCGGTCGACTGTTAGCCTACTTTGTAAGCATAGAAGTTTACACTGCAACAAATGACTGCTGGACGAGCTCGTGCATTTAACGGACGCCTTAGGCACATCCCACAGGGCAGTCGCTGACGGTAACTCGCAGTCTCACTCGCTCATCGGCTGTTGTAGCGTGGTCAATCCGTCCGACACTCGTAAACCCTGCTAAAACCTTTGGACAGAATGAATCGTCGTTTAGTAAGACACTCATGTGACCCCATGCAATACTAAATTAAACAGGAGCCAATCTATAAAAAGGAGAATGGTAAGTCAGCTTTTCAACAATAATAACAATATTCGTTTATTAAAGCACCGTCAAAATGCAGGGCATAAAAACATAGTTGAAATGTTCAACTGTCTATAGAAATGCAGTATCGGTTAACGTTTTAAAAAAATTTAAACCATTCATCAGTCAATGACGGTCTGTACCTTAGTTTGCACAGAGCGATGCCAAATGATTTTTTATCTTGTCATGTTAGTTATCCTTATGTATATAATAAGTTTCGTATTCTCGGCAACTCACGTACTGCCCTGCACCCTGCGTTAATTTGATCATTCGTCGTCTAACTGACTACGGTATCGTTGCCGATTCATTATTCAATGCGGCAATCAGTGCATTGCGTAATTGTTTACGTCAGCAGTGTTACATTGTTGTTTTATTGCAATGAACTGACGACCGAGACACAGGAAGCAGCACAATACACATAAGCTACATACACACGTAGTCTGTCTGTTGTTGTCTCTGTCTATCCGTCCGTTTGTGCGTCGTCAGTGGTGGGCAAAATCAAACAGCGATTCGATCTGCATCGTGATTTTAGTATGTTGACCATTCGATTTGAAAATTTTGCGATTCTACTTAAAGTCGCCATTTCGTATTTGATTTGATTTAAAACTTCCCTATTTGATCTCGCTAGGTGTAAAGTAAAACACTGAACAGATTTTTACTAGGCCAATACTGCCAGCAATAAGAAATATTTGAGATTCTGCCGATGAGATTGATTTGAGAGTTGCCCATCACTGGCGCCAACAGCCTCACTCATCGCGCAGTTGCATTATAATGCCGTCACACTTGCCGACGTTTCCGCAAACCGGAAACAGAACCGCGCCGACACGTGGGAAGAGACAGTGGGAATAGGAGATAAAAAAGGGAGCGACTGAGGTGACTGAGCGACGTGGCCTATATGCTAATGACGGTGAATTATTCACAGTGAAAGCCGGTAATGAGGTAGTGTGCAGCCGCTGAAGCCGTCACGTGACTCTGTGACGTCATTAGTCTGCTATACAGGCTAACGCGTAAAAAGTGGGACACGCATGCTTTACCGAGAAGTTGACCATCCTTCACTGCAATGATCGTGAGTTTGTGACTGATCTGTTTAAAAAAACTGTACGAATGCTCGATTGACGTAAAAGTGTCGCTTTTTTGCGCCACCCTGTACCTCGCCAGCTCCCGCTGATCGTGCTCATATTTGTCGCATGGAAAGCAGTCGTTAACGCTTCCATATTTCTCCATTATGATATTGTAATGCTGCATTTTTTCGAACGAATACGTAAACATATAACGTATAGCCAATGCAGTAGGCCTATGTATATCGTTTGCCGTGGATTTATGGACGCCAATAAACCAAGGCTTTACTTTAGATCACATTGAAGACAGAGGCCTTAAATTCTTCGCGTTATTGCCATCGCCAACGCCGGGACGATAGTTTCCAAGCGTCACATTCTGTCCAGAAAACATACAATACCTGGTTGACAATATGATGTGAAATTAAATGCATTTTATAGCTTTAAGTATATACACTGTATTTGTTTCGTTTAAAACGCCGATGTTTTGTCAGGTCTAACTTGTATTACGGTAAAATGCTTACAGTTATGCTATATCGCGAATTTACGGCGTTGCAGCTTGCAAATATAAAAGTATAAGCCTTCTGTAGTCAATTTTCCTAGCGGTTTTCCAGTGCATTTTTTTGTTTTCGTAGCTTATTTTCGGCATTTTGTGTGCAGACGGCGAGGGAGACTTGTGAAATTCTTGCGCAGCAACCAGGTCCAGACGTTCCTGTGTTCAATGGTGCTCGTCGACGCGTGTATCGTCGTCGCTCAAATCCTTCTCGACATCAACTCCGTCAAATGTAATTTTGCAGTCTGATCTGCCCCAAATTGTCCAAGCATGGAACATGGATACAACATATACACACGCAGTATTAGTGCTTCTGGTTGATGCGACTTGTTGTTCGAGAAGTCCACAGCAAAGAAAAGTAATGGAGCTTAGGCATTTAGCTTTCTCTTCTCTTTCTCTCTAGCCTGAGAAATGGCTTGGAGCAATACGACAGCGAAAGCGAGGCAATTCTTTCCATTAGCAGATGGCGCATGGGCGACTGGCAGACAGGCCCAAGGACATGTCATTACGCCGTGTCTGAGTCGCGTCTTGAACAGTTGATCGATGGCTTCAGAGCTTTGCTAACACTGTACATCTGCTAGCAGTGATAAGCCAAACTGAACTTTTCGGTGTAAACCGAAACCAGCCAAGTAAGCAAAATCGAAATTTTAGGACCTATGTCACGAACGCGAGAGTTAATCGAAAATCGAGACCAAGGCCTTATAGCTGAACAATATCGTCAGTAGATCAACATACTCATGCAGTATAGTAATATTTGCTATTTTCGATGCGTCTTATGCCGGTTTTGCCAGAGATTTTTGAGCACCGCATGATTGTTACGTGAATTAACTTTTAACGTTGAAAGTTTAGGACGAGATCAAAGTTGAATCGCGACTGCGATTTTCGCTGTGGAGACATGACCTTGGAAAAAGAAACGGAACTGGGTCTGTTGGGCCCTCGTTGACAGTGTGCATGTGTTTCGTTGCATAGACAGATTGATTCAGTGCGACGAAGACCTCAGCCAACTGGTCAATTTCCTGCGCGAGCATGACCACTCCGACCTAATGCGTCATTACGCCGGACATAACATCGACCACATGCTCCATCTACTGAACTACGACCAGCCTCGCCCCTCCGTGACGTCATCATCATCACCAGGGAACCCCCGCAAGTCACGTGACTCGGAAATCCGGCGGGTCGAGTATGACGTCACGACGGCAAAGGACATTCCGTCGATAAAGCCGCGTGTTGACGTGTTCCGCAGAGCAGCCCGCGGCCTTCACCACGCAAGCATCGCCATACTGAGCTTTCTTCTTCTTGAGGTAAAATTCAAAATCTCACTATAATGGGCGAAAAATTTGTTTCTTTGTCTGCTTGTCTGTCTGATATACCCTATGACGCCTTCCCTGTTGCACGGTCACGGACCCCCACCACGGCGCTTGAGTCCTTGGGCCTTAGGTACGTGCACTCCCACCTTACTCCCCACATTTCCCCATGGACAGCCTGAAAAGTATGGGGTTGTGTTGCCGGCCAGTCATCAGTATAGTGTTTAGAGTAGCGTGCAGTGCTCTGTGGCGCCACCTGGCAAATGTCGGTCACTTAAAGGTCCTCCCGCCCACAGGCGGGAACTTTGTAATATCAATGACGACAATAATAACAACATGCTATCATCATCTTGCGAATATAAGTGACCTAATTACCTGCTCACTCAAGTCTGTCAATCAGTCATCGATAAGTGGTTTACAAGACAAAACTTAAATTAAAACTTAGAATAAAACCTAAAATAATGTTTGAAATTATAGAAAAAACGTAGGCCCATATTAGTGATACAACGTTCGCTGAAACAGTAGGTCCCTTATGTTTTAAGTTTCGTTTAAAGTAGCTGAAGCGACAGTAGCCGCAGACTGTTCCACGCATCAGATGCAGCATAAGAAAACACTCGCCCGTATTTTCTTTGCGTCTACGTCTGTCCTAGCCGGTTTGCTTTCAAATTAAAGGCCTAAGCCAGTAAATATTGTATTTTTATTGTAACATCTAATTGTAGTTCACCTAAAAGTTTTCGGTAAATAATAGGCTGTTGCTGTGTATATAGCCTATATAGTTCGTTGCTGTTACTGCAGGAAGTGGTTCGCATATCAGCGATGGGTCGCAACATTTGTAGACACAAAGTGGAGGTAAGTAAGCATTGTTATTACACAGGTACGTCTATATATATAAAACAATTATACCCTAATGTAGTAACATTTGCTAAACGTGTAGCCAGAATACTCCACCGAAACTTTTCCAAATTTTATGAAAAATTGGCCACAATTTCAGATTATATAGAATTCTTATGGAATATTGTCTCGCTTGGTCGTGTTTCCGGCTGATTATAGCTGGTTAACATGAATGAATCTGCACACTGATAACGTTTATATGATAAAACTGAAACAAATAAACAACAATAATTATAACATACTTTGATTTTGTTGCGGGTTGGACAACAAGTCGTTATGCTGCAACAAACTGTACACCGTTACATCGATCTTGACATGTCAAGATGGAGTTGATAGATTTGCTAATTCAAGCTAATTCAAAATTAGTCGAAATAAGTGGCTTTGATTTCTTAGTGCAAGTAAACTTTGACTGCGATCTGTAGCCTACATTGTCCAGTCGATCGCTGCTTAGAAAATAGCGGTGCACTACTGCTGCTGCTGCTGCTGCTGACAATGATGATGATGATGATGATGATGACGCTGATGTTGGTAGATATTCGACGCAGTGATCATAGTGACGTCGTTCACGGTGGACGTGGTGTTTGTGGGTGGTATCAGTGGTGATCACGGTCAAAAGGCTGCCGCCGCTCTGCTCGTCTTACTGGTCTGGCGTATAGCACGCGTCATCGACGGTAGGCAATATACCATCAGTATTTTCAGCCATTGTCCCGTTGTCCAAATAGGCCTCGTAACGGACCTTGCCCGTTTGTCTGTCCGTCTGTCTGTCTCGTATACAACGTTAACCTAAACGTTTATCTTCAAAAAGTAATCGATGTGCCATTTTTCAGCTTAACAGTTTAACCACGTATGTCATCAGACGTTAAAAACCTTCAGAAAATGGCACATAAACTCGACCTTCGCGCTGACAGTATAAAAGTAAACTTTCAGTTTAAATTTTAAATAAATAGATGCTTCATAGCTAGACGGACGGCCGCGTCTCATGTCGGCAGTGTGCCAGCATTTGTTTTGTCAGCATGTAGCAGCAACGTAAAAAATAGTAATCCGTCATTAAACATATCTTATTTTTGTTTTATATTTTATGGACATTTTGCTATTATCCTCGAATTGTTATCCTTGTTTTTCACATATTTTTATTTATGCTGCGTTAGGCCTAGTTGTGCTGTTCTGTTTTTTTTTATAGTGCCATCATGCGTGTCAGTTTTTTTGTTGTGGTCATTGTTCATAGCGGTTTGGGTACGATTGTGATTTGTGATAAATCGATAGATTTTGATCGATCGGTCGAGTGATGTTTGCGTGTTGTAGGCATAATAACGACGGTGAAACGTCGGCAGGAATTTCGCATCAGGCTTCAAAGGCGAGCTCGGCGTCGAGTGGAGAAGTTGCTCGAAGGCGCCGAGGACGAGCGACAACGACAAATAGTCCGTATACATCTACCGTAGTAAATTGACAGCGTATTACGTCTTAACATAGAAAGTGCGTCATTGTTAAAACGGGCGTGAACAAAAAGGAAATTACACAGTCGGACAACACTTTAGTATAGTATATACAAAAAACTAAAACCAGGGAATGAAACGTCACTGCAGTGATCTGAGAAAATGCAGTGAAGGCCCTATATTTGCAGTCTATCAAACAGTGGTAAGTGTATCGACCTATAAGGCGTTATTTTTTGCTGCTATACAGGAAATGTTGAATACAGTAACTTTTATTAGGGCTAGTTGCGAAACATGCAGCAGAATTAAAATGTGATTATTGCGGGAGACTAAAAATAATATATTTTGAGTATTTGATAACATATTTACAGAGTTGAAGCTAATGTTTAAAATGGTAGGCCTCGTCTCGATTTGGTTTAGGTCTAGCCTAAGCCTATGTTCCGTGCGAAAGTGTAAATGAACATTCTATATTCGTACATCCTAATGTCAGCGAAGGTAAACCGGCGATGCCTCTGTATATCTGATGTTGACTGGATGTTGTCGTTGTTGTGGTTGTCGTCGTCGTTGTCGTTGTCGTTGCAACGTATCAAGTCGGAGGTCGACGCACTACAACAGTTGTGCTTGCATGCCGGCGTCCGACAGAACGACATCAACACTTGCTCACCTGTCAAAAGTAAAGTCTTCTTGCTTCCTACTTTAGTTTTGTCGCCAATGGTTTTTATCATTTTAAATCTAGAATCGAAATTGGGCTCAAATCTCCTTTATTTCCCCCATTTTTCCCGAATTTGGGCACAGCCCAGCCGCCAAATGGTTTGTGGTGCATTTTGAGCTAAAAACAGCGCTTCTGGTGATAGCAATTTTGCATACACCCTTAAAAACTTTCTCCTTAATATTTTACTGGGCACAAGTTGTGCCCATCTGCCCATCAGGTATAAAGATAGAAGCCTCTGTCTGTCATTTGCTAAACGTCGGTACATCCAGGCTTGTAACACCGGCACAAAGCCGGAACAATTTTCATAATAGGCCGTATATTCATTGTTGTTGATTTATTGTTGTAAGTCGTTTGTTGCAGGCTTTAAAATTACTCTTTTCTTCACAATTCTGTCGGTTTCTGTCTTATTTTCGTATTTTTGCTGTCATCTTGCAAAATTATGGTGACGTTTTGTGTACGTTGTGTGTATCAGGCACGCGTCATCTGCCACGGATGCTACAAGCTCTGACATCCGTAGCTCGTCTGTCGTTTAGTATGACTCTGCTATCTCGTCCTAGCTCGCCGTTGTCGACCCTCCACATTCCGGCCAGACACCCGTCCGACGGGCTTCTGCCACGCTATCGCAAGTCGTCGGTGCGCGGCGGCGTTGTCACGGGTCTGACGGCCGACTCGACGTCGACAGACACGGACGGCTCATCCCCGGCGCCCGGCGGCGGGTTAGCGGACGCCGGGACAGCTGGGAGTGCGGGACGGTGCCGGACCGACGACCGATCAGCGCCACACCGCTACGACTTGCAACTGTCACCGCCGCGAGAACGCAGTCGCTCCGACGCTACCACCTACTACCGACGACATCCAGCGAGCCGGTTGGGCACGACCGACCACCCAGATAGACTGATAGAAGCGCTACTGACGCAGCGTGGACGATCACCCGTGCGATGATAACGTCACGCCATGATGACGTCACCACTCGTCCTTGCTGCTGAATATGCAATACCCATTCGGTTCTGACATATCATAGATCGACCATCATCATCATTTAATGTTTCTCAGAACACGGAATTACAGTACAAATGCGTGTTTTGAAGAGGAAAGAAAAAAGAACCCGGTGGCACTTAGAACTGCCGGTGCATCTAAAATACAAACTAGAGATTGATGATTATGCATTTTCGTGAGTAGTTTCGTGGGAAACCGCGCAACAGTAAGTCAGTGTTCTTTATACAGGTTGATGGAGTTGCAGCCGTTGCTGATTTCGACGCCGCTGACGTCGTCACTGCTGGCGCCTGACTGGCCTCGTCCTCGTCCTCGTCTTCGCTGCTGCTGTTGCTGTCGACGCGCGGCTGTAGGGACTTCGCATGAGCGCCAACAGAATGGCTGACAACACGCAAAAACTGCAGACAACTGTATAAGAGCCGCTGTCGAATCTAGACAATCAGGACTTCTTGATCCGTTTGTCATTCAGCGTGTTGGACTTCTTTTTCGGTCTATGTATTGTATATACAACCCGTTGCGATGACCAGGCGTTTGCTGATTTCTACTCATCAGTTTATATCAGTTGAGATTTAACAAAGGAACGACGGTAAATAATTTTGTTATGATAGAAAACTTTGTATGCCAGGCTGCGATATAGAGTATTGAGTACGCCTATAACAGTAAGTGGGCCACCGAAATGCTGCGTTTTTGTCAATGAGAGCTGCATGTCCATGACCAGAGCAGCCAAGACTTCCAGCTTAGTCCATTTGCACTGTACATGTATAGTACAGGCTTAAAGCTTAGTTTCCACCCAATACATTGCACACAACCGACGCAACATATACGCAACGCGTGCAGTGCAAGAATAAACACCATTTCTATCCTCGCGAGGCTCGCGTTTTGGCCGTTACGTCGCGTACGCCAGCTGCGCCAAAAAGTACGCAAAGGCCTTGCGTTGCCTTGCGTGCGTTGGACGGAAACTAGGCTCAAGCGTATGCGAACAGCGGGATGTGACGCCTATTGCGCTATGAGTGACTGATCGTGAGTCATGTGATAAACTTGTGTGCGATGCTGTTAGGTAACCGTAGGCCTAATGACAAACACAACTTGACACCAGTTGACATACTACGAATAACATGCATACATTAAAATATGTAAGGCTTACGTGTGTTTGCTTAGCCATTGATATTCAGGTCTAAGCTATAGAGTGGCTCAAAATTTTGCAGCCCTATAAACAGCACAGTGTTGAACTTCTTGGTGCGCTTACGAGTAAAAAATTGCCCTTTTTCTAACATCTGTAGTCCAGTTTTTTTAAAAACTTTGTTTAGAGTTTTGTTCATCGCAGCATTTTATTGTAATGTATTTTAGCTTTCTACTTTTATGCGAATTCAATCTGTATGTATTTTTCTTAGTGCTAAGAGCTGAGGGGTGAAAGGCTGTATCCGCCAAAAACTAAGCCACCACATATATCAGTTTCTTTAGCCGCTATAATACACGAACAAACTGCGTAGTCAAAACACGTGTATAGCTGGTGCTGACATCTAGTAGAGGGAGCTCTGACAGCTGATTAGAGTGTTTACGTCGTGAGTAAGCGGCGCCGCAGAACTACGCCCGGCAAAAAGCGCCTCACCTCTCTGCCTTCCTCCTTTTCTATCGCCCTACAACGGGCCGTTCTGCGCACAACATGCACCGGCAATGTTGTTTTCGTCTCGCTGCGAGGCTATTACGTAATCGTACTGAAGGATTACATAACGCGTGGAAACGATAGTAAAACATATTTGTTCACCGGCCAGAATTATCCGACTCACTCTGTTTCGCTGACGCAAGTCCAAATTTCATTACGCCGACTTTGCGACAAAGTTTCCGAATCCCTAAGGATGCAGTTTTAACTTCATGTGTCTATGCATCCTCGTCATTATCGCCATTAGCGGATTTACGTGCATTTACTGGGTGTTGCTAATAAGTAAACCTACTGCACCATTCATGCCGAATTATCGATAAGACGATGAAACAGGAGGATTTTAGTAAGTCGGATTAGCTGGTGGATTAGTGTTAGTCGCTGCCGCATGGCGGCGCTGTGTTGATTTCATATTTTGTATTTTTCTTGTCTATTTATTGAACCGCACAAAGGTCTACACACAGATATAAAACAGTTTAAACCATGGGCCAGTAAGATCAACAAACAACAATGTCGGCGACTCAACTTCGTTGACCACTGATCAGCGGCTCGCTTATGATACGTAGAGGTCGAAGGTGTGACAAAATTCTTGCACGAAAATTTTAGTTAGCCTACTCGCAATTCACTTGAAAGTGTTGGTAAAGGTTTTATTACATATCATATCACATTCAAAGTCTATTGTTCAATTAATCACATTATCACACCATAAAACTTACTAGGGCCTTTTCTTTCACAGGACCGGGCACCATAATATACAATGATTATAAAACATGAAATAATAAATGAAAAAAAACTACGCTACGTGACATTAGAGTGGTATACTTATGCAAACTTAGAAGGCTAACAAAAATGTTTGTGTCGTCTCGTTCTAGTCTGTTCTAAACATTTTTACAACAAATATTCGAGAATGTGTAACTGTCGTTGAGACTTTCAAAAACAACCGCTTGCAAATTTCAAACTTTTCATTAAAATAATTGTCGAAAGTTTCAAACGCGACGTTTTCGGCAATCTCTATTCCTGGTTGAGAGAGACAAAGACAGCGACATAATACGGCCGTGCTGGTGGCGAGGCGACTGGCGACTCAACTGCGGTGGTCGCTAACAGATCAGCGCTGGTCGCTCGCTGTGTTTTGCGTGCGGTCGAACTAGCAACCTCGTGCATTGCACTAGCTGCCAGCAGTTGAACTTAACGACGATAGACCAACCGACCGGCGCGCTGCAGTAGGCGCTCTGACTGCGCACTGTGTCCACGCCTTCCGTCCGTCTGACCGTCCGTGGGAGCGAGCGCGACCCACCACGGACTGTTTGTTCGTCGCGTTGACTCGCCGATTGCCGAGAACTGGTATATCGTACAGAGATCGGACGTGCGCAAGCGCCGCAACATTGCTATGACGTTGCTGAGACACGGAGGTATCGGCGAGGAGTGGGGGTTACGTTGGATACGTTGGTCGATCCACGACTGGACTGCGGCGTCTTAATCATCGAAAATCCGCCGTCGTTCGATTATCGTCAGCTGCCGTTCAAGATCAATGAATAGCGGTAGGGTTCAGGATTAGGGTTTAGGGTCTTACGAGAAAGCTTTTGACTCCGAGCCTAACGCCGATTAGTGTCGCTACGGTAACCCTCAATCAGTCAATCACGTGACCAGAACACGTGACCGATAGCGACGGCGTCGACACGACAAACCGGAAGTGAGAGCGGCGACCATCTTGCCTCTGGGGCGACGTCGATGTCGGACATATTGGCGGGGGAGCGAGCGTTAAGCGCGTTTGTCTGCCACCGCCCTCAGGACTTTGTGCGTACCGGAAGTCCGAACGTCGTCTGCTCGGCACTTCCGGCTCACTGGCGCTGTAACAAATCACTTCCGGTCGCTTTTACGGTCGTCGCTCTGGGCGAGGTGGCCGACGGGACGACAGTTCGACTAACTGCCAGCAACGACGAAAACCTGAGCGGCGAGATGCGCAACGCTACGGCTGTCATGCGAGATTCCGTCGCCAAATTCAACGATCTCAGATTCATCGGACGCAGCGGACGAGGTATTTTGTTACCGGTTGTGCAATTATCGCGTTGAATATTATTAATATTAGTCTACTCTTCGCACGCTAACGTAATGTGCAATGACTGTATAATTAATATTGAGGACTGACGACCGACCGCACTTCCTGGAAAATTTCAAGCGTCAACGGGTCATCAGATCTAGGTTTTTTTCTACGTCATTTGGTTTGAAGGGTGAGTTTCGGAGTCGGCAAATAGAATGGCTCTGCTTGAGACTTTCCCTGTCGACGAATAATGTAGGCTACGAGGAGTATACATTAGACTAGATTGTTTACAATCTAAAATATTTTTTGTAATATTCTTTTTAGAATAGAGTGTTTTTATTAGCCTAGTCTCACTACGAGTTACTGCGCTCTCTGTGTTTATGTGGACCCATGCATGTGATCCGATTCAGATAAACAATATGGGCCCAAGACCACTAATTAGCGCGGTGAAAGGTTGATAACTGAGTTCCATTTCCCCAAACAATTTTTATCTGTTGAGAATGCTATGCTATTTTAATTCACTGTTTCTGTCAATGATATCCAATAAGCAGAATATATAACTTAATGGTCTTTCTCGATCAATATGTGCCGTGCTGCATTTGCACGCGAAGTGGGTTTTAACTCGCGCCGCGTTTATTTACTGACCGGGTTCCGCCCGGACGGATCCAGTAGGAGACCTAATCTACAGCAGTCCCTCAAATCTCGTATAGCTTATTAACGAATGGGAATGGGTCTGAAGAAAAAAGTGGCAGATGATTATGAAGCAGAAAAAAGGAGACGGTGAGGCCTGCAATAATCATAATGAGCTGCGTCGCTTTTGACGTTTGTATTGTCGTTAAGGTGGCATAAATTAAATTACGACGGTTGGGTTCGATTTAAGTATACAACATTTAGGCTATTCCTATCTCTCATGCGTTTGGGTCTCCGCTACGTTAACACTACTAAAAGGGCTACTTTACCATCTAGCTTGATTACTTCAAAATGGAAGGACATAAAGAGGGGAGAAAGAAAGAAGAAAGATGTGGGGAAAAGAACAATACGGGGAAATTTGCATCCTTAACTTGAGGACAAAGACGTCATATGGATATGCAAAGTGGCAGCATTCTACATAAATAATAATAATAATAATAAGTGAACATTTATATAGCGCACTATCATTTCGAAGAAATCTCTAGTGCGCATAATTCCATATAGGAGCGACAGGATGTCTAGGCTTTATGTCCGCCACTGCACGTGCGCGTATGCCAGTTTTAGTAATGACGTCAAACGTGAGTATAGCGTTTGCGACGAGTTAGTTTCACTATGTCGAAATACAGCATAAGAGTATCCATCATTACGTCCAGACCCGGAACTAGACAGTAGATACAGTACACACTAAATTAGCGATTAGACTACGCCTCAGGGTGACGCAAAACGAAGTGGAATGTTTCATTTTCACACTTCATATCGTGTAAAGTCATATACAGGGTGCGGCAAAAAGTAGCCCCCTAAAGTTTTTCGCCGTTTTCTCAGCAATCGCTTAGAATTTTAATTTGAAATTTTACAGAGTTATTTACGGAAACTTTCTACATTTAACTGGTAAGTGAATATAATTCTGTTGAAAACGACGAACTTTTAAACTTCTAAACATGGCCGCTTACCGATTTTTTAGCATTAAAATGTTTAAGCTAAAAATGCTATTTAATTTTTAAAAAACCGATTACCACGTTACTGCCGATGACGTCGCAGTGACGCTTTGACAAACAGTAATTTATTTTGTTTATAAATTATCACTAAATTATCGTTTTTTTAAAGCAATCGCCGGCCGCCTACCGGATTCATCCTCCAGCAGGACGGCATGCGAGCACACATAGCACGCAGCGCACAGAAATGGCTGCGAGCCAACTGTCCAGATTCCATCATAAAAAACCAATGGCTTCCAAATTCGCCGAATACAAACCCAGTGGACTATCACGTATGGTGTGCAATGTTGGAGGCTTACCTCAAGCTTAAAACAAAGGCGAAAACAATTGCCGAACTCAAAGAATCGCTTCAGGTTATCTGGTGCAACCTATACCACAAAGACCGATCTACAAGACTGTGAAAGACTTTTCAAATTAAGCCACTGAAGGCTTGTGTTGGAGCTTGGAGCTGGTGGTGGACACTTCGAACATTCACAGTGACAGTGGAATTTTGGCATCTGATTATTAGTTAACTGTGTTGTTTGAGTTGTTTCAACCATGTTATTGTACTGGTGTTGTAGTTTGAACATTTTTCACGCTGAAAAATCTGTAGGCGGTCATGTTGAAAAATCTATTTATAAACTTCGTCATATTTCCATGGAATCAAATTTTGTTTGGCATTTAGCCATAGAACATTTTAGTAAATAAATCAGCAAAATTTTAGATTAAAATGCTAAACGGCTGCTGAGAAAACAGCGAAAAACTTTAGGGGGCTACTTTTTTGCCGCACCCTGTATATACGTCACACGCATGAGCACAACCGCGCTTCTTTGCAGTGATCAGGGCTAATCATTTTTGAACCACGACCACAGTTGAATTGATTGATAAACAAGTAATCTCGTAAAATGTTATGTTCCACTTATTATGAGCCACCTGTTGTACATTAGAGTTAGGCATACGATGCCTGAGAGTGCCGACATGTTCTTTTCATGGCAACGCATCACGTGATCTTATCACGTACATTCTTATCACGCGTAGCCCTATGTGAGCAGACACTGGTTGACATTTCGTCGCTGTGGTGGCCTACATAGTCAGTCTCTGATGGGTATCGGTGAACACAATGTGTTTTTGTGTCGATGGTCTGTACGTTACAAAAACTTTGTAAAACTTTGTCAGTGCGATATCCCAGCTGCAGGAGCTGATGCAGCCCATCTATTTTTACCGAACTTTGGTTGATGATGTAGCTGAGGCAAAAGATTAGAACTGACTAGGTTTTGTAGGCCAAAACTCGAGAGGTCAAGATCTCTGCAAAATTGGACGTGAATAACGTTGACATTCCTTTCATAGCGTATTTAAAATAATGTTAAATGTCATGTCAAATTGTGACACTATATCTCACCAGATAATGAAAGGATCTCGGCCAAATTTTACGGTGGGTGGAGAATGGCGTAAGGAACAACCATTGAGATTTTCATTGTGACGATCCGGTGCAGGTCGGGGGTTATCCTCATCCGGATCACATACAGCATCTGTACGTAGTGCGTTGTTTTTGCCAGGTGGCAGCATTATTCTCGTCTGAGGGTTGAGATCTCTGATCGCTTCTAGTTATTGACGGTCTGTTGTATGGCTGCAGGTAAAAGGTTCAACGTGACGATCGTCGTCGACAGCAACCCGCCGCAGGTAGCAACTTACCTCAAGGCAATCAAGGTGACCGTTGACGGACCACGTGACGTACGCACCAAATCCAGTAAGTAAACATGGCTGCAGTATAAATGACAATATCCGAGTGACGTAAGTAAGTAAGTATGTAAGTATATGACTGAATCCGCCGGATGTTTGGCTCTGTTAACAGCCACCGCTTTTAAACATCCACAAGCCAGTAAGCTAACAGTTCTGCCGTTTTTAGTGATGGCCGTAACCATTACCAGTACTCAACGTGCATACCCCAGAAGGATGGCCAGGCTGAATTGGCTTGTGTTGCCAGACGTTATATCTGCGAACTGGCATAATGTTTGGTTATTTGTGCTCTTTTGGTTTTTACTTAGATGCCTGATTTTAATAGCAGCTCATCACAGCAACTGTTTTGTGTGACCAACGACGTTACAGCTGAGCTAACCGCCACTTCCTGTAGGCGAGGCGAGCGCGACATTGACGTAGCGGATTCTGGCAAAGACGTCACACACTAACGACATGAGATGCGGTCGTCCGCCTAGCTGTGCACATACAGCTATGCACATACATTTGAATTTCAAGTGAAAGTCCACTTTAACACGTTTTTCATAAACACATGTTAATCTAATTTATCTCGAATGCTTTTAAGCAACTAGGCTACTGTTGTGTTTGCTTGAAATATACGTTATTTTATGGATGTTTCTGTTTACATCATATGAGGCTGTGATCTTTATATTTGACCTTTATTTGTGAACATTGGCATACAGGTTACTCCTGCATGTTGAGGGAAACGACGACATTTGTTGTTTTCCGGTTAGGAGCTTGTACGAGACAGACAGACAAGAAGACGAACGGGCAAGACCACTAACATTGCCTATTAGGACGTCCGCATAATAACTGCGTTGAACTTTTGCGGCAGAGCTCTAACATCTTTACGGTGCGTGGAACATAAGCGTATGCATAAGCATACTATACAAGAAAGTGTTTAGAATGTTGCGTGTCGAAGTGCTGCTTGCATATAGCACCCGTTGACCCAGCCAGAGTACGAGTGTCGTGCTTCTGACGATTGTAACGAACATGTAGGCTATTAGAGACAGCAGTAACATTGATATGTGTGTGTTTACAGTTAGTGACAGTGGCAGTTTGCAGTCGGACAGAATAGCGGCATTTGCTGCCAGGAAAGCGGATTAGATCCACCATTATACTTCAGTACCTTGAGGATTAGCATGCGAAATAAAAGGCGCATAAACTGCGTTTTACATTCAGGAACTAATGCGTTTCAGCAACGGGATAAAAAGTGAGTAGAATATGGTATAGGGAGTGACGTAACATGAGCTTCTTTGTTGTTGGTCACGCGTTGATGGAATTCTTGCATTGCATATGTTGCGTGCGTCATTGCGTGGCACCTTACGGCCGAACCAGCTCCTTGTCTTGAAACATCTGGACAGGAAGTTGAGTGTTGGCGCCAACGCGTCGCGCTTTGTTTGACGAAATAAAAAAACTGACTGCGGCGTGCACCAGCGAGATGGACGAGTGTTTAAAAGTTAGAACATGATGCAGTGTTATTTTAGAGTCATCAGCTCAGCTTTATTTCTGCAACTAAATCGCGTCACGCGTACTTATAAAACATCACAGTAAGCGCAAATGGAACGATGTCTAAATAACGGCGACATTGTGAACGATGTGAACAAACTCAGAATCATAGGATAATATAGTCTTTTTCGACATATAAATAAAAAGACAGGTAGACAAGAGAATTCGATAGCGGAGCGCAGTGAATCTTATTTGAGATTGTAGGTCTGCATTCTGCAGTCAACGGAGGCGCGTCATTGTATAATAGGCCTACAGGGTGGTCCAAATAACGGTGGGCGAAAGAACTTCACGTTTACGCGCCATAAATTTCTGCTTGTAACAGTGAAAGAATGGTTAAAATCGGTGCTGAATTACCGAAGTTATCCCAAAAATAATACTGGGTATCCGTTTTTTTGGACCACTCTGTTTAGTTTGTTCGCTCCGAGTGCTCGTTGGATTCCTGCCACTCCTCCATGTTCTCTCCTCCCTCGTGTTCCTCGCTCATCGCTTATTATTACCCGCGTACTGCGATAAGATACTTTCCCGCTCGTCCCACGCGCCCCGCCGCGGTGAGAAAGTTGCATTTCTGTACCGCCCAATTGTTGCGTCATCGTCATCCCTGCGTCAGTCTGTCGCCTTGACAACCGATATCCGCAGCAGCAGCAGCAGCGGCAGCAGTATCAGTATCAGTGGCACGTGGGCTGCAGGTAGCTGACTTGGCTGAAATGTGCGTAATACACGCGCTCACGATCCCCTCGCTCTAGTTGGCATACACAGCCAACGCTTACGATAAAAAATATATATATAGTTATCTCCGTTGAAAAAAAACATGTTATTACTGTCCGCGGTAGCGTTGACAGTATTGTATTTATCTGAGCTTTTTCGTTTGTTTTTCTGTTTGTCAATACCTCAACTTATCAACTGCTTCACGGATTTGGCTGAAATTTTCAGAAAAAGTTACAAGTGGCCCTAGATAAAGTGTGTAAGATTTTGTTGGTGATCGGGATCAGCATCTGGATTCAGGACCGGATTTTCGGATTTCTTACCATTGCGAGGTAGAGAAAAGAAGGTTTTAACACGATAATTTATAAACCGCAGCACTTACCTTGATGAAATTTTATATAAATATGTTACACAACAACCGCAAGAACACTATTGAATTTCAAGGTCATAGGTCAACGGTCAAGTTCATTTTTTCGTTAGTGGACCGAAGTTTACCTAATTATTTCTGCAGAACGTAAAAAATCGCAGTTGATAATGTTGTTTAGCACTTGTCGATTGCTTAACCTTCATTTACTCACAGATTTTTTACACACGTTGTTACTCAATGGGGGGAGGGAAATACCCCCCACCGATATCTCGACTTCTAAGGCAGCTAGAAACAAAATTCCAACGGCTACACCCATGTTTTCAAGGTCAAGCTGTTCAATAATGTTGTCGGCGATACAACCGGAAG
>Ga0056128_1000583_pt1 | contig 33983 bp, 20 predicted proteins | sample WorMetLIZISLAND2_FD_71113 | JGI IMG/M metagenome (GOLD analysis project Ga0056128, IMG submission 71113) | Marine gutless worms symbiont microbial communities from Max Planck institute for Marine Microbiology, Germany - Olavius geniculatus... ...
GGCGCCTAGCTTACGCCTGCAAAAAGCGCGCCTGAATCCGTTTTTAGCGTTGAGTTTAACATATCGCACTTAAATCCTTAACCTGACAGATAAAAACGCTATTAAATGTCTCCAAATGTTCAATATCGAGCCATACTTACGAAACTATAAAGAAATTCGCACCATACACAGAGTGACAATATGGCGTCGCTTGCAAATACAGACGACATAGTGACGCCACCGCCAGATGTCGCGCTCTTATTACAGGTATTAGCAGTTGGGACCCGTGCGGAAACCGCGGTAAAAACCCGTTTAATTCCCGCACCGTCATCCCGGGCGAATCCCACACGGGACCCTCGCGGTGGTGTTCGCTGGGGCCTTGTGCCGACAGAAATACGGCCGTCCGTCTAGTTGTCGAGGGCCAAAACGGGGCTGTGTGTGCATAATAGTGCCTTAGGTAAACATGCGTATCACGAGATGCAGATATGCGTCATTTTAAAGAGATTTTGTCTCCCAGTGGCTCTAATTTTTAAACTTTTGGTTACTTTAGCGCTGAAAAACATTCACGCCGATTTTGTGACTTTGGACGTTTTTCTTTTCGCTTTTGAGTCATATAAGCCACTACGGAACAGGCAAACAGACTTAGAGATGCGCGGACGGGCAATACCCGTGATGCGGCCTATTAAGACGACCCGACCGTATAGCAATAATACTGATTACAGCAAACTCCACCGACATTTTAACCTATACCTTTCCGGTGATCTTGATGCCTTTGAACAAGCCGAAGAACGTGATAAGCCAGGCCAGGACCAGTAGCAGTGCAAGATCCCACATGACGCGGCCCATCTCATCGATACCGGTACTTAACCGCAGCACACGACGACTGCACAGAAATCACACACCACTCGCACTGATATACACAGTGAGTCATAAAAAGTACCAATTAACTTCTGTCCATATCTCCGCCGAATATAGTGACCGATTTTAAGAATTTTTCGACTAGCGCACTTAAATTTGAGTCGGGCCGTGTTCTATGCTGTGTGTTATTTTTGACAAAGACATTCATTCGTTACTCCAGTAGGCCTACTACTTTGTCAAAATTTGGTTAACACAGTATACTAGGCCTATAACTTAGTTAATGTTTTATTTCGATACAATGAGCAGTATAGATTTGGGAAGTTGATAAGTTACTTGAAGTATTCTTCGCTGGCAGAGGTACGTTTGAGATTGGTAGTGTTCTCGAAGACGGCTTCGCTCCAGATGCCGACGAGCTGAGAGTCGTTGTAGCAAGTGCCGTTAGCGTAACCGATCAGCTCAGACGATGACACGGAGGCGTTCTCACACGACATGTCGGGCAGACGATCAATGCATACTACATGCAGTAAATTCAGCATTCAATCAACCAGTAAATCATTTCGTCAGTTTTGACAAACGTCCATAACATGAATCAAGAAAAGAAGAACGGTACAACTAAAATCACGCAAACGCGTTAAACTTACAAAAACGCATGCTTAAAGCTACAGACAAAATAATAACAGCGATAGCGATTGGAATTGAATTGCTGTGATGTTCTGATTCCGTTGCCAGCCTCTCATATTAAGAAAAACAACATTACTGAAACAAAAAAAAACAACTATTAACTGGGCTAGAACTCGCATGCACGTGCGAAACAAAAATAAAACAGAAACAAAACAATATATTAATATATTCTGCAGCTTCATTTGTTTTATTATTTGATATGTGCAAAAACGTCTTAACCGAAAATAAAAAAATACAGTTAAAATGTTTTACCTGTTATATTTTTGTCTCATACGTCCGCCATCCGGACGCTTAAAGTGCAGCAGAACGAAATTTAAACAATTTGGTGTACATTTTTCTGGTATTTTACATATGTGAAACTGCCATTCTGAAACGAAATACAATACAACAAGACAGCGGTAATCAGTATAAGAACTGACGGAAAGTGTTCCAGCGGTTGAAGCAGTCTCGCCACGGCAGATGCATGATGTGAATGAACGAAGCAAACAGATAGAACAGAGCCCAGGCGACTAGAATTATGTAGTAGATGCTCACCAGCGAGTTGACTATGAGCTGACCGAACCCTATACCTGTCATACGTGCCAACAGAATACGACATAAGTAGCATATACAAAATTTACGAATACGTTAAAATTGTCATATTAGTGTAGGCCTAAGTTGTAGACTTGTAGACTTTAAATTGCTCATAAGTTGGTCTGAGTTACGGGTAAAACACATACCACAAGTCGCAAAATTTTTTTTAAAAAACGTTTAGATGACTATAGGCCCGAAGAGACCCAGAGTACACGAAAAACATCACAACTGTACACTTTTTTGTAGCCCCCAAGTAGTAAATTTTAGATCCCGTGGTAACTGACTGCATCGATAAGCGATTCCAGCCTCTTACGAAATTATTTTCGTCCTTACTGATAATGCAGCATAGCGTGGTACTTCGTTAGGCGTGCTGTAGGCCTACCTTTGAAGATGGGCGCGAACTGCCAGCACGTGAGAGGTCCGGAGCTGCAGAACTGACCGAGGGCGAGTTCCATGTAGAACAGCGGAATGCCGATGAAGACGAGCATTATGAAATACGGTATCAGAAACGCACCGCCGCCGTTACGATAACACAGGTACGGAAACCGCCAGACGTTGCCCAGACCTACCGCATAGCTGGACCACAAACATACGACAGGTTAGCAGGCAGTGGCTGCATGCAGCAATAATTAGTAAGCACCAAAAACTGTATAATCTACGTCTGTTTTGCGTAATTTGGCGAAACGCGTAAGGTATAGTCGAACTAGCTTGGATGGTTTCTGTTGTTCCTTGGATTTGTACAAGCCACCTCTACTCAGCCTGGCCATCCTTCCGTGAGTAAGCAAAATGAGCACTGGCGACGATTACCGCCATTGCTACGGAAGAAACGGCGAATTCTGTGTAGCAGTAGGTTTTGTGACCAAAAGTGCTGGCATACTGGTCTTGACGGTTAAATGTGCTGGCTGTTTTTTTTTAAATTAGAGCCTGGCCATCCGCCGACCGAAACACGCTAGCTTAACTGGGTCTGCAACTCTCGCCGGCTCGGAGTGAACTCCCACGCAAAAATTAATGGACTCAGCTGTCTGTACATGCAAAATCTTGTTCATCTACTGACCCGAGCAGTGCAAGAACAAAATCAAAGCGCCCGGCCCAGTTCCCTCTGTCCTTGTTCTCGTCAAAGTCGTACACATTATCACATCGTCCAATGGCAGAGCAGTCTTCGTCGCTGGAGGCTTGTGACCCAACGCCATCTGACGGCGATACACCGAACCATCGCTTCATCTTCTCCACAGCCTGAAACACAAAATATATCATTTTGTGACCTATTTCTGTCGTTTATCTCTCACTGCAGTGTCTGGAATGTTATAACTGCTCCAAATCTCACACCAGTCAATCGTGACGACCGAAACGTGATTCAAACCAACAATTCTCGGGCCGAACACACCGCCGATCACAGTCAAGAAATAAGTACGCTTTAACAACATCTACACTACAGTGTATTGTGCTAAACGACCGCTATTGCAATCATTTTCTACGTGACATCTGACGCAAGCCTACAGTAAATAGAGGAGCAACGTGTAATTTAATTTAAGCACTTATATTATGATAGTAAGTAACGTCTACGTCGCTGTTCGAAATGACAAAATTAACGAACAGGCTAGACCAGTTAGTTATTAGCCGAGTCAAACGTTGTTATACAAAAGAAAATCGATATGAAGCAAATTAATACGTCAGCTGGTGAGTGGTGACAAAAAAGTGCTATTCGTATAATGATCGACACCAATTACGTAACTTTAATTAAGACAGTCAACTGTAGACTTTAATTAATTCTACAGCTACGTACTTCAATGCGTGACGAATAACATGAATAATGCGATATGATATACTACACAAAGTACTGTTCACAGTCACTGTGCACGTCGTATAGCTTATTATGTAGTTTACGTCATTTGTGTGATATCTCATTCTGATTAATTACCGTATGTTGCTTATCAGCAAATAAATAAATGAATCGCTGAATTGATCAGTCAAAATGCACTAATAATAAAACGTTAAGTCCCGAACAAATCAAACGCGCATATCTTAAGTCTGACTTTTTTTACATTTGATTAAATGTAAACTAGTATTTTTAGCCCGAACTGTAGCAATTAGCACACGTCTGTAAATGTGATGTCGACTGCTACTATCTATCGTCAAAAGTCTTGTGATTTCATGTTCGTAAACCAACAGAGATCTTTTGGAACCAAATACTGAGGTAAAAGGTTAAGGTTAAAGGTGTATGTATAGCTCTATGGATACCCAAGAACCACAGAGAACCCGACACAGGTTAACGCGCCCCGCTTTAACCCAACCAGGCAGACCGATGTATACTCGATGGAATAGAAGGCTGAGTTCACTTAGTCACTGGCTACACACGGCGCCAGAGATATACCGGGTAACACATCAGAGACGGATCCATTTATGTCTTCAAGTTACTCGTAAGCTTATATCTCTTTCGGCCATTGCAATAAATGTTACTTTAATGTGGTCTGTCCGTCTGTCGATTTGTTTATGCATTTGTCACCAGAGAAAAATGCTAAAGTCGTGAGAGAAAATGAGGTGCCATTTGGCAGAAACATGCGTGTGACCTCAAAGTAAAAGTCCACTTAGATGGAGGCTACGATCGCCCAACGAAAAAATGTGTGAAAAAGTGTGAGTCAAAACCGCAGTCAAAACTTGCATGCATGTTGTGGGGGAACCGACATGCAAATCTTTGGCTTTTAATATTTTTTTCTTTTCTCAATATGTAAACTTCAGCGGTACACCGTTCATAAAGGTGGCCATTAGAAATGCTGTGGGGACAACTGCTGTTATTAATTTTGTTTCGTACTCACACGTGGTCTATTGTTTTCATTTATTTACTTGAATCAGTTCACCTAGTTCCATATACAGTAAGCAAGCATCTACACAAGAGAAAAACAAAATACGTAATAGACATTTTTTTTAAAAAAGTCACTTAGGCTATATACGTAGTATCCTCTTTTATATCGTAGAGTAGGCTGCAAAAGACTCACCTGTCGGAATATGGACGAAGACATAGCAAATTAACTATAGCGACTCACACGCTTTAGTAGATTCACATTTTTCGCTTTTTATAATTTAGGCTTACAACTGAAATAAGAATTCGTCTATATCATGCAGTGATTTTCTACAGCACACAGTCTTTAAATGCTGGCAAGTTTACATCGATGTTCATAGACGTAGTATTTTTTCACAATCTATCTCGTTCGATAAATAAATGTATGTTGCGTTTATTCTAGTTCTCTGTACTGTAACTTGTAAACCTACTGTATTAGTAAAAGCGTCCTGCTGAAAAAAAAAATACGCTTTCTCGCCCTGCATGCACAACTACGCACAGCGTGGCCCAGAAAACAAATTAAGAACCAAAATCGTTCGGCACTAGACAGCATCGCTAAAGAGAGACCTACGGTTGGTTTTGTCGCACCTCGTAAGGCAAATTGTGACTGGGTGTTGCCACCCTAAATCTCCCGTTTATCTGCGGAAACCGCGAGAGCTTTCTGTATCATAGATTTACGATGTTACTTAAAGTCACGAGAGTGTTCCCGCCAATCGTATCCCATTCCGTCCAACAGCTTTAGCAAGGAACACATGAGTGTGACAGACGGACAGATTACGTTACGCTAACATCTGTCGCAATAGCTGGAAGTTTTAGACCAGTGGTGTGACCGTAACCAAAAAAGCCCAATCAGTCTCTGGCCGCCAATGCTTTTAGCGTTGACGCCTTTTCTTTGAAAACTTGAAGTTAAAAAGTTGAGTTAAAATTAAGTTAGAAACTTAGGAAGTATTTAGCGATAAAAATAGTACTTCAACTGTGCATTCTACGTCTGACGTACGGTACTGCTTATCAGAAAAATTTCCACGTTATTCTGTAGCACCGTAGACATATTTTCGACTTAAGCAAACGTTTGCGAGCATTTGCCTACCGACGAGATCGATTTATATGTTAGGCTACGAAGGCTACATGTACTTACTTCAACGCGACAGATGTCTGAATATTGACCGATAGGCACAGATATTTAGGCAGCTCCCACATGGGCGATAAAACTGTAAAGAAAGGGAAAAATCGCATGCGACAAATAGTTACACATTAAACACTTTTTTAGTTTGCATATTTTATTAAGAAACAACGTAATGAACAAGTGGCATATGCAGATATCGAATAATCTTGATCTTGTGCGACGTTGTCTTATTAACGTTGTCGTTTTCTGCCGATGTATAAGAAATTGAAATGTGTGACAGATTACAGTTAAGTGTTGTACGATACCAAGCTGTAGTATAGAATACTGTTATAATATAAGACAAAGAATTGCAACACAAAACTGTAGTTTGTAAGTTGTATTGCATACAAAACACTACATGTAACACATTTAGACTATTTTGATGCTTCCACATAACAATCAATTAGTTTAAAAACTTTAAAAATACTCAGCGTCAAAATAGTCCAAAATCATTTTAATCAGTTGACATCGCAGTAGTTTCAGTAACAAAATCTTCGGTAGATTTTGCATTCAATCAGCCGAAAAGTGTTAGCGGATTCAACGTATGTTCGCGTGTATGCTTTCTCTGAGCGACTTCGATGTACATGTAGTCGAGTGTCTTAGTGACAATGAGTGATGTAGCTTCAACTGGCACTGAGTCATCATCGACCGAGTCAGCTGAGTGACGCAGGTACTGGTAACGATTAGGCTTGATAATCGTCACTGTAAATGCACTTCGAACTTACAATCGCTACCAGCAGACAGTAAAACTCTGTTATCATCCAGTAACTGATTGAAGTTTGATAGTAATATCGGCGGTGGCGTGGTGTAGCGGTAACGCGTTGTGTCCGATCAAAGAAGTTGCTCTGCGCTGGGCCGGATTAGTACTTAGATGGGTGACTGTCTGCGGGCAGTTTAACCATCTCAATGTGTAACTAACCCCCTAAGTCAACTTAGCCTTCCATCCCTCCGGGGTAGGTAAATCGAGTACCGGCTTATCTGGCTGAGGTTAAAGCGGTGCGCGTTTACCTGTGTCGGGTGGAAGGTAACACTGTGTGATCCCATATGGCAAGTGACGCTCTGTAGCTCTATGATGGATTTTCTAAAAACACACTACACGCTACACTATACAGTACCTTTGACCTTTTAACCTCTAATTGGGCTACGAGGAACGTTTTGTATATGCACACCACACAACAGCATAGGGCCTATAATGTACGTTTTGCGTGGACAACTGTAAACTCTGTTGATAGTGACCACGTTTGTACACGAAGAGCGCCTCAACAAAGTCTGTTTTGACAATTGTGATAACAAAACCAAAGTTCTCGAGTTATGAGCCGACGACACGTTGTCAGATGTTTAACTACATGTACAGACTTCTGCAGAAATTTAATTAGTTTTAATGTGTTCGTTTCATTTGTGCCTGTAGCCAGAAAATTGCGGCAGTTACGTTCCAGAAGTATCGATAAAATGTCCGTGAACTGGTCACTAATACCGTTTCTTGCTATTTTGCGTAGAACGTGTAGCAGCGCAACAGCTAAAAAGTAGGCCTAAACAGATAAAAGTTAATTGATCTTTGCCAACTCATTCATTCTACAAAATGTGTAAAAGTCTAGCGTTCTTTATCCAACGAAAAAAATCCCAGAAACCGCACTCTGTAATTGTCTATTGTCAGATGAGGTGGGACGGAGATTGTAATGTTGTGATACCAGATTAAGTAGTGAAAAAAGTAATATGCAGTAGTGTCCAGTGTTACTACAGAGTTTATTGAACTGTCTGTCGTCAGAGTCTTCCAGCAGTTCGTCGAAGGTCGGTAGATCTGGCTGGCAGTAGCCCGAGCGTTTGCTGCGGCGCAGAAATGTGTCGACGCGATGACAACCAGACGCTGTGATGAAGCCGCTCCACGCTGAGCAGGCACTGATAACATATGACACAGTTTTCATACACTGTTTTGTATTGGGACAATAAATGATAAACGCCTATCACATAACAACACGCTCCTATTACAGCTGGCTGGGTGATGGCAGCAAGTAAAATGAGAGCGAGATGCAATAACAGGCGGGACACCGGCAGCGTGTCATAACATTGTGTTCTGTAAGTGCTTAAGCACGTATACGGTCAACACAGCGAACAACAATAGCAAATATCGATCATCTCTCTGCGCCAAAGTCTGACGTCATACATCGTCCATAATTTACCCAGCTGCAGCAGCAGCAGTAGCTGCTGTTTCCGGCCAACAGCAGCAGAGCAGCAGCGTAAGGGCGGTTGGACCGTTATTAGCGATGAACTGGGGATTAGGCCAGATCAGTTAAAATGTACAAAAGACAAGTATTTTTAGCTTCCACAACTAAATGGAGTGAATGGCAGATATATTGCATTTATCGGACGTGCGTGCGTGCGTGTGTCTGTCTGTTTGTGAGCAGCAGATTAGTTAATCAGACCAGTTTCTGTGTTCAATATCAATATCCCCAAAACGGTTAAAGGCACGCACTTTAAATTTGATGTGTATGCTTCCAGTGACAGTAAAAACATAACTGCTTAAAATTTTTTGAAAAGGCGGCTTGGCCACAGTCACGTGACCTTTAATTTTTGGAGCGTTAGTTTAGGCGACTAGTGCAAAATATAGCTGAAATTGCTCAGTTACTTATAAAGAACATAAAAACATAAAACATTAAAACTTGGCAGGACATCAGATCAGCCTTCAATGGTATGCTTGAGCGTCCTGTCATGCTGGTTGTTAAGGAAAACACGTTGCCTAGCAACAGTTGCTATGCCGTGAACAGTTCACGTTGGCACCAGCACCAGAAATAATTAGTATAGGCTGAAGTATTATTGTGCCAAGTTTCATTCTTGTATCACCATCTGAGCAATTCTGGCGATACGCAGTGTTTTATAAAAAGGGACCCCTTTTCTTGCTTTCATAACTCACTCAAATAATGACCAATTTACACGAAAAGCTCAAAATTTGTAGCTGAAGAAATACTTATTCAAAATATTTTAGCAAAACATGACTGTTGATTAAATATTCTTTGTTAGTCGTGACGTAATACAGTTAGCGGCGTGGTTACTATTGACGGTCTATAGGAACTTATTAATGCTTTTTTCATCCGACAATATCATCGCTGACCCCCTACGGACACCTGTTTTTTTCAAAATAAAGGTCTTGACCCTGAAATTTGCATTTCGCATTACGGCCAAACTGTATCAGAGAATGGTTACTCTTAACAGGCCACTAAACTGACGCGACCGGTAAAATATAGCTTCGTTAACGTGTTCAGCGTTATATGCAGTTATAGCCCTAATAGTATTTAACTGAATGTGTTAAGATAAAATATACGGTACATGGTTCCTGTTTGTCTATCGTATAATATATTCGTGCACGTCTTCTGAAACTCGATTTCCTGTCGGCTGTAGCTATGTGAGACAAAATGACATTATTAAACGACTGCTACAGATGTTCCGAACTTCCGGTGTGGAAAACGCAACACTCTGTAACTGTTAAACCGCGCTTTTTAAACTATACATTCTTATTTGGTTACCATAGGCTAAGCCAAAACTTCGATCCCCATTTCCCACTGTATCACAAACGAGCGATCAGCACGGCTGTGTTTCTGCCAAGCGCGCCACGTGACCCGCCTAGCAGGTATCGATCGTATCCTCGCTGGCTGGTCGGTGCCCGGCGATTTCCTGGGCCACCCAGAGCGCGCGATGCCTTGCCTCGCAGACTACCGGGGTGCTGTACAGTGCCAGGCCAGGCGACTACGCCCTGCCACGACGGCGACGACGACGACGACGACGCTAGCGCTCGTACATATTTAACGCGCCGCCCGCACCGCCGCGTTTTGTCGAGATTTCTCGGCCCCGGAGGCGTCCGTTGTCGACAGTTTCTCGCCATTTGTCGCCAGCGTCGACTGCCACAGCGACGTGCAGCTTTCCGGACCGTTGCGAGGTAGGTTCTTTTCGGTTTTGTTGCCCGATACTCTGATGTCGCGCCCGCGCTCGCAAGACGCCATTTTTATCGATCATCGCCGGCGAGTTGGGCGTGGTAGCTTACCGGTTGATTAAAGTGCGTGTTAATTGGCTTCGAACGTGAGTTAACTTGCGGTGAAATAATTTCCAGGTCGGTAGAACATCGGAGGCTGATACGGGAGGTTACGATAACGTGTTGGAGATGCTAATTAGCCACGTTTATGGTCTTGTAGGCAGCTGCAGCAGCACTGCAGCACCAGTGATCGATCCGATGTTGACCATTCACACGGAGTCGGTGTACTCTAGAGCGCTGTTCACTGTAGCTCGTACTGTTGTAATGACTCGCACTCTGGCTGCTAGACTACCGCCTACTGCCAAGAATCCGCGCAGTTTGATTAATCACCCTCATTCTCGTTACGATCGTCATTTATTCCCAGAAACACTGCAGAGAGCTGTAAAAATACAATTTAAACACCAATCATTCAACCACGTTTATTTCAGGCAACTATAGTTGTATTGGTCCACTCACTCACTATAGATTTAATGTCTAGGGTGGTCGGAGTTTACGATTGCTGGTCCGACGGTCTGGAACTGAAAGTCGTTACATGACGACCTCACAGATCCGACCAACGTGTGTTTTTAAAAAATAATTTTAGACATTTTCTCGAGATTAGGCCTATTTTGTTTTTTCCCTCAGTGTGACCAGCGCAGTAGAGTTTCGTTATGCGCTCTATATTTTACTATATTTTTACAATATATGACGGGTGCTAAATAAAAACAGAGTTACATTTTTTCTGCAGACGCCATCCATTTGTTTAATTTAACATAGCACTGTGACATTTTTATTGAAATTTGAAATTGATTGAAACAAATGTTTACCACAGCGTCATATTTAGAAATGCTTCTTCGTCGGTTATATTTTCAGTGTATATCGCATCTTATAGCTATGGAAACAGAGTAAAACTAACTGACATTAGCTTTGAACAGTTTAAACGGCTGCTAAAAACATTTTTGTTCGGATTTTAAGATCGCAGCGCATTGCAGCTAGGCCCCTAACTGTTAAATTTGCGTCTTTTAAGTTTTCTTACTTACTTGCTGACTTACTTACAAGACATTGTGTTGTGCATTTTTATCGTGGTTGCAGGTCGACGGTATCTTGACGCGACCGAAGAAAAAGCGCCGTCGAGGGATTGGGCATTTGACCCGCGACACGTATTATAGGCCAATACTTGTCTTGTAATCCTATACACGGATTAGAGATACAGAACGGCAGGTAAGTTTATCAGCCGAGAATTCGTGACTTTGGACTTAATATTCATGCAACACTTGTTTAAATTGAGCGATAACGTAAATTCCAAATTTCAGCACTAGCAAAATAATTTCTGTTAAGCTTGTAGTCTCATCTTAAGCCATATAAAATATTTTTCATGTTAAATCTTCCACCTGGTACTGCAGTTTAGCGGCGCTAGCGTTACTATTAAGTGCGGCAGATTAAGTCAGCCCAACAGTTTTCTGAAATAGAAAGCACGCTTACTTACTCACTTGCGTACAGTGATATTATATGCAATGCAATTTGTTAGTCTATCTGATTAGCCGTAAAGCAGTAATGATTTTAGACAGATCTGCAACGACCTACAGGAGCATGTGATGTTTGATGAGTCGCTGTCTGCATTCCATACACATCATTAACTGCCTATATCTTTATAGAAAAAGTAATAGTTTCTAGGCGAAATCGCTCTAGCGCAAGCGATTCCGCCTATTTCTCTATCGAGTGGTCTGTCTGTCGTCTGTAGTTTGTCGTCTGTCACATTCATGCACCCTACTTAAAACGTTTGACGGATTTAAATGCACTTTTGCAGGTACACTTCTGGGGTCCTGTGCCACATTGTCTTAGATAGAGGTCCCTGACCATGGCACTCTAGGGGAAGGGAAGATTTGGTGGTCAAACTCAACAGCGAAAACATGTAGTTGCAAATGTTGTAGCTACCTGGCGGATAGTAACGAAGCGGTTCCGTCTATTTTCAGATTACTTTGGTGTTTGTTGTTATACGAGCCACTTTAAGAAAGTGATTGACTAATCGATGTGACGTGACGTGATGTTGCAGCAATGAGTCATCACTTGTTGCTGCGGCGGCTGCGGCGGGCAGGCGCCGATAAGGCAACAGCGGAGGCCGCCGTGACGCCGACTTCACTGCCCGGCAACCAGGCCAGCACGCAACCACCACTAGACCACCAGCACGACGACGAGTACTATGACGACTATTACTACAACGAGTACTACGAAGATTATGTGGAAACGGGCACGGCGGAGCCAGGCGAGGAAGAAAAGGAGAACGCCATCAAAGAACTGGCGGAGAAAATTGGCGACAGAATGCACGGTAAGTGGCGATCGGAAAAAAACTACCACAATAGAGAAAAATAAACAGCCGTTATGCAATGTCTAGTTGAGTATGCACTAAAGTGTTATTTTGAGACCGTCGTAATAGGCCATACTACGCGTCTTGTCCGTACGCGTCTGTTCGTTTGTCCGTCTGTCTCGTATTATTCGATGACAAGCGATCCGTCGTTTCTGTTTCGAAGCGATTCTGTTTCGTACGGCTAGTAACTCAAAAACGAAATGACGTATAAATAAGTTAGAATTGGTTTTAAAAACATTTCCCGGGCAAGGAGTAATTGAATTGCCAATTAGCAGCTCAAACTGTCAGAGCTCAGGGGGACGGCCGCAAAATTTGCCATCCTCGCTTCTCTCGCGTTTTTGGTCTTCCCCTCGATCCATTTCTCATACAGTGTAGTGGCGTCATTTTAGAAAATCATTGGGGGATAATCTCGGTAATCTCAGTAATCTTTAGGGGTATCAGTCTACGTAACGTGTTCTTGCAGCAGTAACGCTGTTTCAAAAGTACGATTTACAGGAAAAAATACAATCATAAATCCATGGGGGTCCGTACAACCCACCCAGCCATTTTTCTGAATGACGCCACTGTTTTATCTTTTTATTCTTACCGTCCGTATACTTTTTTTCTGAAAAAGAAACGTTGGTTGCATTTCAATAAGCATTATTTTTATCTTTCTTTCTCCGGTATTTTTCAGCTATTGCTCGATTGTTTTAACCACGTGTCAATAAATATCTTGACTTATAACAGACTATAACGGGTAGGCCGTGTTCGTGCTTGCAGTTCCGTACTGGGGCGTGATATGTATTGGTGTCGCGGCATTGCTCATCATCCTCGCCTGCTGCGGCTGCCTCATACGAATGTGTTGGAAGCGACGCAAAGATAAACAGTTCAAGAAGGGTGTCAAGGGAGCAGTCGACATGAAGAGCGTACAGATGCTTACTAGCGCCATGAAGGAAAAGGTATGTGTGCTCTGAAGACGTAAATTTTGATTTTCGCTCTGCTGACTACTTGCATGTATCTGTAGACCAGACACGTTGCACCCTTGTGATGATTTGCCATGTTGCGGTGCGTTAGAAATTGTCTGTGTTATTGTTATAATTACTCGTTTTATGTCTATACTGACGATCACCTCTTTGTCTTATACTTTTGCAGACTTGTTCCCAAACTGTCTCCCATTTGAACCACATGCTCAATGCGCGTCGTCTGACCGCTTCCGGCTCTTTAACAAATCACATTTAATCAGTCTACATTTTCTGTTAATCAGTGTTCGAATTGCCGGGGGTTAAGGGGTTGAACCCCCCCAACTGTTTTTCAACCCGCCTAAGACACTGTCAAATTATGTTTTGCGGGGTTAGCTATATACTATATACATACAGTTTACACCACAATTTTGGTCGGTCTCCGACCGTCGAAAAGTTCAACCTCCCAGCTAATTTTTCACAATTCAAACACTGCTGTTAATTTGTGGTACGCAGTAATTTGTATCTAACACTTTTTGCTAAAAACGCATTCTATAACTTGAAGGAACGTTTCTCACTTGTAAATCTTATTCGGTTTTTCTGGAGCGCCTCGCATGTTATAACCGTCGTCCGCGCCCGGATCATAATATTTTGGAGCATGCCGTCTGAGGCAAAAAAAGAAGCGTTTTGCAGTAGGCCTAAGTGAAATAGTCATTTTCATAATCGCCTCGAGTTAATTGCGGCATTGCGCCGCTTTCTTAACGAGAATACGACATTCTTGTTTAGTTTGGCATGGAACGCGCAGGTGCAGCCAGATCTGGAGGAATTGACGACCAACATGGAAGACAACGAAGGCGCCGAGACGAAGGAAGAAGTCAATCTAGGAAAGCTCCAGTTTTCTATGGACTACGACTTCCAAAAGTCTGAAGTTCGTTTATGTTTTGCTTTTCAGTATTGTGAATTTGTTGTTGTTATGCGGCCATCCTAGTAGCTAGGCTACATCACGGGTCTTGCCCGTTTGTTTGTTTCGTTCGTTCGTCTGTCTTGTACGCGCTCTTATCTCGAAAACAAAAAAACGTAAAAACAGAATTGGTGTGAACTTTTTCGTCGGCCGGGGTAATTGGCGTGATAAATTGCAGCTAAAAGGTCAAAAATCAAGGTCACAAGACGATATGTTAACCTTAGGACAGAGACTCGTATTGCGTTAATCGGTTAATGTTTATTTCTGGAAGCTATGGCCGCCGAGCCAGTCCACGGCAAACTAAGCGCAGTGTCGGCAGTGTGAAAATAGACTGTAATTCATAATAAGTAAGTGTTGTAATTACCTAGGCAGAGGCCGCATGTTGTAACTTGGCTGACATTTTTTTCGCGATGTATAACGGCGCCTGTCTGTCTCTTGCAAACTGAGTTCGCCATTTTTGCATGTTGTCCGTTGCGATAATTAGGTCGAGTAGTCGACTAGCCGACCAAATGGTCGACTAGTCAAATAGTCGACAGTGGCGGCATATAGTTTATAATTGGTGCTAAGTTTCTAGACTCACGATGTAGATGACGAGATGACGCTGATGATGCGAATGATGCGTGCGTTAAAAAGCTTAAAAGACCGTGCGGTAGGCCTATATAGCTTTTTATATAGGAAACCCATCTCAGAGCTACAGAACGTCACCTGCCGTATGGGATCACACAGTGTTACCTTCCACCCGACACAAGTGAACGCGTCTCGTCTTAATCTCAGCCAGGCAGGCCGATACTCGATTTAGACCTATCTACCCCAGAGTGATGAAAATCTGAGTCGACCTTGGTGTTGTTTACATACCTGAATGGTTTACCTGTTTGCAACTACTCAGTGACTCGACCGGGAGTCGAACCCCCGACCTATCGATCGTAAATCCGACGCTTTACCGCTACGCCACGAAGCCGCCCGTGAGTGTGCATGCGTTATTAATCCTACGGTTGCTGCAGCTGCTTCTGAGGACGATGGCGGGTATGACGAGTATGACGGGTATACATAGGTATTGTGTATGTGTGTACTTGTGTCGTGCAGCTGTCGGTGGGTGTAATACAAGCGGCTGACCTGCCCGGCATGGACATGTCTGGCACCTCCGACCCCTACGTTAAAGTCTACATCATGCCGGACAAGAAGAAAAAGTTTGAGACCAAAGTTCACCGGAAAACTCTCAACCCTGTCTTCAACGAAACCTTTGTTTTTAAGGTCCGGATTTTTTTTCACTCACTCCCAACACTTTGCGGTTAGCGAATTATAGGCTTAAGGGTAACTTTTAAAATTTTTTCGTTTGTTTCCAGTTTTTGTTATTTTCGTACGCCAATTATATTTGTGTTCTTTTGATATCAGTGCTTATTGAATAATTTGTATAAAAAAATTACTAGATGTTGACCTACAATATCTGCTGGAGATCATTTTGGCAAATATTTGTAGCCTAATTTTGTTGCAGTTGCAGAAAAAAATGTGTGTTTTATGAGATCTTTATGTTAGCGATTTTGATTGACATCTGACGTACGTTTTCAGAAAAATACAGCTTAACTGCATCTTGCCAAAGTATTTTTATGACAAGGTGGGAACGTTGTCTGGCCAACGGACGCTTGCTAGAAACTGCCGTAAAAATTAACCCGTTTAACCTTTGTTGGTGGATTGCTATTTGTGCCTTATTTTGTTTGTCTGTGATGCCACCTGTCGTTACTGTAAGCATAAACGTTGCCAGCTTTTGTGACAGACGTTACCGTAGCGTGGTTTTTCTGTCTGTCACACTCGTGTGCCCAAAATACTACAACAAAATGAACAGACTACATACAGGGTGGGCCAAAAATGGCACCATTTATTGTACGCCTCATAACTTCACCAAATATTAACCGATTTTCAAAATTCGTTCACTTTCAGAATCGGGAGACAATTTGTAATGAAACTGTCACTACAGATCCCACCACACTTCAAGTGTGTCGCTACACTACCTCATAAAATGTCAGATGATGCACTCAAGCCGGCGACGCCACTGACCGGTTGCGTGATCAACGTTGATCGAGCCTGGCATGCGGCCCCCAAACAACCCAGACTTAAATCCGGTCAATTATGCTGTTTCGAATGTTCTTCAACAGATAGCCTATCAATTTTGACGATTCACGATAGTCAACCAGCTAAAGAAAGCCATTGTCGCTGAGTGGGGCAAAGTGCCGCAGCGTTTGGTTGATCGCGCCATTGGTCAGTGGCGTCGCCGGCTTCGATGTGTTGTTACAAAAGTCATCTTGTGTTTAATTGTTATTCTTAAGACACTGACATTTCACAAGGTAGTGCAGTGACACACTTAGGGTGTGGTAGGATCTATAGTGAGAGTTTTATTGCAAATTGTCTCTTGATTCTGAGAGTGAAAGAATTTTGAAAATCGGTTAATATTTGGTGAAGTTATGAGATATACAAAAATGGTGCCATTTTTTGGCCCATCCTGTGTATATAATAACGTGATTAGAAAACCTATGGTCGTTGGAAAGCCAATGTATGTACGCCGTAGCTTGGCGTTGTTGTAGGTGCCTTATGCAGAGATTGGCAGCAAGACGTTGGTGTTTGACATCTTTGACTTTGATCGTTTCTCGAAGCACGATCAGATTGGAGCGGTCCTGGTGCCGCTCAACTCTGTTGACCTTGGTCGCGTCGTCGAGGAATGGCGTGACCTCACCAGTCCAGAGTCAGACGACAAGGTCTGGTCTACTAACTAAATACGTTTGCTTTTTGGCTGACCGTCCTTTCTGACACGATTGTGTCTGTCGTCTGACGTCTGTCTTTCTGTAACGCACGTATTGTGGTTAAACGGTACGTCGTAGCGGTCGGCGATGGTACCGTTGGATACAGCGATGACGAGTTCCTACAGGCTGTCAGTAGAAACCATCTCGTTATCTGCAGCGGTTTGGCCGCAATTGAAATGCAGTGGTGCTGCCTGCAGCCATCGTCCGTGAATGCGCAAATGACACGGTGTCGAAATACAGTTAGCGGCATGTATCATTATTGTAGCATTTGATAGCAGTGTTAACATAGCGAGTATGGAAGTGTAGTCACCACTGGGGAATCGCTTCCTCTGTGTGAGCAGATGTAAGCGGTACGGTCGGCCTTCCCTAGCGACAGCTGGGCTTCTTGTAACCAGTTAGCCAATCCATACATATACTATACCCATCAGTACAAGATATGTAGGCCTATGCGTCAGAAAAAAGTAGACCAGCATGTCGCCTATAAAAAGGATAGTAAGGCAGCACCGAATCTGCTTTTTGAACTGCCTGTAAGAAGCTAATGCATAAACTTGCCGCACAACAAGTTGTGCAACTTGCGGTAGGCCTAAGACTTGCTGATTAATGCGCACGTTGCTGTGGATTTATGTTGTAGATTTGCAGTGGCGGATTCAGAATTTTGGAATAGGTGCGAAAGGGCCTCAGAAAATTTTTTTTAATGTTATGCAAAAATAATGCATTTTTGTCCCAAATTTTTATTTGGTTATAAGCTGCATCTAGTCATTAGGTGAACAGCCGGTTGCGTTAATTTAAATTATTTTAAATTTTCAGTTCACAAAATGCCAACTTGAGTAAACTTAAAAGTTGTACTTGTAGCAGCGTTTTAAAGCGAGAGCTGTGAATGGTTGTTGTGCAAATTAGGAGAACAAGCTTGGAGACATTTGTTTCTCGCTGCGCTATGTGCCGACCGCGGGCAAGCTGACAGTTGTCATACTGGAGGCTAAGAACCTCAAGAAGATGGATGTCGGTGGACTGTCCGGTCAGTGCTGACATGTCCTGTATCAATCTTCACTAGGATGCAGTTAGTTTAATAAATCTATAAAAATTCTATATTAATGTAAATCAAGTCTCAGCTAGAGAGAAAGTGAAAAATGTCCCACACAAATTGTAACTTTTCACTGGCCAAGTAGTCACGTAGTCGTCTCGTTCTGAGTAGCACTGCAGGACATGATGAAACAGATATATAGCAAAACGTTGAAAAGGGTAAAAGTAAGAGCTTCCGCCTATATAGGTCTAAGTAACCCACGGCCCTTCGGTATTAGCGAGTAGCCTAATGCCATCGTATGTCGTCCGTCCGTCTGCCTGGTGTGACGTTGTACGGTCGTCATACAAGTTGAGCTAATGTCAGGTATTATGTCTAAGGTAAGTTTTACTTAGGTATATGACATTGACATCATGTCACGCAGGGGCAATAATTTTCTTAGAGGAGGTTCTGTTTCTCGTGTTGCGTGCTTATGTAGGCCTATGAAAACATTGTATAAGATCAAGCCGAGATTCGTGCTCGTTCTAGCGAGCAGGTACAGTTTTTTCGCATAAATATCAAGTGTGAGCTAAATGTTAACGTCGCTGGATGACCTATGTACTTCACGTCTAGACCGGAAGCAAAACGATGGGCATTTTGTATTTTTCGATCTGACAGAACGGACTGGTGTCTAACCAGTTTTGTAGGCCACGCAGTCTACCTATAAGCCTGTCCACTTGTATAAGGTTTAGCCTGCATTCAGTTATCCTATAGCAAAATATCTATTCTTCTGTCCGGCAAATGTTTTGTAAATACTGAATACTTTACCTTTTTTCTTCTATTTTGTAGCCTTACGTAGTTTGCTTAGAGATAATAATGATAATATCCCTGGGGACTGGAGATGCTTAGGAGGTCTTTTTGCCGAAGCTGCAGCATGTCACAGAAAAGTCGGCGACGTCCGCAACAAAACACGGGAAAGGTTTGAAATTCGCCGACTTTTCCAGTGTTTTTTTTCGCGGGAATGAAACGGGTCTGTCGCAAGCGTCACGGGGAAAGTCGGCGTTGAAGCGCGTTGTAGCGCGTTGCAGCGCGTTGCAGCGCGTAAAAAAGGGCGGAGACATTGAACCGTTTTTGACTGATCCACCCGTGTGACGGATGGACGGACGGACGAACAGAATTGCGATGGCTAAGACGCGCCGAAATCAGTAGCTGCTTTCACGCGTAAAAATAGAAACACTATCGGCGTTTATATTCTAAACGCAACGCAACGCGCAGCTGTAGTGGAAATGTTTCCCATTGAATAAGCTGGAAATTCGTGTTTTTACGCGCGAAAGCAGCTACTGCTTTCAGCGCGTCTTAGCCATCGCAATTCTGTTCGTCCGTCCGTCCATTCGTCAAATGGGTGGATCAGTAAAAAACGGTTCAAGCTAGGATCACCAAATCTTCACCATTGGCTGCCTGGAAGACTCTAGTTTCAGGAACCGTAAAGCTTTTCCATAAATTCGAAGGAAGTCACCCCGAACGAGGGCGCTAAATGAGAGGGGGTGGGGAAAAATTTGCGATTTTTGGCCAATAAGTCCCTGTGTCTCAATAACGGTGCGAGATAGGGCCTAGGTTACTGTTAATCACTAACAGAAAGTCGTACACTGGCTTTCGATTGCCACCGAATTCAATGATCTTGGATGACCTTGAACGCTAAAATAGAGGTTTTTATAGATTTTTGGCGATTTCGGTTGCGAGACACATTTCACGAGCGAATTGCGCCGAAACCAATTAAGATCAACATGGACCATCTGCGTATGAAATTTTCAGCACTAAACAAAAACTTCGACGGTCCAAGTCTCGATTTTCTAGTAGTAAAAATGCTCTTTAATGGAATTTGGGCTTTACAGAGCGAGCACGCTGCGTGTGTAGATCCGTACGTGAAGCTTGCGCTGCTGATGAACGGCAAGCGAATCAAGAAGAAAAAGTCAACAATCAAGAAGTGTACGCTCAACCCGTACTATAACGAGTCGTTCTCGTTCGAAGTCGCGTTCGAACAGATTCAGGTCAGATCGAACACTCTTCTTATCAGGCGCCGTTTAGGACCTCGTTATAGATACTAATAGGCCTACGTTTAAATAAGGGATGTTAATTGCATGCAAAACGTCTTGCCAACCATGCACAGCTTTTTAGCACGTGTTTGCGGTAGGACGTCACGCGCTTACGTGTAGGCCTAGAATAAAACATTTGAAAGCATGTTTGTTGTACAGCAGGTCGTCTGTCTGTCTGTCTGTGCTGTACAAGCTCCTAACTGAAAACAAAAAAGGCGTAGAAAAACCAAAGTCAATCTTAACGTTCGACAGGACAGGAGTAATTGGTGTGCCAATTTTTACTTCGAAATGTCAAAAATCAAGTATAGGCCTATAGGCTTATCGGGACGTTAAACCGCAACTCAATAAGACCGACGAGCCAGCTGGTCCATGAAGTGCTTACAGTTACTGTAAGCGCGCCACGCTTGGCCAGTGAAAAGTTAAAACTCGAAATAAGTAATACATGTAAGTTTTGCAGTGCAAAGTTAGGCGGACGCCGCATCTTGTCGGCACTGTGACGACATTTTTGCTAGTTTCACACACGTAACCGCGCCGTAACCACAACCGGAACCGTATCGGCGCCAGCTTGACGTTGGGTCGATAGGCCTACATTCATCAGGGGAGTTTGGTTCGTTCATAGGATGAGGTTCAATCCGATTCAGTATCTGGATCATCCAGAGTTCCTGAAACCGAAGCCGGACTCGGATCAAATGTTTTAAATTAGATTTATGTATAGGCCTATGCAGCAGTTTATCAAATGCGTTGTAGGCCTATTCGCCAGGTAAAATTTAGCGTGAACATGTACCTCGACAACCGCAAGAACCCTATTGAATTTTAAGGTCATAGGTCAAATGTCAAGGTCATATAGGACCAGATTTTCTGATACTTTACCAATGCGAGATAGTGCTGTGCTACTAGTAGCTAATTAAGCAGGGCCTAGCCTAGACCTATGTCGATATAGGCCTATCGGCTGACACTGACGTTATTGCTAAAAATATCGCACATACCACGGCAGCTACTGCGGACAGATTTAGCCTAGCGCAAGGCTTGACAGTTTAGTGTTATATTTAAGTCATTCTGTACTCAGTAGAGACTGTTGATTGTTGTCTTTTTATGTTTCGCTGTTACAGAAAGTATCGTTGGACATTGTCGTGGTGGACTATGACCGAATCGGAACGTCAGATCCTATCGGTCACGTGGAACTGGGTTGCAACGCCACGGGAGCGGAGCTACGCCATTGGAGCGACATGCTGGCCAATCCTCGTAGACCTATAGCCCAGTGGCACACGTTACAGGAAGTACCCGAGAAGAACTAACTAACTTGGCCATGTCAACTACGCACGCTCCAATCAGGTGCCGGCAAACCGGGTCAGATCACACGTGACTCGGTCGGTAAAAGTCTTTCCGGTCCGCTTGCAACAGAGAAGCAGACGCTTTGACCTATAGTTACTAGTTATTTTTCTTTTTCTTTTTCTTCGGCTGTCAAATGTCATTTCAGACTACTTTGTACTTTCCACCTATTTTCCCGTAGAAGAAATGTTCATAGGCAGCCGTAGGTTCAAAATTTAGCAAATAAAATTTTAAAAAATTAAAATTTCTTTACCACCACATCACCATGGCTCATATTTGCATGACCTTGACAGTACTTTTTTCATCCCCCACTTCTCATAGCAGACTAAGTATTTATTTTTGTTTAAGTTAGGATATTGTAAAAATATTAGAAAATTTGGCAATTAGGATAGGGCTTACCAGGTAGGCCTATTGAGGCTGTAGACCGTAGTGTGTCCAAAATTTTAAAAAGTATACCCCCTATTCTGTAATAAGCGCTGCCTATGGACACGTTTTCGTCGTGTAACCCCATTTTTGAGTAGCCCCCTACTTATTTTAGTCGCATAGTTGATCTCATAACTCGATTATTTTCTAGTTTTTTTCTTTTGTAACGAAACGTTATCCGTCGTAGCTTTTATAGAGCCTGTTAGAGCAATGTTTGTTCCAGACCAACAACGTACGTTCTCGATGTATACTTTATGCATATTTGTCGGTTTTTATTCACGAGTTTACGGTGTAATTATTACTGTTAATGTAAATTATTACTGTTAGTTCTAGCTGTGTGTAGGCCTACGCCATATACGATGTCGCTAGTCGGAATGTAAGATTGAATTCATTGTCTGCTGGTCGATCAATAGTTATTATGTATGTTTTATGTACATAATGTGATATATTGTTGAGTGTTGATTGCATGTATTTTTCTCAAATAGTTGAGTCGGATTGCATGTTATAAAAAATGTTCCCTTAAGGCCTAGCCTAGTTCGTATATATGCCAGCAATGCTAAGCGGCCGATGTGGTAAATATTTCGACTTAAACAGAGCCTGATACAGTGTTGCAATGTTTCGCCGTGAATGCACCCCATAGCAAGCAAGCAATTGCTAATTCTGTCGTTTTCTGTCGTTTCTGTATCACCATGTCCTGTGTCAACATATCTGTTGGTAGAATAATTTTTCACGATGGCGGCTACCGTTTAGTTAAGCTTATTTAGTTCAAACCACTAGCACGTCCATGATTTCCCAATATTGTTTTACTGATTTTTGCTGTTTCTTGTCTTAAATATAAGCGGGCGGCTTTGTACATTAAAATTATTTTATTTAACATAAAAAAACAAAGAAGTGTTTTGAAATGTAATAATAAAACCTGCTTGTAATAAAGTTTGCTACTGGCGTCTATAGAAACGAGTGTTTTGCCTAGATTTTTGCCAGAAAGATGCTGAGGGAAGAGTCCGTCCCTTGCCGTGATCACAATATAGTTTGTTTAGTTCTCACCTGTAAAATTTACCAATTTCCACGAAGAATACTGCTGTTCTTTCCGCTGCTGACAGAAAGATTTCAGAAACGTTCTTGAAGTGTTTCGTTTCTGTAGAAAGTCATCGTTTGCTGTTGCATCCTAGACTATCTTTTCATCGCCTTTCATCGTTCTGTTGTTAGTTTGCTAGTGCCGTGTCCAGAACCGAATGCTCACGATGTATACTGTATCGTGTGTGGAAGCGATGCACGCGTGAGTGAGTGAACTGTGGGTGATGAAACGTTTTCGCAACATCTTTCATGCGGCGTGTACGTTGTTGTGAGTGTGAATCGGTCTTTAGTGTGCGGCACTGCCGGCCTGTAGTAAAATGTGTGTATCTTTGGTGTAGCTTTTGCAGCGGCAGAGATAATGCTATGCATTCAGTAGCTGTTCAGAATCTGTTGCATTCTAATGTGTTTCTTAAACGTGTGTTAAGTTGCAGCTATTTTTATTTCATGTCTCAATCAGCGGCGTACTCATTTTGACCAAGAACCTTTAAGCTTGAGGATGAGAAAGGAACTAAGCTACTGTATTCGTCAGAGAATGTACGAAAATATTTTTATCTATTTTTAAAGTGTTACTGCGCATAACATTTGTTGGCATTAGAAGGAAGTGTGAATACGTTCTAAACAAAATCCGTTGTGGATTTAAAACTTTATTTGTAGATTTATAGATTAATTCATCTTGTTTCATGTCTGGCTCAACATGACGTATGTGAACTGCTGTTGCTCACAATATTGAACTAATTCCCGTACATAATATTATGCGTGTAACTGTAAATGTCTTTGTAAGTTGTTACTTTTGTTTATTTACTGATACTTTTGTCATTATAGTTGTGGTCAGAAAGCCACCGATATTACTGTATAACGCAGTGGGTATAAACCCAAATGTCTCCAAATTAGTGCAGAATGATTCGTCATTTTGTCACTCATTTGGAAATTATCATAGCCGAGGTCGTGAAAATCATTTTTGTATAAAATGTGCATACTGACGCATATCAGTGTTATTATCGATTCAGTAAGCAATCGAATTACCAGTATTTGTATACTGAAAACTGTGCATGTTTTTGCTTTTTTAGCTTCTTAAAAGTTAACCCACGTGACCTGTGGTTAATTAATCATCTCTCAAATGTTAATACTTCTGAAAAATCTCCAGTTCTGTAAAAAAACATTCTATTACATTGTTGTTTTATTTTATGTTAAATGCTGATTGAACTTCTGTCACTGTTAGAACCGCAAACTTAGAAAGGTTTTTACCAGATGAAACGCACTAATTTCGAATTGACATGTTTTGTGATAAATCAGCACCAGTTAGCCTAATTGTATAATCGCTTGAATCGTGTATGGCTGTATAGTGTGCACGGTCACATGCGTTTGGCTGAGTTTTCTACACGTTGTTTAAAAAAACAAAACCAATCTGTAAAAAGTAGCCTATGGGAAATTTGGTTGCGCTTCTCTGCGCAGTTTCGCATCTTTTGCCGTTTCTGTTCGATGTGTGGAGATGATCGTTGAAATGCAATTTGATTGACCGTGTATATAATATTCCTAGTCGATGTCTCATAGTCGATCGTATTTCTGATCCTGTGTTTTCTACTGTTGTGTGGTGATTCTGTAAAACTGAAGACTGGTGTTCCAGTATTGGCAGTGATGTGATTGTTGGTTACGGTAATCGTTTGTTTTGCGCCGGTGATTAGCTGTAGGCGCCTAATCCCCTAGCGCGGCAAGGAAATAGAGTATCTGGCTGGCAAGCTTAAGACCCAAACTGCACTTTCTGCAGTTTGCTGCGGATCTGTTGTACACAGCGCGTGATGTGCATCAAGTTGTACGACAAGTCTACAACAGCTTCACAAGTTCAGAACATGCTTATTGTACGACTTTTTGTCCATAAATGCACAACCAATACTGTCGAGGGATACTGCGGGATTTGTTCTCAGACTATGCAAATGATGATTTTCAATGTCATCGAAATAAAATCAGCCACACGTGTGCGCGAAAAGTAGCTTAGCCTAGAAAAAATGGTCTATTGTCGAGTTACGTTAGCATACATGCATTTGGTGCAGTCTAATTAGAGTCTGCACAGCCAACGCACACGAGTCTGAATGTTTTTGTGTCAATGTGTACGTTTGAACATAAAAGTAGTTTTTCACTAATGCGGCGATATGTTTTGGCGTAATCATGTCTTAGCACTTAACTATATAAACCTGTCACAAAAGCTTCGCTACGACAGGATAATGTTGATGTTGATATTAGTAGGCCTAAAATAGAAATAATAGTCTAAATGTTCTAGGCTAGTTGCGACGTCTATAATGGGCCTATATAGGCCTAATCTTTGCTCACGTTTTTGTGTCCTCGTGTACATGATGTTGATAGCCTCCGTGTAGTAGGCCTACCTATGTGGCTAGTGCGATGATGACGTCACGCCGATACAGTACGGTAGGAATGTGTCGATATCAGAATTTCAATGCAGCGTACAATATCGATACGATATTGGCGAAATATTATCGAAATATTGACAAAACGTTGTTAAAAATTAAGTTGCTTGATCAACCGTTCTATTGTAATTGTTTCTTTAGTTGCATTGGCCAAATATTATGTATGCTTGTTGTAACTGCTATCATTCTTTGGTGAATAAAGATGTAGGCCTCTCTTGTAGTACGTAACTACGATACAAAATATCGAAGTCGAAAATATATATATTTCAAAATATCGACCCATCCCTACATCGTAGTCGATCGTCTTCCATCTGACTCACCAATATTTCCAACTTCTCTGTCTTTTCCAGTTTTTACGTCACGTAAATAATGTCTTCTGGTAGCGAGTGTACATGTAGATGCTATGATTTTTTTTACATCGTTTAATTACGTGTTTCTTTTAGGATGTCATCCGTGTAGTAAGAGCCAGATTAGCGGCCTGTTTGCACTGGCGTAGCCGTAGTGGGGGCACCGGGAAAACGTGCCCCTCAGAAACCCACTCATTTACTCAGAATAGTGTCAGAAATGCACCAAAACACTTCATTTTCACACAAAAATCGGAAGAACTTCTGGCGAAAGGCACAACTCCCTCCTTAGACCTTTCCCCTGGTAAGAAGGGAAACCCCTCCCCAAACTTCACCTCTCAAGTCCCCCCCACACTCCTACGGCCAGATCGTAGTGACCGTGATGCCACTGCTTGTTTGTATGACAAATGCGTACGTTTCATGATTTTCTACTAGAGGGGGTCAGAATTGTGCGACGCTCTGCTAGGAAAGCAGACCAGAATTTTAAGATTAAAAAATGCACGAATGCACGTAGATGCAACACGCCACACACAGCCACGTTTCACATGGTTACGCATGTAACGCAACATTATTAGGAAATTGCAGTGGGGACCCAGTGGGGTATGGGACGGAGCCCCAGCCGAAGCCAAAATCGAATTTCGTTTATAATATTTTTAAATACAAGATCTGCTGGCAGACTAGCAACAATTTTATTTATTTTCCTGATAATTAACTGACCAAATTTTGTGCAGTTTTGACTTTAAACGTGTGCTTGTCTTGTCTGGACAATTGGGGGGCCTGGGCCTCTCAAGTCCACGCTACAGATTGGTACTACGCAACAGAGAAAAGCAGCATCAATTTGAATCACTGCTCCTGTTAATCAAACGTCACGTAATAAATGTGTGGGTTACCGAGTTTACATTAGAATGCTGTGAGGTGACGTGAAAAATTAGGCCCCACCCCTGCCTCTGGACATCTAAAAATAAACAGTAAAACTTAAGTTAAGCGCTCCACAGTATCCAGAGGTCCATACGCCTCAGCTGCATTAAAGGGGTTACTTCTAAGGGTAGGGGAAGGGAGGTGTGCCCCAAAACAAAACAAAATTACCACTACACAACTGATACATGCTCAGCTAAACACAGAGTATTATGAGTTAACCCCCTGATGGACTTCGTTAGAGGGTCACCAGTTCTCTTCAGGAGGTCAATACCCAACCCCAGGCCAATCCAGCCCTGATTACATAACGTAATGTAACGCAACGCACGGATTAGTAATGTAAATGTTGTGTAAGTGCAGACCCTGTTAGAGCAATATGATCGGTTGGTTAGTCTGTTGGCGACGTGTGTTTCTGCACTCTATGTATGAATGTGTGTTCCTATCAGACGCTGCTATCGGCTGCTGGTGTTGTTCGTTGTCAGTCGTTAGTTTTGCTGTTGTCACTTGAAAGAAATCCGTGTATACATACATTCCTAGCAGTAGTCATTCTAATACATTAACAAAATTAGTCCCTCCGTCCTTAGATGCATGCAGCATCCACGTAAACAACAACAGAAACTAACTCAAGACCACATCGAGACCAAGATGGTCAATTCCAGACCTGAACAATACATTCATGGAACAGACGCACAGAAGTAGAATTATTGAGCAGTTTAACATTCAGTTAGCTTCAAGCTTAAAACCAAAACGGGATATATCACACCAACATCAGCTACAGACTGGCAGACTTCCGTCAAAGACCAAATATGTGAAACCAAAAATGAGATCACTGTTTTGGGTCTTGATGGTCTTCAAAACACATCACTAGCAAACAGAAAATTCCAGGTAAACAAAACATCGATACCTGCCCCAGGCTTCCTTCTCAACCTTTGCCCAACTCGCTTCACTTAATCGTTTTCTCCATTTCTCCTGTAGGCTATTATATCTAAAGCCCAAAAAATTTCCATGCTTCCAGATGCAGTCTGATGAAAACAAAGAGATGGAAGCGCAAAAAAAATATTTTTACTCCATGATATGCCACAAAATATTACACAGCAACCCACAAGACAAATTGACACACTGAACAATATCCATGAGAGGTTAAGTAAAAAAATAACAGACTTTTTCAGTAAAACTTTGAAAGCAAAAAAAAACTGTACCACCATTTTTAATGGACAAATAAAACTTTTATGGATAAAAGTTTTAAAATGAAAGCACAATGAGTTTAGGCTTAATTAGAAAACTACAAGGGTCATTCGATAAATAAGTTTACAAAATGGCGCCATTACATTAATTTTTTAAATACGAAAAATCCGAAATAATTGTTGCGCAGGGAGATTAATTCTGAACATGCGTAAAATTATTTTTGATGCTGACATTATTATTTTCACGTCCTCTGTTAACAGAATACAGATTATTTTTGTATTATCTTCTACACCAGTAATCTAGCATAAATCACAAGTGACAACAAGCATAAGAGCGAAAAACGAATATACTTAATAAGCTGACGTCACCTCTTTAAATGTTGAACATTAGTGTTTAATTTTTCAACATATCGTCCAAGTTTGTTCAGACATTTGTTCTATCAACAAGTTTCTGAATGCCCGATGCAAAAAACAATGCTGACTGCTGTGCGAGCCACTGACGAACGACTGATTGCACCTGGTATCTGATGCACATTTTTCCCACTTGCATTTTCTTACACCAAACTTGTACTGTTGTCTTCATAAAACACTTGCTGCAGTCTACTGGATGCATCGCGAAGTCAATCTGATTTGCATTAAGATGCTGTGTCCACAAAAAAAAGAATAACGGCAGGCTGTTCGTTATGGGACAATTACAGTGCGAACGTCACCATATTTGATGATTATAAATGACGTCACAGTGATGTCATCTTCACAAAACTCACAACTTGTACTCAGAATTAAATTCCCTACAGAAAGGATATTTCGGATTTTTCATATTTTAAGAATTAATGAAATGGCGCCATTTTGTAAACTTATTTATCGAACGACCCTCGTACAATGACACTGCAGCTGTTACAACAGCAATAGGCAAATTTGAAGTTAACAAACGACTACATAAATGACTTAATGCACAGAGACAATACTAATGTCTAAGCCACATACCAGATCATATATAATTATAATATGCAAGACAACTGCAATAATCACAAAATAAATTAGTGATGCAGTAATGCAACACAAATATACGAAAGTCCACTGAAGCACCAATAAATTAAGAAATCAATAACATCCCAATAACAAACAGTATAATTAGAACATGATTATGCACACTGTTGACAAACAAACAGGGGCATACTAAAATAAAAGACAGCCATTGCACCTAACCGCTGCGAAACTTCAAAAACTTAAAGCAGGAAAATTAATCACAAGAGGAAGGAATTTCGGAGGGTCCAGTTTTAAAATATTTCTGCTCCTCTGTAGTTTTACACTCTTAACTAAGAAGGCACTCAAGAGTGCAAACATCCACTAATGCTATGTCAATTTTTTTCCGTTGTGTTTACCAAGTACCATTACCATATTTGGCAGAAGCATGCCCTAATATGTACTGGTAAAAAATTTTTCAATCTTATCCTGGATCCGGATGCACATCCAGATCACTATCAAAATCCAATCATACCTTTAAGTTGGACCAAATCTAACCTTTCCTGAAAATTTCACCCAAATACGGCTGCAACTTTTTTTGTGCAATCCTGCTAACAAATAAACCAACAGATAAATGCAGGGCATCACATGACTCTCGTTGTCCCTGGCTGAGGTAAATATGCCTCTGCTGACAAACTTTCTGCACAGATACACTCACAAACACCCCGCAAACAATACGCTGGTGAAGGCATAAAAAACGCAGCAAGACTGAATGCTTACCAACTGAGTCAGCTCACTAATACCCCGTTTACACGATGAAGAAAACATGAAGCAAACTTAAAGCAGATGTCATGCACGTGTATATTGAACACATTTGCTTCATTGTGTAAACAGGGTATAAGAGAGCACTCCATTTACTGATTTCCACAAATGTAGTAGCAAAAACAGCAATCATAAATAAATGTATGAAAAACGTCAGTTTATACACACAATAAATGCACAAACAAGCATTTACTGATACCAACAAGTCATAAACAGAAGACTATGCTATGTGGCGGATCAAACTCAAAACAATTAAGCTACCATATAACAGAAATGACAAACAGTGTATTCAGTTAATCGTAAATTGTGCGTTAAAAAATGAAATAACAATAAATACTAGTAAAATTGTAAATGTTACAATCACACATACTGTAAAACAGGCAACGACTATGCTGTACTGAGGTTGGCAAATTATTACACTACATGTTCCTCACTAAAGATTCTAAAAATGAAAAATCACACAAAAGATGGCCAACTATCACAATCCACCTAATTCAAATATGCACAACTCTGACTTAAATCAATTTTCATCATGATCAATCGTCCTTATCAATCAACCTAATAATGTACCTAGATTAACAGCAATTGCACAGTCTGAATGTCAGTTGAAAATGAAACTGTAAAAGTGTGCTTTAAGATGCCATTTAAAAACTGCAGCATTCATAACAAGAGGGTGTGGCCATTGAGGGGCCGCCCACTATGGGGTCATCCTTGCAGTTGAGTATGTGCATGCTGTTTTGGGGCTTTCTAAGTCTGTGCCAGGCAGCAAGGGATCCTTATGCCACCTGCCAAATATCAAGTTGATCGGACAACAGGCGGCAAAGTTATGGGGATTTTTCGCCAACAATGCATTTAGCCTCCGTGACCTTGACCTCTGACCCCTTGACCTTGAAATTGGTCCATGGGGTGCTGGTGTCCCAGGGACCCTTCCTACCAAGTTTGGTATTCGTAGGCCTTGTTTTCCCTTTAGGTGGAGGCACGGGACAGACAGACAGACAGACGGACAGACAGGATCAACACATGATGGGGCCTCCTTCTAGGAAGGACGGCCCCATAATAATCTCAGTCAATCACAAAGTTGAAATTATTAACATTATTACACTAATTATAATATAATTATGACAAATGGTGTTTCGATTCCACTGACTAGATAGTTTTCTATTGCTCAATTAATAACAGTTTCAATGCACTAACGTGGTTTAACATAAACATAACAGAAAAAAATCCATCCATCCAAGTACACTAATAGCACCAGTGGTAAATGACTCGAGTTAAAACAGTCCGATAAAATGTTAGCACCATGCAGTCTACGCTACTACAAAACTGCTGAAAGGACACATCCTATGGTAGTTGATCATAATCAAAGCAACAGACTGTGCCAGACAAAAATTTTTGGGAGTGTTTTTCTACAAGATTTCTCCAGCAGACAGAGTGGTGGGCCACATCAAATGGGATTATTGCAGCAAAAGTGTAAAAAAATAGGAGACAGGGGAGAGGTATCCTCCACCCCAGCCAACTATGTGGTCTGGGGCAGCATCACAACCACCCACAGCAGGGCCCAGGCCAAAAACGAGTTTTGACGCATTTTCAATTTTGAGCTTCAAAGATGCATTCTGGTGCATAGCCATTTGCTTTTTTGACATTAAGAACTGTGTAAACGTGACAATTCACCTGTACATTTTAATTTCAGGGGTGTTCTAACACTAAAAACACCCATCTGGTCACAGTCATGCATTCCGCTATCGGATAGCACGCATTTCTTCTGACACAGCAACATACAAAGCCATCGTGTTCATCTGTCTCTCCTGTGATTCCAGCTGTAGTTTCCTCTGCTGTAGATAGTTCATTAGATCCACCGGCTTGCCCTGGTGCTGGCGTAGACGTTTCCTCAGCTGCCTCCTCTCGTGATTGTACGTCATGACGTCCACCACGCAAAAGTGAGGACACTTCACGCAGACGATGATGAAGATGGTGACGAGCAAAATGGCAACGAAGGCAATCAGAGCTATAATAATCATGTATGGCTGAACAGCAGCATCTGCAGCCAAATGACAAATGACAGGCACATTTCTATAGCAATCCACAGAAAATTATCTAAAATTTTGAGTCATAATTTGAGACCTGTCTAAAACCACTTTCTATACTGAGAGTTATAAACTACTAACCGGCTTTTTGTCATACCCTCACAAAATAATAATCAATTTTCACTATTCTTTCACCAGTCACACTCTATAGAAAATTTGCCATTAAGTAATTATTAATTTTTTGGTCACTTGAGTCATTATATAATACTGCTCATTACAGATTCCTGTAGCTTCACATAGGCCAGATTGCGATTCATGACAAGCTCATTATCGGTAAACCACGCCTGTCTGAAAAGGCAACATAACCAGCCTTGCTCAAAACAATACCAGTATGTAAAATATAAATTATTAGTGATTATGATCACAGAGAGAACTGGAAATTTTCCAGCAATAACCAAGCTTTATGACCCAAAACAATGTCAAGGTCACTATGTCAACTCAACACTGACACCATATTAAAACAGCTAATGCACTCATGCTGTCAATTTACAATCACAATCACACTAAAATTCTATATAAGACCAGCTACAGCCTGTGACATCAGTACCAGATATAAAAAATAAATAATATGAAGAAGAATCTATAACAAAATGTACAGGACAAATTCTACTGACAAATAACAGAAAACAGAGTGTCATCCTGACCTGCACGACTAGCAGTGGTAGTAACAATGGTAGATGCAGAACTGAGGCTGCGACCGACATCGCTGACAGCAAACACGTGAAACTCATAGGCCGTCTGCTTGCTGAGTCCATCCAATCGGACCTCAGGCTTCCGTACCGATACCTCCACTATGTCATCATCATCACTGCCGTTATGCTGATACTGCACTGTGTAGGACCTGACTGGTGTCTTCGTAACTGCTGTCGCATTACTGGACGTGGAGTTCCACATCAACTTGATTGAGTTGCTCGTCACCTCGGTCACCCACAGATACTCCGGTGCCTGGGGAAGTACTGGAGACACACAACACACTAAGCAAGTAAGTAAATTATACAGCACATTAACTGTAACCTCAAATACACTCAGTGTGGTAACAGACTGAAAAGTAGAAATTCCTAAGGTTGGAAATGGGAGCAACAGAGACACCCTGGAGCAGCATTTCAGGTAGATAAACACAGGATGAATGATCAAAGGACAAATGTGTTGGCCATATAAGAGCACTATAAATGTAATTAATTATCGCTAATAGCTTATCAACAACTAGCAGTAAAGAATGCAATGCACCCAAGGCCATGTATGTCATCAATAAATATGAGCAACTGTTTCATGGTACTATAAATTAACAGATTTTACACTTAGTTTCTGATCTCTGACTTTATCAGAAATGACCAGAGACAATAGCACCTTTTTCTGGTGCAAAATATTGCAGTCTTTCAGTTTCAGTTTTAAATTATGAGCTCGATAAACAGAAGCTTTTATTGCTCATCTCTTCGAGTTCATGTGTATATCCAGACGTTGCTATAACATTCTCTGGCAGCTGATTCAATTCATCAATTACAGCTTGACTGAAAAATTTCTGTCTACAGATCCTGCTGATAGAATGTTTGTAAATCTTTTTGCTGTGTCCACGGAGGTGTGATGTTTCCGACAAAATGAAGAACTGGTCCCGATTCACCTTTTCTTGATTTGTAATGGTTTTGTATGTTTCAATGAAAGTTCCACGGAGTCTTCGGTATTCCAGGGAGCATAAGTTAAGTTGTGTAAGTCTGTCGTGGAAAGGTAAGTTCTTCAGATACCTGACCAGCTTTGTAGCTTGACGTCGACGCTGTATTTTTTCCAGGCAGTCAATGTCTTTCTTATAGTAGGCTGACCAGACCTGGGCACAATATTCGAGGAGCGGTCTCACATAAGCAAGTACGGTATTGTACAATATGTGAAATCCTTCTGCTCAAACTACCAAATGTTTAGGGACCAACCAAATTCATGGGAAAAAATGCATGATTTCACGGCAGAATTTTTAAAATCTGTCAAATTTCACGGTAAATTCACGGAAAGAATTTCAGAAATTCACGGGCCACACAGACGTTATTTTGAGGTGCTGCACTAATGCGAATGAAGAAATTTCTAAACAAAGAATATTTACTACACTAAGTCAAGACTCAAGACAGTCAATGTCAACTACTTAGTGCTAAAGTGCGACACATAGCAAACAGCAACATCCGTACAAAAGCTGCTGATAAAACTCTG
>Ga0056128_1000586_pt1 | contig 33951 bp, 21 predicted proteins | sample WorMetLIZISLAND2_FD_71113 | JGI IMG/M metagenome (GOLD analysis project Ga0056128, IMG submission 71113) | Marine gutless worms symbiont microbial communities from Max Planck institute for Marine Microbiology, Germany - Olavius geniculatus... ...
GCCACAGGAAAACCTCAGCTGGTACTCTGTTCTTAAAATTTCTCGCAAAGTAACACATGCTATTAAGTGCTGATTCTCTAACGATTATTTTTTGTCAAAATCTATTGCTATTGAACCAGGCCTGTTGGAGTTATTGCAAAAGGTAGCAGGGGTCCGGTTTTTTTAGACACAGTGTAGACGTTAGCCTTAGCGGCGTCGTCGGTTAAAGAGTAGGCGGGGAAGGAAGTTGCACTTTTTCTACAAAAGCCGCAAATTTTAAACAGGATTCTGACGGACAGCTGCAAATTTCTGACAAAGAAAATTATGTTAATCCAAATTTTAAATTTGCCTCCATCTTTTCACAAAACGCGGTGTTTTAATCCCAAGTTTTTAATTTTAAACCAAAATTTTTCGACAAGAGGAAAGTTTACTGACAACTTGTCAAAAGCCCAAGAAATTAGGGAGTGTCCCAGTTGCCCCTCCTTTTCCTGGTAACTACGCAATTTGGTTGACCTAACGTTTGATTTTGTTGTGATAATATGACGCTAAGAATACAACTTAAGTTGCATGATGGTCGTTTCGTCGCAGGTTGGGAAGACGAATCAACGCAGTGTGTGACACTGTCTAACGACTGTCTGAATCATGCCTGTCTTAACAAAGCCACGTGTGTCGATGGCGTTCGAACATACACTTGTCTCTGTCCGCCTGGGTTTACCGGTAAGTTAGTAACGTTGCTATGAAAGGTAAGGGTACTTGCCGTAGCGCTTCTTACTTGAGTCAGACTCGCGACCATGCAGAAGCGCCCAGCTAATGATACCCCAGCGAACGATGCGGCCTCGGCCATCCATTGCCTGCGTCAGAGAACAATTGGACCCGTTAAAATTGTAAGCAGTTGTTGCCAAATTTGAAGTAGGTACTAACTGTAAATCTACTGTTTAAAATTAGTATAACAAATGTTGGTCGAGACGCGTACACTGTATATTGTAGCCTGAACCTACTTCCCGGTTCTCACAATTTTGTTACGTCCAAACGGTTGAGTTTTCATTTAGTTTTTATAGAAAAAAATCAGTTACGTGAGTTGAGAGATTGACGTGATTGTTACAGTATATAGCTTACTTTGAACGTTTTGATCAAACTCGAAACATTCCGGTATTGCGCGATCAATCACTGTGTATTATAAGTCTCTGCATGTTTTGGAAAAGAAACAGTCTAGGACGATCAAGTGCATAGCTATGTTTTGTCGCATACTTTATTGAAAAGAAATTGAAAAACAGCAATTTTCCGCATACACGGTGAGAGTAAAACAGCTTATGTTTCTTGTGTATTGGCAATTTACAGGTGATCTGTGTTCTGACGCCAATGACACTGCAGTCAATTCGACCTTAACGCCAAGCGGAAGCGCAGTTTTATCAGATCCCTCTGACTATAACCAGGTACATCGAAAACATGATTTTTCAAAGCGCGTAGTCTACATAGCGACATAACTGAACTGAACTGACCAGTGGACGCTCGGTGGTCTGTAAAGTCAAGTTAAAAATGAAAAAAATTGTACTCTTATGTCACTGCTAATTAAGTAATCACGATCTAAAAAAAAACATAAAAAGAAGAATATGTCAGACGGCAGAGACGCGTAGGCTTAGTCTTGTACCTGAAGTACTGCAACGTGAAAGTTTGAACGGCATAATTTTGTCAGTTTTAAAAAAATGACGATTGATGTTGTTAATAAACGTAGCCAAAACGTGGAGAGAGTCGTGGACATGTGTATTATTTGATAAATCCGTTAAGTGGTATTGATTTTACTGTTGTTGCCATTTAAATGTTTTTGGCCTACTGAAGTGGTTCGTGTTGAAAATTGCAGGTTGCCTCGGTATGCCTGAGCTATAAATAACATATTAATATCGTTAACCCATCACATATTAAGCGTATTTAATTTTAAAATGTGAACAAAATTTAGCAAAAATTAAATGCATGCATGTTTACAATAAAGAGCATTATACAATATTTAGTATTATAAGATCAAATATGTGTTTTTTACCTGCAGGCAAATTCGTCTCAAACATGGCTTAACGTATTGATCGGCCTTCTCTGCATTGCCCTAATTGGCGCTCTGGCTCTAATTGCACTTCTCTACATTCGACGACGGTAATTTTATTTTGTCATTTTGTAATATTATAACTAGTGGGTGGAGTATAATAGCGATCGTCTGGCGTTGTTTTTGTAGAATCTACCTTTTCGCACATAAGTAAGTAAATTAGTACGTTGCTTTGTTTGTAGCGTGTCAACTGTCAAATGCACACTGAACATAAAAATAACAAAAGCAGTAACGCAATAATAAATACGGGCGAGATGACAAACGGTACATTTTAGCACATATTGATTTGTAAACGGTCTTCGTTTTACGTCAACATCGTTGAAATTCATTTTTTACTGTGGTAAAAAGTAACAAGTAATTTGAGCAAAGGTTACGTGACGCGCAATAGCATCAGTCTTGCCACCTGGGCAATCAATGTACAGCGTGCAACAAAATATGATACGTTTAATGCTATAAATTTCATACGCAGGTTATCCCAACTTATCCGGGTCTATTTCTAGTAACTTCGGCGCAGTCTACTCTTAAAATATGCGCCAAGCCAAAAATTAAAAAAAACATTAAAACCCACTATTTTGGCGGTTTAAGATCATTCATGCTCATCGATGTTGACACGACTAAAAAGCTCGTCACTGGTGCTTGTTATGATAAGCAGCATGTCTGTGCCTATCTGCAACAGTTCTCACGCTAGACGAGTCAATAGCGGTAAAATAACCACTTTTTCGGGGATACTCTTCTTTGACGTTTGCGTGCGCCGGCCAACTTGAACTTAAAGGGTCGGAACTTAGACTGCTAACATCTACGTTTAGTGCCTAAAATTTCGCGTGCAGGTCGTTTTGGTTTATCTCTAGCCATTACGGCTCAATTCACCTTTAAAATGGGGGTCGCAGTCCAAAATCGTGAAAAATTCACGAAAACCTTTTTTTGGGGGTTCAATGTCGTTCAAGGTCATCGATGTTAATACAGCTAAAAAGCTCACCATGAGTGCTTGTTATGATAAGCAGCATAGGCCTGTCTGTGCCTATCTGTAACCGTTTTCACGCTACACGAGCCAATAGCGGTAAAACAAGGACTTTTTAGAAGGGTACCTCTACAGGGTGTTTCATAAAAAAGGCGCCCTTTTTCTTTATTTCATAATTCAATCAAATGATGATCAATTTACAGGAAAAATTTTTGCCAGATGTAGCGGAAGAAATACTAATTCAAAATATTTGAAAAAATATGGCTGACAATTAAATATTCTTTGCTAGTCGTGACGTAATGCTGACATCATAATGTGCCGCGAGTACAAACTGGCTTGTCGCAAACGGTACTGACAGACTTGCTGAATAGCTGCTCTGCGTCCATGGCGAACTTTATCTGTTTCACTGATGACTAACTGTTGAAGTTTTACCATTGTAGCCACAAAACGCCCAAAATGATCATTTTCACACACTTGTGGGGATAGCTTAGTTATTACACCTTTTAGCAAGACAGTGCACCAGCAAGCACCGCTTGCGAGATGGTTGAGTTTTTTGGATTGTGAGACGCCTGATTCTATGCCCCCATGTTGCTTAATGCTGGTACGATAAACATTTTTCATCAGTGAACAAGATAAAGTTCGCCATCGAAGCAGGGTAGCAAATGACAAAACCAGTTGAGACAAGCCAGTTTGTACTCACGACACATTATGACGTCAGCATTACATTACGACTAGCAAAAAATATTTAACTAACAGCCATATTTTGTCCAAATATTTTGAATTAGTATTTCTTCAGCTATATCTGGTAAAAAAAATTTCATGTAAATTGGTCATCATTTGACTGAATTACGAAAAAAAGAAAAAGGGCGCCTTTTTATGAAACACCGTGTAATCACGCTCTCTTTTAAGGAGAACCCTTTCGCCGAGGAGCATGAAATTTCGTCACGATGAACTAGAGTCCTTGGGGCAGCTCACAGTAAAAATTTTGTGATCTTAACTTGCACTGTTTTAATACAATACAGGGTGTGACAGACAGACAGACAGACGGACGGACGGACACCTCAACGATGGCTAAGACGCGCGATGCATTCTGCCGTCGCGCGTAAAAAATGGCCTCATAGCCGACAACAACGCGACCATTTTTCCACTAATGACCAATTCTGCGTGTACCTATGGAGTGCGTTCGAAATTGACACGACTCAACTATCGAGATGAGTCGCGTCGGCGTCGTATGTGCGACTTGGCATGATGCAATATCACATTAGTGGAGCGTAAAGCTCCAAAGTACTCCATCCTCCGTAGACATTTGGCACCCCCTCGGACGGACTCCACGGCTATTCGGACCTGCTCACGGTTTTTAAAATTTTTTTTTCTCATTTCAGTTTTTTTCTGAGTTTTAGTTATTGTTATTATTTTTTATTTCTTACCTTTTCAGTATTTTTTTCTTTCTTATTTTAGTTTTCTTTATTTCGTGCAGTCATTTTTCGGATTTTTAAAGTTTTACATTCAGCAGTATTTCTATTCTCAGTATCTCTTATTCCATTTTTCTTCAAAAACATTTCAATTATTTTAGTTTATGTGCTAGATTAAACTGACAGTTTGAATGTTAGTTTTTGAGTGCAAATTCACTATTGTATTGTTGTATTGTATGGCTGCTGTACACCCGGAATGTGATCGTGTTGAACGTTCATACAGTAAAGCGGTCAACGGATTGTCATCGTCGCCACCATCCACGCCGCCGTTAGAAGCAGCAGCGTCAGTTGAGTTCACTGTCGACAATGACGCTGTCCACATACATCCTACGAACAACGGTTTCACGCCGTGTGCGCCTAGCACGTCTGCGTTATGGCCGTCATTAGCTGAGTCAACGGATGACATCAGTACAGACGGCAGTATCGGCAACGTTTACGACTCGATCGAAGACATTTCCTGCGCCTCTCAGAACTTTGAATCAGCAGCGGCAGCAGCAGCAGCAAGTTTTGACACCGACATTGATAGCACGTACATTCTATTCATCCCACGAACGCATTCGCCAATCAAATTCAGGTTAATGGCGCTGCTGCTAATAGTTTGCAAGAACGTGACCACATCGGCGAACCTTCGTCGTCTACATACCTGTCAATCGCTGAAAACGTGGAACTGCCGAACTATGCGCAGTTGGATTTGGCGACCAAGCGAAAAAGTGCCGACAGCAAAGATGCATAATTGTTCGCTAAAGAAATCTTCTGTTAAGTAGTTTGTAATCAGTGACAAAAGTAGCCTATGCGCGGGTAATACTGTACAAACTTATAGCCTACGGCAGTTTAGTTCTCATGTATGCCTTATAATCTTTAGCGTAATGCTTTAGTGAATGCAGCGAAATGTACCACTACAATTTCTAGAAGCCTGATAAATATTAAAGTCATAGATCAAAGGTCAAGGTCACATGGGCTTTTGTGCTTTTTTGTCTGCATACATATTACGGGCCTTGAGCAAGGGTTTCACTTGTCATTATTTGTTCTACCTCCAACAACGGCAAGATTATGTGATTGCCAGCATTTATCTGTTGGCTTGTCAACCGGACTGCACAAAAAGTTGCAAGCCGATTTGGCTCAATTTTTCAGAAAAGGTTAGATTTAGCGCAGTTGGTTAGATTATGGTAAAAAAACGGTGCTGCCATCTGGCAAACACGACACAATAAATTGACAGCATTGATGGAGGTCTGTGCTGTCCCAGTGTCCTTCTAGTTCTTCCAGTATGCTGTGGGCTGGATGTGGGAGCCTCACAAAAAATCAGTCTAACAAGCAAATGTGTCAATTATGTTTGCATCATTTAGCAAATTGTTTAAATGCAGCAATAATAACACATGAGAATCACACATCAGAACACTAGAAACAAACTTTTTTTCACAAATACAACAGTACTTCTCAGTTTAATGTATATAGCTGATTTTAAATGCTGAAATAATTTTACTGCAGCAAAAGTGATAAATTCTAATTAAGTCACAGTCACAATAAATAAACAGTACAAAAAAACAAAATGTAACTTACTGGTAATGATTGATCAATAACTCAAAACAAATTTAAGCAGCATTATGTTGCAATGGTGCAAAATAATGTGAATTGACCTAGTGTGGTTCACATAAATAACTATGCTCAGTGCCACATACCTAAACCGAACCTCTCAATTTTCATTATAGGCTATTAAATGTGCAAGAAAATATCAATCAGAAAATAAACAACATGCAGGTTAAGTTGACACACAGCGATTTGACCTGCAGGTCACCTAACTTAGTCACCATGCACCAGATCAATGCAAAATGTTATTATAATAATAGCAAAAGGCTGCAGAAACATACTTGTTATATTTTACCAGGCACAGATCTCATGTTCCCACCTGAAACTGAAATCGTCATTCTGTGGTATAAGGGCAGTGGTGGGAAAGGCAGGAATGGCAATTTTCCACCTGAAATTTTTGGCTGTCAAAAAACTGTCAAAAAATCTAATTCTTGTAAAAAAATTCCACCCAACAGTGCAGAATTTGGGGCTAAAAACCTATTTTTTGGAAATTTAGGGACAAAATGAGCCCTCATAATCTCCTCTGCCAGAAATTCACAACTGTCTGTCAGAATTGTGTCCAAAATTTGCAGTGTCAGTCAGAAAATTGCAAATTCTGCCTACTTTTTGTAACCCATAATGCTATTAAGTATGACAGCCCATAAAAAAATAATGCGAGGCATATATTTTTGTTGTCATATTTTGGTGTTTTCTCTTGGATCTTGCAGAACAGATGGGCTGGATGTGGCATACAGGCTGAAGGTTGTCCACCAACGAGAAATGGTTGACAAGAGACAGCCGGTAAATGTAAAACTTACTTGCACATAAAACACACATGCAGGTTTTAGTCACACACGTAGACACTTTCGAACTGTTAGCGTGGGCAAGCTGCATGTCTTCCACCATCCACATGAACATGTTCACCAGTGATAAAAGAAGCATCATCAGATGCCAGAAATGCTATAGTTCGTGCAACTTCTTCCGGTTTGCCAGGTCTGCCGAGAGGATGGGTCACTTTTGAGTGCTCCACGAAATCTGCATAGGCATCATCAGCGAGGCCACCCCTCTTCTGCAATTCTGTGATGATGACTCCGGGATTAACACTGTTTACTCTGACACCTTTGGCAGCAAGGTCAAGTGCAGTGCCCCTTGTAAGCTGATCGATCGCTGACTTTGACATCGCATAACAAAGAACACCAGTGCATGAGCGAGTCCCACAGATACTGGAAACATTGACAATGCTGCCCCGGGCTTGCACAAGATGTGGCACACAAAGCATTGTTAGGTGATAGACGGACCTGACGTTAGCATTCATCACGCGGTCGAACTGCTCCAGTGACGCCGTTTCAATTGCATCGTACTGCATGATGCCGGCGCTGTTGACCAGAACATTCAGAGAACCGAACTTGTTGACAGTTGTGTCAACAAGCCTTTTAACATCCTGTTCGACAGTTAAGTCACCGGTGACTAGAAGAGGTGGCTCATTAGTTGACGGGAAAAGGCGGGCACATTCATCACCGATGCGCTTCAAGCTGGCCTCGTTGCGACCAGTGAGAGACAATCTGGCGCCTAGACGGGCAAACAGCATAGCCGTAGCTGCACCGATTCCAGAACTTGCCCCGGTAATCAATGCCACTTTCTTCGACAAGTTACACATCGTGACACCACTAGAAGCCATCGCCTTTACCGACCTCACAATTCAATGTCAACGATTACAAATACCTCGCGTTGCAACTATTACTATAAATAACGTAATACCGTGAAAATTACTCAACAAACACTACATGACAAACACAAAATGGGTACGTGTGTTTACAAACAAATATCTTCCATGTTCTCTATTGGTCGAATGCATCACGTGCAAAAGGCAGCTGGTACTCATAACCCCATGTCAACGCAGAGCAAACCACTTTGACATTGGGGGTGTGCACTTGACGCGTAATATTCCAGATAAAACATTTCGATAATTTTTCATAAAAAAACATGACGCTGTAAACACCAATCATATACATTTAATTTGCAACTTTAGTTTTCATTTCATATTATAACGCTTATTGTGACAAATAACGCTTAATAGTTTACTGAAGTGACAAGACTTTTTATTAATTTTGTTATACACCCCTTATAGTTAATGGATTAGTCCGAAACAACATAGGGTGGTTTAATAAAATTTAATGCATGTTTCTATGGCAGCAGCAACATCCGATTTGTTTGTTTACAAAATATTTTCTCCTCAAAAGAATGAATTTCTCTTTCAAAAGATAAACAGTTGAACAGTACGCAAACAACTATTGGTAATATGTGTTTTTGTTTCTTTTGTGTGGTTTTTGTACTCATTTTGCACTTGTAGTTTTGTAACATTTGTTTGTGGCCTTGTTTGCTAGTCCTTAACGTGTTTGTTTACATTTTGTTGTTTTTTTTTCATTTATTTTTGACATCTGGAGTTTTATACAGTGTCCCATAAAGCATAGTGCATATGTATAATTTTATTTAATTGAGTGATTGGGATAAATGAATTTTTACATTATTATGGATGGTATGAGTTTGGGAATATTGAGTGAGTTGTTAACCTATCCAAAAAGTTGTCTTATATGCTAGTTTTTTCTTGTTTTTCAGAATACATGTTAACCTTAGTACGCTGAAAGCTCTGGCACAGTATTGTAGACACTGAGTATACTATACTAGAAGTTAGACAAAATATTGTCCTAGATCTCCTGCTAAACCATAGACCAAAATATATACTGGTCTCGCTATTCTCTGACATATCGCAATACCGATCGCAGACTGCATGCGGTTGGCACCCTAACTTAGCCCTTAACCCTAACCCTAATACTAACCCTAACGTTAACCCAGTGCCACCTACCAGCTGCTCCATGCTACCTGCAGTGATTCTGTATTGCGGTGTTGCGATATTTTCATATGTTAGGGAATAGTGACATCGAACCATAGACGTGATAGAGGACTCAGCAAAATTAATAATTTTGCATTGAATGGAAATGACTATCACATTAGTCCTGTGTTTGAGTTAATATGACTGAGGTTGATATGCGTTTCTTTAGGATGTTGATATGAAACCAGGCAGCTGTTGTTAGTGACTGATCTCGGGAATGGCTGGTACCTATTCTCCAGACAAGCACTATTGTGCTTACTTCACTGAGGTGCAGGACATTGAGGACCACTGTGTAGATGATCCACACGATGATGAAAATGCCACATCTGATGGTCGGTTATGTCACTTAACTTATGTCACAACAACAGCAACAATAATAGTAAAACATTTGTAGAGTGCCATAGTGCTGTAGCTTTATCGGCTCTACATTTAGTTGCAGACCTGCCAAGTGTCATGCATCTTGCACAAATCTCACAGAAATTCGGTTAACTTCTGCGTTTTTGCCTGCTGAAATATTATCTCGCACATTTATGTCTTTAAAATAATTTCCATTAGGTGCATTGTTGAGCTTTAATTACACAAAAATGTGTTGGCATCAGTGTTTCCGCACTTTGCTGTGTTTGGGAAAGGGAAGAAATGGAAGGGGATTGGAACACGGGGAGAGAGGGAAGGAAAAGGAGTGATGGAGAGGAAAGTGGAGAGATGAAAAGGGGTGGAAGGGAAGGAGAGGAAGCAGAAAGTAGTTGGGGGAGAAAATGGAATTATGCTTGCACGTTTTTCTTTGCCAGCTCTCATCTATGGTTATCGTATGACTCTTTCTTGCTCTAACAGTTGCCAATGAATACTTGAGAGCAGTTTGAACTACTTGGCATGTATTTCAGGCATCTATGTTTGAGTTCAGGATAAGGTTAATCATAGTTTTTTGTGTCTTTGCATGCTGTGCTTTGTTATTTTACACCATCTTTACCTTTCCTGTAGATAGTAAGATAGCTGACAAAATTGTATTTTGATGTACTGCATTTTACTTGCATTTGTGTTGTGTACAGTGTCCATGTGTCAGTTATGTATTTTGATTTGTGTTACTTCAGGTTTTAGTATTAATTTACCAAGCACAAAAATAATTTGACAGTAGTAATCATGCCACAGTTGTAAATGGCCTACAACCATTTAAAGAACTGTGCAATTTTTTAATGTGGTTTTAACCTACAAATGTTTTTATTCCTGTAGGGAGACTTAGGCCCCTGCTTTCACTCAAATGTCATTTATAAAATAATAATGATAGTTATTATTGTTGTTGCTTATGTATTATGGTACTCGTTGGTTTTTATTTTGTTGTTGTTCAACATCTGTTCACAGATGGGTCACATTCTGCAGGATTCCTCAATGATCTGGGAGTTAGTATTGAAGACATCACGTTCTTTGAAGGTAAAGCATTAAAAGCAATAAAACTGTGCTATTAGTTGGAGCTGAATGTCACTAAAGCAGGAAGTTAGCATGATTAAGTTGGTGATCGGGCAGAGTTTAAGCATAGTATGTTTAGTAAACTCTGATATAAGCAGAATAGGTCTGGTACTGATTAAAACAGTTTATCTCCAAGAATTAATGGATTAATTTTGATTAATTTATGTAGTGCAACAGTCTAACTGGTTGTTCCTGTCTTTTGCAAACTAAGACAAAATCAAAAAAGTGAGGATGATGCAGTAGCCTACACAAACTGTATAGTCGGAGCTCACAGAGTGCTTTCTGTTAAACTAACACTTGATTATTTTTAACATGTAACCTAGTGTGTGTGTATGTGCTGTGCTCTGCATTCTGGCAGTGGCTTTTTGTAAGTGGAAACTGTATATTGTATTGCATCTTACAACCTTTCACCTCATCTGAGGCAAACTGACATGTGAACAGTTTGATTGTTTGCTAAAGACATTTTTGTTCAGATGTTGAGATCATGGTGCATTGTGGCTGACTGTTAAACTGTGCCTTTTAAGCTATCTTACATACTTAGTTACTTGTTTTGCCATGACAGACAGCTGTTAGCTGGGAGATGTGCCTTTAACCCCCTTCACAGCATGAGATGTTATGTCGACATGTTCAGACCTGACAGACAGACGGACAGACAGATAGACGCAACATCATAGCACAACAACGTGGTGTACATCATTGCAGTGACAGAGAACAGTCAACTTGGAGATGTGCCTTTAACCCCCGCACAGCGTGCAACGTTACGCCGACATGTCCAGACAGTTCAGACCGTTCTACGTCCACATTCAAAACAGCAGCGTGCTGATGTCCGACATGTTTTCACAAAGCACGAGCCAACCAGCCACAGAGAACCGTTGGCACATGGAGGCCAGAAACAGCATAAAGATGGCACCGTGCCACATTGCGTCACTGATGTAATGCATTGTGTTCCAAAATTAGCGGCTCCCTGATTCAAACATGCTTAATTCAGTTTGTAGTTCATAGATTTTAACAAAATATTGTACACTGCACTGTCTTAACGTCATTTACGGTCACACCCATTATTACATATGCATCTCACCATGTGCGTTCAGTGTAACGTCATTATGACATTAGAGTTCATTTACATTACGGTTATGTTCAATACATTGTTGTTAGCAAAGTGATTGAGCAGCGTACCCATCTTGGATTAAGAATGTCGAGGCCAAAAGTGGCCACTTTGAGCTCAAACTTCAAAGACAAGTTTAGAATGACTGTATTAATGATCGTTTCAAATTTCGTAAAAATCCTCCAGCTATTAACAATTTTACACTAACTTATCTCTAGGGGGGGTGCTAATTTTGGGACATGGTGTATATGTTTGTTTGTTGTTATTAATGGTAATATGTTCATCTTTATTTATCGTGTAATGACAGCAAAAAAGTGACAAAGCAGCAAACAGACTAACTACGGGTCTAATGATTCATCAAAGTGATGTGGCTATCATAGTAATGCATCAGGCTGAATTATTTTGCCTTGTCCAATGCATTTACTTTTCAGCCCAACCCATTGTGTGGCATCTGATCTTGGTCCCGTGTGGCCGATTTTGTTCACGTTGTATACCATTGTATACCAGTTACAATTTCTGTTACTATTTTTTTTAAATTACAAATTCCTTAGCTGACTGTTGGCTTGTTATGGAACAAACTGATATCGTGTGAAAAATGGCCATCTGTTAAGTTGAATTTTCCTGTTTGGGCATATACAGTTATACATTAGCACACAATGTTTTAAGCATGGCGTTAAGACATGGCTTTGTGATCATGCCTACTTGTAACAGGCGCCTCTGAGAACTTTAAGAGGTGCCCCATAAATTTGCATGTTGACTAATTGATTGATTGATCAATATCTGTGAATTTGAAGATTTTGATCTTTGAGGTTAGCTTTGAATCACCCCTGGTACATTCAGTGCTTTGGATTAGTTCAGACCGGCTCGGCTTGTTGAGTTTTTTGGCTCTACGCAGCCAGTCCCAGGGCCACAACCTGTGCACATGTCTGACAGCCATGATATGTGATGGCTGTATTTTTAATAGATATAAGAAAACATTAAAAAAACATGGCAGGGATGAAAAAAACGTTTAAAAAACGATTATTACTTCTGTGGTATTTTGGTTTTGACTAAAGAGTTCTGTATGAATACACATGGGTTGTAGGGTTCAGCATTGTCCCATCTACACATGCATCATAACAAGCCAGAAGTCGCTGCTGATGCCACACTGGATGATGTCTATATTCCACCTCCCGATTACTCCGACTCAGATAATTTGATGGCTCTGCAGTCAGGTATTTTTGTGAGACGTATGTTTCTCTATTCAGTCATAAGATGAAGTATTTTTTACAGTATCGTTGTATTGCTGCAGTTTCACAGTTTATCCAGATGCGTGTTCACCAGTTTAGCTTCAGCTGTAGCTGCTGACACACGTTTGGGGTTTTCAGTTAAAAACATTTTTTTGATGTTCTTACTGCAGAAAAGAGGAGTTATGAGATCAGTATAATTTATGTGTATTAAAAACTAGAGCTGTCACAGTTGACGCGTTAATTAACGCGTTAATGCATTAATAAATTAACGCGCGTTAGAAAAATTAACGCGCGTTAGAAAAATTAACGCACATGCGTAAATTGATTTCATTCAGTTACTAAATTCTGTGCAGCAAAAGTTCGGGTATTCCATTAAACTGCGGTATTATGCAACACGTCCTTGCTGCGTTTTCAGCGGTTGTCCACCGACGATGTGGAGCGCGTCATTCGCCGTTTGCTACTGTAATCGTCGCGGCTTACTAATGTGCGCTACGAAACAAGCTTTTTTGTCATTAATTAGCAACTGTGTGAGTGTCTACGTGAGGTGATACTTTCGGACAGGCAGATCGCAGCCATTTGCTTCTAACGAAACAGAAACTGAGACGATAATTCCCAAACTGCGGCTATACACGCGTTAGTTGTTTCGATTTTTTTGCCGTTGCTTTTCACCAATCGATTTTCTTCACCGCCTCGAGACTCAGCTCTTGCTCCTATCCAACGCAACGCATGCAAGAAAGTATGCAACAAACGCAGCTGATGCAAGGGACGCAACGGCCGGAACGCAAGGACAGGAGCGGTGTTTATTCTAGCGTTGCGTCCATTGCCTGCATTGCATCAAAGTGTGCGTTGCATTGGATGAAAACATGCGCTGTAGGCCCTATATCGAATCGAAGTGATGCGAAGTTGGATCAGTCGAAAACTCCGTTTAGGCCTATTTCTCTTCTGTGACTACAATGTCACAGTCAGACGGACGGTCTTAAAGTGCGGTTATATGACAGTCGAATGAAATCAAGTAAGTTACTCTCGACGGGACTGGGTGCATTAATTTACGCGTTAATTAATGCATTAAAAAATTAACGCACTGCGTTAGTGCGTTAAAAAAATTAACGCCTTGACAGCTCCGTTAAAAACCAATCGACCTGGCTTATCTCTTCAATTGGTCATCCTATCTTTTGGGGTTGATATATCAAATGGTGGTAGCTTTGCTTGAAAGACGAAAGATGCCAGCCTCTGCGACTGGTTGTTTAATTCACTTTGTGCATTGGGGCTATTCGGGATCGGTGGATAATAGATGTAAAAAGTATGTTAGTTTGGTTACATTTTTTTTGTACTTTGATATGGGGTTGTCTAAGTATACATTGCAAGGCATCATCTTTGTTCTGCTACTAGTCATTCTGTCCGGTCCTGCAATAGACAGCAATATCACATTGATGTATTAGAACTACCATTATTGTTAATTACATTTGCACATGTATATATTTATTATTTCATCGTACACGAAGTACAGTGTATAGTGGAATTCTTAAAATTTTAGGTTTCGCTTGTGTTTTGTGTTTCTGTAAAGGTTAAACTTTTTTTTAAATTTTATTTTAAAGGTTAAACTTACCATTCCATTACTATGTGTTTGTGTGCATTCTGTCTACAAAGGCCGTTTCCGAAATGACCTATACGGTGTCGGGCGTGATGTTAAACCCCACTCACTCACTCACTACTAGTCATCAGTTTGTTGTGCCATTTTACTGTTTGAGTTCAAATGGACGTCAGGCTTTCTCGATCACCTGCCTGATGACATGGAAATCGCTGCTCTAACACTTGCCCGATTCTGTTCACACCATCTCTGTCTCTGGACGATCACCGGAGACATTTTTTTCAGAGTACTGATGTATGCAGCACGTTGGGGGCTTTTTGGCACTGATGTGGTATGTAAATTCACATTTTGTTTACTTACTTACTAAATTGTGTCGTAGGTGACAGTCCACGCCAAGGCAAGCATCACGTCAGTGCTGCAGCTGCATCTGATACGGCTGAGGTTAGAATAACGAGTTTGTTAGTCGTGTCATTTTACGAATGTTTTATGCTGCTTTGACACAAAAGTCTGGTGCATTCAAGTGTTTTGCATCTTTTGATAATGTTATTTCACTTTATGATGAATGAAAATTCAGTTTAACTTCATGCGTTACAACTTACACATAAAAGTTGGCATAATTTTAGGGTTGGTGAAGGTTTCTGCATATTAGGCAAAGAATATTTAAGCACGCTTGTATGCAAGATTTATACTTTGTTGTGGGCAAATTCTGAAACATATGACATGTAACACATTTTTTTATCACTAATTGCTGCAAAGTTATCAAGACTTAAAACAGTCCAGTTTTTTGGCACACCCTCTGTAAATTATTCATATTGTACCCAGATTTGATTGACAGCGATCGGTTGTAATACTGTCAAGCGAACGACAGCAAGGTCATCTTAAGTTGTAAAAAGTTTTATTTTAACATCTCTCAAAAACAAATCGGGGCTGTGTCTAGGCTGTAATGTACAGTTAAACACATATCAGATGTAGTATTAGTAAGGAGCAGTAGTTGCTTCCCATTTGTTGCTGATTGTCATTTGTTCAATATTGCTATTATTATACTGTGGTCCATAAAAAACGTGCCACTTTTATTTTTTGAATAGCTCCATGCAGCATTGCCAAATTTTAATAATTTTTGGCGTTCAACATCAGGAAGAAACTTGATGCAAATGACTATACTTTTGGCAACCACACTTTAATACTGTCGCTACACTATCTTGTGAAATGCAGGTTGTTGAGCCTGCTGTTTGCGAGTGGTGTCAGCATTTGCCACTTGCATTCGTGCTGGAGGAGGACATTTTGAGCACATGCTGTAATACAGAGCATGTGATGTGACTTTTTGAGATACAGTAGTTGCCAATCGTATTTGTTGCTTTTCAGTTAATCATTTCTGAGCCGACGCATGCGATATCCAGTCTGATTTCGTTGTTGTAAATGACCAAAGTACGACTTCTGCATTTCACAAGGTAGTGTAGCGACAGTATTAAAGCGAGGTAGCCAAAACTACAGTCGTTTGCATCGAGTTTGTTTTTGATGTTGTGTGCCAATAATTATTAAAATCGGCCGATAATTCACGAAACTATACAAAAAATATAATGGCATGTTTTTTATGGACCACGGTGTACTAATTCATGTGCATCTCTGTCGTGAATTGTTGATAATTTGCACAACACTGTATAGTAGCTGTCAGTGTTTTGCTACTGGTACATCTAGAGTTCAAGGTGTAGTCCATGTGGAGTTACGCACGTTGATGATCTTGGTCGAAAGGATCAGAAAATGTTGACAACTCTTGCTCATCTTGAGCTCATGATGTTATTTGACGAATGCAATATTACGTACAAACGAAAGAAGACCCGACGAAAAGCAAGTGGTAAATAACTCTTTCCTACTCACAATATCAGTAGCTATGAAGATTTTGGTCTTTTTGTCAGTCATATCCATAGTTACTTATCTGTCACTTCTGGCCATCAAAACAACCATTCAAGTCCATACATTACCCAACATGTGCTTCTACCCCTTAGTTGGGAGAAATGGAACACACGAAATAGGCATTGAAATGAACAAAAACATAACAAAAAATCCCTGACATTATTAACTGTAACTTGGAGAAGTATTTTCAGATTTTAATAGTTTTCTGTGCAAATATTCTTGACACAACTGGCTGTCAAATGGCTGTTCAGATTCCCACCTCACCACACGTCTGTTTCTGCAGTACCTAGAGAAAACAGAAGAAGTAAAATATGTGTTGAAATGAACAAAAAGCATCAATAAATTTTTTCTTTCCAGATATGTGGCCCCCAACAGCCCTCATCTCAGTCCGTTCGACAATGTTTGAGGTGTCATGCAGCAGCGAGTCTATCGCATGCTGTTTAGGAATGTCAGTGAACTCGAGAAGCAACTGGTTGAAGTCTGCTGCAGAACATTACTGACACTTCTATCTACAAATGAGGGAGGCATCTGCTTTCTCATGTTTACACAAATGGCCAATAGTTCAAATATTTACTGCATGCATTTTCACCGCTGGACAATTGGCAGTTTAGATTCAGCTGGCTGACATTGTGCACCTTAAGCGGCATTCACACTACTTGCGTATGCATGTACTACTCGCGTACTATGCACGGAGTCTTCGCGTATCCGCCCAGCAGTGTAGTACGCGCGGATCTGCTACAGATATGCTCTAATCGATCACGCTGATTTGTATAAACACATTCACACACAGCACATACTACGCATGGTAGTAGGACGCATGGTATACGCATACACTGTCCGCTCAAATTGAACTCGATTCGGGCGAATCCGCCGAGCTGAGCAGACTGCAGACATGCACATACTCGTATTTAAACCTGCGTATCTGCCACATATCCACCGCAGATACGCAGTGCTGCGCTGATACGCTGCGGATACGCTCTGTGTCCGTTTCTGCGTAGCATTCACACTGTGCGCATAGTACGCGCGTAGTACACTCGGACTCCACATGTACTGTGAATGCCGCTTTAGAAATGCCTATATTATTATTCCTATTATTATTAATATTAATTATTGAATAAACTGTCAGCCATAGTGCTAGAACTTAGAACAAAATGTGCTAGATATGTGTTATTTTGATCAAATATTCATATATTCGTAGTTAATAAAAAATGTAATATTTTACTTGTATCATTGTCCGTGAGTAGTGCGGAAACAGATGTTTGGTGAGGTTGGAACTTAAATGGTCATTTGATGGCCAGTTGTGTCTGGAAAATTTTTAAAAGTTACGATCGATAATGTCGGAGTTTTTTTCTGGGACACAGTGTAGTTTTTGCAACAGTATACAGTTGCTATCATGTTATTTAAAGCTGTAATTGATTGTTACTGTTAGATCACGGCATTTTCAACGTGCCATTGCAGACATTGCTTGATAAGGATCGCAAGAAATATCCTCATCTCAAAGTTCCACTCATCTTTCAAGAAGTATGTCTTATTACTGACGTAGTTGAATAATGCATTAGCTGGACTAAAATTATGTGTCTCATTTCCTAACATTGGTGTAACATGTTGTGTTTGTACATGTGACAGCAGCTACTGCTGTAGCATGTCTTAGCCATCGCAATTCTGTCTGTCTGTCCATCTGTCCGTCACACGGGTGGATCAGTCAAAAACGGTGCAAGTTAGGATCACCAAATCTTCACTGTCGGCTGGCTGGAAGAGGCTAGTTTCAGGAGCCGTAAAGCTTTTCCATAAATTCGAAAGGGTTTACTCCTGCGAGGGTGCTAAATGTGAGAGGGGTGGGAAAATTTTCGACTTTTAGCCAGTAAGTCGCTGTATCTCAGAAACTGTGCACTATCACTAATCATTAATAGGAAGTCCTTCACTGGCTTTTGATTGTCACCAAAAGCAATGACCTTGGATGACTTTGAACAGCAAAATAAAGGTTTTTTATGAATTTTTTGGCTATTTTTGGCTGTGAAACACATTTCAGGAGCGAATTGCGCCGAAATCACTAGAGATAGGCTGAGACAGCCTGCATATGAAACTTTCAGCATCAAACATAGTTTCCACTGGTTTAAATTTTGTCCCCCCCTTCTTACATTCAAGGAATTCTGTGTACGGGGGCGTCAAACTTGGGTACCTCTTTCAAAGTACTTGCATTCGGCCACTCGAATGGCAGCAACCATGTGAGATGGCGTCATCTGGCGTATGTGAATGCATTGTACCCAATGTCACTTGCTGGGATTGGTGAGCTTAGATTTTATTCGCAGTGGGCCTTCAAACATGCACCGCTGTCAGGCGTTCCCCTTTGCTTTAGCTAGGCTTTCTTGTTCAAATAATATTGTTGCACAACACGATTTTGGTTTTTGTTTATTTACCCTATTTTTCTTGAGTTTTTGCAAGTTAAGCTTGTTCATTAAAGAAGAATCTCTTGGGATTGCTGTTTAGCAGCTTCACACAGGGTTCCCACTCATCCTGAAAAGTTCTGAAATTCGACTTTTTATTTTTTATCACCTGAAAAGTCCTGAAATTGGACATGGGTGCTGAAAAAGTCATGACAAAGTCCTGATTTTTGCTAGTGTTATCCTGAAAAACCAAGATACTAAATTCAGAATTTTTTCCAGCAATATTTTAAATTAAAGCACCAATATAATATGAGTGACATTGTGACAGCGTAAATAGCACCAAGTTTTGATTTTAGTTTTAGAGACGTTTTTATATAAATATTATGTGCTTGATTGACGTACATCGTTAATCTGTCGGGTAATACTTCATGTATCATGTTTTCTCACTAAAATAACTCAGGTGCTTGTAGTTCAGCTAAGTGCGTTGGTTTTTTTTTTTGTTTTTATGGTCCTGAGAAAGTCTTGAAAAAGTCCTGAATTTTGATTCTGTCATTTGAGTGGGAACCCTGTTCACAACAGTTCATATATTTTTGCCATCGCTCATAAAGTCACTGGTAAATTAATAAGCATCATTTTTATATTGCGGCAGTTTTGAAAATGGCATCATAGTTTTCCTGGGGCTTAATTTACAAAACTTTTGGGAAAAAGCTACATAAAAATCTGACGTAGGAATAAAATGTGATTTACAAAAATTCCTGGGAAAAACGTGAGAATAACTTGTGCAAAAAAAAACCAGCATCTGAGTGATTTCGGAAATCAGTTCTCGGAAAAAAGTTAGGAAATCGCAAATTTATGAACCCATGATGAACCTAGGAAGATGCTGCGAAGGTTAGTAGAAAGTTTTGTAAATTATGTCCTGGTGTTTTTCTGAATGATGCAAAATGAAGTAGAACGAATGTTACAGATGTGGCTGTTGTTGTTGTACAGCTTTTGCAGTATTTGGAGAAGAATGGCCTTCATGAAGAAGGACTGTTGAGGGTGTCTGGCCGACTTACGCAAGTCAAGGTAGATATTATGCGTAGATATTATGCTCATTGTTTTGAATGTGCCAGTATTTAAATGATTTTCAGGAAATATTAACTGACTAATATTGTTGGTATGCTAATTTACTTTACGTTTTAATTTACTGGCATTGTCACTGAGTGAAAAAAAATCTCCCTTTGGCAGCTTATCTTTTTTTTGGGGGAACCTTTGCTTAAGCTGTCCAGGGTGGCATAATTGTAGGGTGTCAGACTTACCATCAAGAGATTGGGGGTTTGACTCTCGATTGGGTCACTATGAAGCAATTATTTTTTGGATGGGTGACTGTCTGAGGACAGGTAAACCATCTAGGTGTATAACCAACACCCAGGTCATCTCAGCCCTGTTGTTGTTTTCTTCTGGCGCTCGATCAAGGGTCATACGCGACCGGCCTCGGTGACGCCAGCATCCTTCAGGTAACCGAGTGCTACTTCGGGTTCGTTGAACAGAAAAGTGATGGGATCATCCTCAACGAAATGGTGGATGCATGCATCTTCCAATACCGGGCATTCGTCATTAGATGTACCAGCGTCTCCTCTGCCTGACCACATCGCTGACATGTGGCTACTGGTCTTGGTTTCTCATTATTCTGTTGCAGTACCATGCCAACTCTGGTGTGTGTCCTCCTGTACGGAGGCGTGAAAGCAGAGTCCTTTGTGAAGGTGTAAAGTCCTTTTCTTGATCTCTGTTCACATATGTGACATGGGGTACTGCTGGCTTGGCCATCCTACTCCATTTGCGGGCAGAGTGATGTCGGATGACTGTTTTAGCAGTGCTAAAGTCCATTGGTGCTGCTGACTGTGGTAATGTGAAGGCATTCTAACTGAGCCCTCAGGGTAGGCAGGTCAAGTAATGGGACTGTCTAGTTGGGGTTATGGTGGGACACGTTCACCTATGTCAGGTGTTAGGTGTGATCCCATGTGGCAGGTGACACTCCAAAGCTCAGTGATGGATTCTCACAACAGCTAACGGTGATTTGTTGATGTTGTTGTTTTGCCGAGCAGGAGTTGCGTGAGAGGATGGACAGACATTACAGTAAGGGAAAGCCGATCTCATTCAATGCCGTAGCTTTGCACAATGCAGCTGCACTGCTCAAACTTTTCCTGCGGGAATTGCCAGAACCTCTACTTATGTCTGAGAGGGTGAATGCTTTCATGCAAGTCGACAGTAAGTGCACACATAATGTGCTGCTCTCAGTTTTTTGGCATTTTTCTGTGTGGCCGTTTTAATGGGCTGCATGGTAGGTCTGTCCCACTGTCTGTTTTTACTATATTGGCCCCTAACTCAGTACAAAGTAGTGATAACTCGATAACAGGATTTCAATTTCGATACGATATCGATACAATTTTTTTTACAAACTATTGCGATATTGATACCAATATTGAATGATATTTTTGAATACTAAGTATGTAAATCTTATACAAGTATAGGAACAAGATGTAAACGTGAGCAAGGCAGTATGCTCTATTTACATTATTTACATGCTCTATTATGCGCCCTGATTCTTTCTGAGACTTTGGCGCTTTATAAATCATTTACTTACTTACTTACTTACATAATAAAAATATGTCTTTCGGTGAAATTATACCTAACTGTACCTAAATTATGACACCGTCAAATCGCCCCATTTGTAATCTTTCTTTTTAGTTACGCAGTGTAGTAAAGAATCTGTAGAAAATATCGCAGTATTATAAAAAATATCGCGATATATCGCAGGATTTCTGAATATCTCGATATATCAAAAAATTTAATATTTTTTCGACGATACGATACGATACGATATGATATATCAATATCGAAAACGATATATCAGTATTTTCGATATGTCAAGTCATCACTAGTACTAAGCTGTGTGGAAAAATCACAATTAGTTGAATCATTTTCCAGGGCAGGAGTTCAAAAGGTCAAAGGTCAAGGTCACTGGATGTCAAAAACCACAAGAAAATGCCACATACTTGCATAAGCATTGTTTGCATGATGACGGTTGTAAGTTGAACTTTTGGTTCAGGTTTATAATAAAAGTTGCTTACCCATGTATTCGTCATGGGCAATGGATGTGTCTCTGCTTCCATGAGATACCGTTCGCATTTTCGGTCTGGGATGTGTCGTCATGTCAAGTTCAGTCTGTGGCTGAGCGGCTGGAGGTTAGCTTCCAGAGACCATGACCGGGTGTGATGTGGACATCCTTGGCAGCATGCGGATCCATGTATATAGGGCTCTGAATAAGTCACGCAAGTCTTCCATTGGCCTTTCTGTTGTTCTATGCAGACTGCACATTAGATAGTTCCAGGTTATCAAGACCACGGAAGCAGCAATGTTTTTGTATTTTGCAATTTTTAGCTCACCATACTTTAGTAATGGTCAAGTTGTTGTCATGGTTGTTGTCGTTTTCCGTCCATCTGTCCTTCACGGGTGTATTGTGGCTAAATGGTGCGAGATAGGGCCTAGATTGCTATTTATCATTGATAGGAAATTGCACGTTGGCTTTTGAATGAAATGAAAATCATCAACCTTGGATGACCTTGAAGGTCACTGACAACCTGCGTGGCTTGGATACATTGGCAATGGCTATCCTCACAACTGCTCGGCTTCTTGTTTTATACTAATCTCTTGCAGTATTTTGCTGCAACAACTTCTAATGTGAGCAAGAATAATTCCCTGATTATTGAGCCATTAAGGGCCAAGTCGCACGAAAAAACGATATTGGCTAAATATGTGTAGAATGTAATGCTAATTGGTAATACTGTATAGATTAGAAAATAGGGTGGATGATGGTGTGTTGGGAGTTAACTGAATCGCCAGTGACCGTCAGAATATTCGGATCGGGATCTTATCCAGTTGGGAGTTAGCTAATAACTTGAAAAGTTGGTAACGGGATTTTGTCACGAGACAAAGTGGTAGTTCCTTTCACTCTTTTATTAAACAAACAGTATACAACGACTGTTAGCATGGGGCCGATGCGAAAATGGACGGCAACCGCCATCTGCTAGAACAGTCGCTACATGTTGATGACTCGCTCGCTCGCACGCTCGCATCATCGTGTGGGGTATTGTGATTGGTCGCACTAAGTGCGCCTAGTGCACGCCCTCTACAGTACGCTGATCAGTTAAAATAAAAACATCACTTTACATAAATTTCAATAAAAATAATGTTGTGCGAACGAAATGATGACGTCACCTACTACGCTTTGTTTATAGCGTGTATTGCAGCATGCGAGAAAGTTTCACGCCATTAGCTGGCTGTAGCATCAATGCAGCACGCGCTCAGAGAGGGGAATTCGCTTGCATTCCAGAAGCGAAAGTCAGAATCTATTGGCGATTGGTGTAACAGAAAGGGCATGCAGTCGGCCTACTTCCGGTATAACAGCGACTTCTCAAAATGCAAGTAGTTTTTTCACTCAGTATCATGCTCCATCGATGCTGCTAGCATTCAAGTTCTGTCTAACGCTGCATTGACGCTAATAGTTGTTGATGCTGTCACAGTTTTGTCACATTTGTCCACTTTGAACTTTATTTTTGCAGTATAAAGATAACACTGGCAAATATTGACAAATTAACATTTGATTAAGCCAGTCAGCGCTTTATAACAGTTACGTAAACTGATGCGACTTGGCCTTTAAACAAATGTTTGAAGTAGCACTACTGTTATTACTGTTATTACTAGTAGTATATAGTCGTGGATTGTCCTGCAGCTTTTGTTACCGTGAGTTGTTGTCTCTGCATGGTGCAGATATTCTGGACAGCGCAAAGCAGTTATACGCACTCAACATGCTGATACTCGTTTTGCATGAAGTCAATCGCAATGTGCTGCTTGTACGTACACGTTTATTCTGTTGCCCATTTGATTGTGATTTGGTGACGGTCAAAATTGATTCATAGTTTTACAAAGTTCAATCTTACAGGTGATGATGTTAGAACTTCGGTTAGAGCAGCTTCTGGTGGAGTCGTCTTTTTGTGGTGGAACCAACAGCCGGCTGGTTCAGTTGCAGTCGAAAGAACGTCAACAACAAGCCTCGGCATGGCATGTTGACGTCTGTACCCGACTCCATTCGGCACAACAGCTACAAGTGACTCCGTATCCCCCTCCCTCACTTTTATCGTATAGTCTCTGATGAGAAAAGAGGAGTCAGTTCGCTATTACTTCCACAACATCATGTTAGAGCCCTCCAGTGCACATTGTCAATATGTTTTTTGTAACAAAGTTACATACTTTGCTTATCATTATTGCTGTGAACATCGCTGTCTTTTGTCTGAGCTAATTTTTTTGCAATACTGTCAATAACTTTTCAATAGGTTGTGTGTGATATATTCTGTGTTGAGTGTTGTTCAGTATGTATGCTGTAACCTTGTGTCTTGTATTGGAATTGCCCAAACATTTTGAATCATCACTGGCTGTTGAGAGAAAATGCAACGATTTTATTGCATGCCTTACCAGTTGTTTTTAGTTGTTATGTCTGATTTTTGATAATTAATGCATTATATTCAGTGTTCAGTTCATATTATACTCATATGCATTATGATGTTACATGTGTGTGGCACAGATGCTTCTTGACTTTCTGAATAAAGTGATAAAGGACCCAGCTAACAAGATGACTGCAGAGAACGTCGCTATGGTGATGGCTCCAAACCTTTTTCTCGTGTCAAGCGGAAGTCGTAACCGACCGCAGGCGATGGACCGTGAACTGAAACTGGCCGTAGCAACGTCAAAAATCACGCTCCTCTTACTGGCCAATCAAAGCACTTTGTGGACGGTAAAACTTTAGACTTGTATGTTTTTTCTACAAAACATGACTACTGCTAGCATTTTCGATTTTTGTCTTAGATCGATAGTGTTTATTTTTGATTAATGTAGGAATTTTTTTTGAGTATGTAGGTTTTTCCCTGTAGTTGAGATGAGTGATGCTTTTGAAATTGAGCGTGAAAATTGTCAGACATTGATACTATACTAGTGAAAAGATTTAGAAAATTGGTTAAAAATTGATGAAGCTATGACATGCTTAGTGTTTTACCATTATGACTCGCACTGCATGTTATGATGACACTCTTGTTCTATCATTTATCTCACACTGTAGACGCTGTGGCTTGGTGGCTTGGTAATACAGGACGGGCCAAAAAAACGTGCCACTTTACTTTTGTCCATATCTTCACCAATTATTGACCGATTTTCAAAATACTTTTACTGGCACACTCTGCAGACAGTTTGCGATAATGTGATTATTATAGATCCCACCACACTGTAAATGCGTCTCTTCACTACTTTCTGAAATATCAATGAACAATGCATTCATAATGATAATAACAAACAAACTTATGGTAAAATTTTAAGAAAACACTTCAGACCAACATTGCAGTGAATGGTCTGTATGACACTAGACTGTGTGGGTATAATACAGTCTAGTGTCGTACAGATTATTCATCGCAATGTTGGTTTGAAGTGTTTTTTATTTACCTAAATTTTTGTTATTATAGTTAGTTTTTGCTTACATTTATATTTCACAAGGTAGTGTAGAAACGGGGGTGGGATATATAATAATCACATTATTGTAAATTGTCTGCAAAGTGTGCCAGTGAAAGAATTTTGAAAATCGGTCAATAATTGGCAAATATGTGGACAAAAGTAAAGTGGCACGTTTTTTATGGCTCACGGTGTATAACAGTTAGAATGTTGGATTGCGATCGCAAGATCAATTCAGCCTTCTATCTGCTGGGGTAGGTATGTTGAGTTGTGACCTCTCTGGCTGGGGTTATGGCGGGGTGCGTTCACCAGATGGCAGGATCTTGCATGGCAGATAATGCTGCGTAGCTTTGCGTCGGGTTTCCCATAAAGATCTATACCATTTTTCAGCATAACATTGTCTCAAAAAAGGACCTCTGATACATTTTCAAATAACTTTTTAAATATTGGTTCATTAGTAGTAAGTTTTGGTACAAAGAACCTTTATATAATCAGGACTTAAGACCACCTGTTACCGTGTGAATAAAGTCAAGAACTGACTGCCAGAAGCGCTTTTCCTGTGGCACCGTCAGTAGTGGCATCTGCACTGTGTTGTGCTTAGGTGCCATCAGCGTTGATCGATCAGATTCGACAAAAGCATGAAGATTCTAGCTCCAACAACCCGGTGATTTGTTGCTTCTGATCGACTCGGCTGTTGCCAGAAAATAATGAAAATGATGTTAATGGTGTTGTGATGACAAAGATAATCTGGTTGTTGCACTGGAAGTGTTGTTAAACACATCAGTATGTATAATACACTGAGAATGCACCCGTCACTGTTTAAGAATGCTAAAGGTGTAGGATCTAGGTGATGGTTGCTGCAACGTTATATATTTGAGTGAGCGTCGGCAGCTGAAAGCATCATTCACTAAAAAATTCCACATTGAAACTTCACTGGCTATCATAAAGTCACTGTTCATAATCTTACATACTACATGTGTTTATGCATCCACGCTGTATTGAAATGCTTTGAAAAATTAGTCTTCTATTTTTATTTTAGATAAATTTTCTGCATATAATGGTGTAATGATCACACGGATTTCTCTAATCCTGCTGATTAGCTGGATAAATTGTAGATAATGCGGTTTCTTGGTTCGAAGGATAAGACAGACGATGTTCGCAGTCGCATCAGCTCTGGGGTCTGTTTACGCTGTGTTTTCTTTCAGACATGTTTTACTTAGGTTATAAGTTGAAACGAGAAAAAAACAATCACATTCAGATGTACTTGCTTACATTTTTCTTGTTTCAATTCGTTTGGTGTTAGTTATTGTTATTCTTTTCTTTTTGATGCACTGCAGCTATGCTGTAGACGATAGCTGAGGTGTTTATGGCACGGTTGTTATCTGTCCGTCATCATTGTCTGTCATCTGTAACAGACGTATTGTGGCTAAATGGTGCAAGATAGGGCCTAGTTTGATATTGATCACTAATAGGAAGTCGCATTATTGGCTTTCAAGTGACATGAAAATTATTGGCCTTGGCTGACCTTGATGGGTCATAATGCACTATGATATGCCAATTGTGCTGTATTGTGGTTAAATGGTGAGTCGTAGGGGATCTGCAATGGTACCACTGCATAGGGCAGTGGCGACTTCCTATAGGCTGTCAATAGTAACCATGGAATGTTTCAAGTTATAAGTGGCCGTATCTCGGAAATGGTGAGAATAAGTTCAAGGTTACTATTAATCCCTAATAGGAAATCGCATATGCCTTTTCTGATGAGATGAAAATCATCGACCTTGGATGACTTTTCCTTAGCAACAGCTGGGCTTTCTGTTAGTTTTACTGATCTCAGGCTTCTAGCTCTCTCATGGCCGGCAGTTTTTCATTTTTTATGTTTTACATAACTGTACATACATCAGTTTCTCTCATTTTATTTCCGTTTAAATCGTCTGAAGTTTTATTTACGGTAGTTTATTTGCTAGATTATTTTGAATCTATAATTGCTTAAATCTAGTGGGAGTAATTTCATGTTAGTAGCTAGTGAATTATATTCATTTTCTTGATTAACTTTCGTTCAGTTACATGTCCACGACCTCCTCTTATCCACATGGTGACTTCGTCAGTTGAAATAATTTCCTCACAATTTTTTATTATGATTAGTAGCTTGAGGTTGATTTGTACAGAAAATGATCAAGTAGTCTTTTTGCAGTTTAAATTTCTTTTCGTATTTACATTTTTGCTAGATGTACCTGGTAATAATTATTCATAAGTATCAATTGAGTTTCTGTACATTTTCTACTTAATTTTTATTATTGAGTTATTGTACATTTTAGAACCTTTTTGTACTTTGTACCCTTACTTTTTCAATACATCAAGGTGTTTGAGTACTTGCTTTAACATTTTCATTAGTGCTGACCTATTGTTGTTATAATTACGTGTGTGGCAGAGTGGCATGGAAATTAGTGTGAAACTTGAGAGTACGGGCTCTGATGTGAAGGTTAGCATTGATTCATCGACTGTGGCTGGCGATGTCATTGAAATGCTCGGTCGATCGCCACCAATGCAACAAAGGTTTGCTTCTTAGTTGAATTTTACCCATTGTCTGGTCACCAAGACTATTACATTTGGTGAAAATTTTGTTTATTCTTAATTATTGCATTATCACCGTGGTTATTTTTTTGCGAATAAACAACGAAGATCAATGTATGTGGCACACTATTAATGAACAGTTCTACAAAGCCCAGTTGTCTGTGGCAAGTGCATCTGGTATGCACGTCAAGATCCTGTTCTAGAAGCTTTAAACAGAAAATGTATCGTAAATTCCGAATTAAAGACTATAAGTATATAGCACATCATACGTCAACAGTAGATGTTTTAAGTCATATTACGTGTTTATTGCCGTTTTGTTTTGTGAATGTTGTAGTACATGTTTTTCTGTTGCACATAAATCAGCATGTGCTATGATAAATGACAGATAAGATCTTTTAGTCAGTGTTGTAAGTTTCTGTTGCTGTTGTGACTTATCACTAGCTGTGAATAGTAAGATATTTTTCAGAGATGTTAAGTCTTCCATGTTGAAGTTGTCATGAGGCCAAAATTTTAACCTTGGGCTTGGTCTTTGGCTTTGGTTTGGCCTCAGTTTTCAACAGTTGGGACTCCTCTTCGATCTCGGCCTTGAAACCATATCTTCGACCTTGGCCTTTTTTCTTGGCCTTAAGTATTTGTCTTTGGTCATGGCTTTAGCGTTGCACAATTGTTCTCGGTCTCATTCTTCTGGCCTTGGTTTCTGCCTCGAGCTCATGGTTTTGGCCATGACCTCATCCTTGCCTTCAGTTGACATCACTGGTATTTATGTATCATTATATGGCATTGGTTGAATCAACGTTTGAGTGGGTTGATGTCTGTCAATAATTGTCACAGGAAGCTGAGCGGTCATCAAGTTGCTGATAACACTCTCAGTAACAGTTGCTTGTATGAAGTTGGAGGCAACATTGGTAAGCACTTTGCTCTGTGCCATTAGGCATAACTGTTTGCATGTCAAATGTTGCCTGTTTGCCGAACACAGCAGCTATCTTTGAATTATGTTATCTCTGAATAATTTAAAGTCATAGGTTTAACGTTCAAGTGGTAATTAATTGCATCTGTTAGTTGTTGAGATTTTGTAGTTTGATGATTGCTTCTAGCTTTGGTTGATGTAGAATGTGAACAATAGTCCAAATTAACTTTTCAACTTATAATATTTTTCATTAATAATTACCCAGTGAAAGTGATACTGAAAAGGTATAATTATCTCAGACATAGCATATCCATCAACATCTGTTATTCCATGATTTGCTTGATCCTCATATATCTCACTACAGTGTCTAGAGTGTTATACACCGTGGGCCATAAAAACGTGTTATATTACTTTTGTCCACATCTTTGCCAATTATCGATCGATTTTCAAATTTCTTTTCTTGGCACACTCTGCATACAATTTGCAATAATGTGATTATTATATATCTCACCACATGGTAAATGCGTTTCTACACTACCTTGTGAAATATAATTGTAAGGCCCAGAGAAAACATTCTCACGGGGCCCATCTGGGGAGAAAATATTTGAAATTTGTTGTCTAAAACGGCGCGCTCTGGTGTATTTTATATTTTTGAAGTGACAGCAGGGCCCTCCAAATGTCATGGAGCCCGGGGTAACGAACTCCGTACTCTCTTCCCTCTCATCGTAACAGACATCTTAGCGGTCCAGACCTCTAAGCTACCGCTAAGGTTTAGCGGTTCAGATCACCGCTAGCTTAACGGCTTGGCAGTTTAAACCGTTAAGCCAGCCACTAAGGCTTCAGACCAGCCATTAAGGCTTTAGCTTAATGGTTCCGGGGACTAATCCAGGCAAAACTCGCTGTTGATCACGGCCATGCAGTAAGTACATTTCAGCACTGTCTGCTGCATATTATGCCTCGTTACACTTGCATAATACACTGTAAAGTGTGTTGAAAACTACACTTATTCTGTGGAAGGTGAACTTGCCAACAGCTATGGCAGGTGCTCCTGAGAAGCTTGATGTGATATGTCAGGTGAAAGACGGCTGGATAACTGTGCAACTATGATGAGCGTCTGCCAAGTCAATCCCAATGCGAAGTACGTGCTGCGCTGCCAGCAGACCGACTGACTAACAAACAATGCCTCACCAGTACCTCTTGCTAGTACACCAGCGCCTACCCGTTCATCTGTGATAATCTACGTGTAACTGAACACATGTAACGTGGAGTAGAGGTGCACTGTTCGTTTTTGGCCGATTATCAGTTTTTGATGTGTATGCAGTTTTCTTTCATTAATGACTCAAGTACACTTCAGCAGTCGGATCCATATTGAAACCTGAAAGTACTCCGGACTTAAAACTTGAGCTGTCAAAGTATTAATTTTTTAAACGCGTTAATGCATTGTTAATGCAGTAATAACGCATCATTGATTTTGCTGAGTATTGTAGGCGGACTACATCGAGAGGGTGAGTGGAATGAAGTCCACAAAGTCGTAGACCACGACAGTAGTGATGGAACGGCAACATAACAATTTCTAATTACTTGAGTATTATTTGATTGTCAATTAACTGCAGTTTAGTGGAATATTGAAACTTCTGCTTCACAGAATTTTGTAAATTTAGGTATGTGTGTTAATTTTTTTTGCATGCGTTGATTTATTAACGTGTTAACACATTAAGTTAACACGTTAATTTGACAGCTGTACTTATAACCATTTTTTGGTGGTTATATTATTTACGGTTTGTATTTTTTTAGTATTAAGTCTTTAATTTTTTTCCAGCTAAACTTTTACTTTAGTGCACTACCAGTAAGACGGTATCAAATTGGCTGCTAATCTGCATCAGTCAAGGCTGATTATTATGCGAATTGATTAGTAGCGGATACCGGTTTTTGTGACACGCTTGAATTGCGTCGTGAGTTGCATCCGGTTGCTATTCAGTATTGTTTATATTCTTCACTGCATCATTTACAGAGCGTTCAGGCAGACACTTATTGTTTTTTCCGCTCACTTTGATGTTGCGCGTTCACTTTGACAGTGGCTGTGCCCAGCGGCGTTGTGGTTTCAAAAAGGAGGTGGGGGCAGGAATTTCCATTTTTCCAGGAGACAGCTGGAAATTTCTGACAGAGGAGGTTATGGATGCTCAGAATTTTGATTTTGCCACTTAATTTTCCCAAAATGGGGGTTTGCGGCACAAATTTGCAATTTTGGACCAAATTTTTTGGATAATTTTCCAAATTTGGGGGCAATCCCCCCTTGCCACGATGCCCCCCTGGCTGTGTGCAGTGAAAACTAGATGCAGTTGAGTTGTGGTTGTTGTCAATGGATTGTGAGTGATGATTCTCAGTCATTATTTACGATAGTTAATTTCGCAGCTGGTATTTTCTTCATTTCAACTCTTTAGGCTCTGCTATAGTTACTAGTAATTGCAATCCCAAGATCTGGCCATTTTCACCATCTCAAATTGCGGGATTGGTAATAACATCTCAGTTCTGATATTTCGGGGTTACAAAAAAAAGCTTGTTAAATAAGTCTTTTTCGACTGTTATAGATTTGGCAAGTTTCTCGCCGGCATTATGCACTTTATAAATGTATTTACTTACTTACTTACTTCATAAAATAACAATTCTGTCTGTCTAATGTAATATTTCATGCACGCATCAGTCCTTGCTGTGAACTGTAATCGGCATTTTGACAGTTACAGTCACTCCCAAGTTGCTGATGGCTTACTTATTTTTCTATCATGCATGCTGTGATGAAATAAGTCTTGTAGGGCTGCTATAGGGATACTTAGTAATGACCAGTCTGTAAGCCTAATTTCAACAAGTAATTTGAGCAAAGCTCACATAACGCACTATAGCAGTGTTCCTGCCACTTTGGCTATCAGTGTAGGCCTACAGCAATAAGATATTAATGCATTTAGAAAGAGTACTAAATTTGAGACCTCTTTACGGAAGACTCCTTGAATTTAAGAGATCGAAACTTAGATTCTTAAACATGTACGTTCTATGCTAAAATGTCATACGCAGGTTGTCGAGATCTATTTCCAGTCATTTCGGTGCAGTTTACTCTTACAATGTGTGTTGCAGGCGGAAATCGAAAAAAAATCACCAAAAACCCCTATTTTTGGAGTTCAAGGTCATTCAAGGTCATCGACGTTGACACCAATAAAAAGCTTGTTGCTGTTGCTTGTTACGACAAGCAGCATGTCTGTACTTATCTGCAACTGTTTTCACGCTACACAAGATAATTGCGGTAAAATAACCACTTTATTAAGGGCTAGCCATCTTTGACGCCCGCCTGCGTCGGCCTCTTTGAATCGAGAGAGTTTGGACTTGGACTGCTGAAATCTGTGTTCAATGCCGAAAATTTCATATGCAGGTTGTCCAGGTCTATCTCCAGCCATTTTGGTGCAATTCATTCTTAAAATGTGCGTCACAGCTGGAAATCGCAAAAAATCACTAAAACCCCATTTTTGAGGGGTTTAATGTCATTTAAGGTCATCGACGTTGACACCAATAAAAAGCTTGTCACTATTGCTTGTTATGATAAGCCGCATGCTTGTGCCTATCTGCAATCGTTTTCAAGCTACACGAGATAATTGTGGTTAAATAATCACTTTAGGTGGGGGGGGGTGCTGTCTTTGACGCCCACCTGCATCAGCCTCCTTGAACATAGGGGGTTGGGACTTGGACTGCTAAAGTCTACGTTTAATGCTGAAAATGTCATATGCAGGTTGTTTTGGTCTATCTCCAGCCATTTCGTTACAGTTTAATATTGAAATGTGCCTTGCATCCAAAAAATGCGGAAAATTCACTAAAAACCTATTTTGGGTGGTTCAAAGTCGTTCAGGGTCATCGACGTTGATAAAACTAAAAAGCCTGTCACTAGTGCTTGTTATAAGCAGCATGTATGTACCCATCTGCAACCGTTTTCACACTATATGAGCCAATAACGGCAAAATAACGTCTTTTTAGGGGGTACCCCTCTTTGACGCCCTCGTTCGAGGGGAACCCCCTCACCTAGTGGCATGAAATTTTGTGACGAAAAGCGAGTCCTTGGGGCTGGTCTCTGTGAAGATTTCATGATCCTAGCTTGCTCCGTTCTGATACAGATCACGAGTGACAGACAGACGCCTAGATGATGGCTAAGACGCGCGATGTATTCTGCTATCGTGTGTAAAAACGTGTTCTATGAATTACAATTTTTTATCCCGGATCCTGTGATTGAGAAATCACTAGTGGTTATGCAGGCGAGAATCGCTGCACTTGATTATTGCATTATTGGCGTTGATACAGATAGTAGTGAAGTGATATCTTTGCACTGACGTATCAGTTGTGTGTATTTTTTGTTATTTGTTTTCTCCTAGAGTATCTCGTGACTGAAATGTTGTACAGGTATAAGTAATGCACTTGTTGCATCTAGCTAACATTTCGGTGGATTGTTGCATTTTGTTATTTGTATCTGGTCGTAGCTATTTATAACATCATCAGCACTGTGCATTCATGCTGCTTTTTCTGTGCTACTTTTTTGTGAAAATAATTTTGTGCAATTGGCAGCTTTAGCAAGCAATGTACCGTATATACTTGTGTATCAGTCGATCTGCGTATAAGTTGACCCCTGAAGTTTTGAGGCAAAAATTCATCTAAAGTGATTAACCTATGTATAATTTGACCCCCAGACTTTAAGCCTTTCACATGCAAAATTGGCTAACACTAGTTTGAACATGTAGTCTTGCCACTTTGTATTTCCAGTGTCTCAGTTGTCTGTATGTATTTAGTCTGTTTGTCCATATTGTGACAGGTAGTTCAGGGTGGGCCATTAAAAACGTGGCACTTTTTTTTGTCCATATCTTCGCCAATTATTGATAAATTTTCGCAATTCTTTCACTGGCACACTCTGCAGACAATTTTCTATAACGTGATTATTACATATTTTACCACACGGTAAATGCGTCTCTACTACCTTGTGAAATATCAATAGAATGTGCATACATAACGATAATAAACGAACATTTTGGTAAAATTGAAAAAAAAACATTTTAGATGAACATTGCAGTGAATGGTCTGTATGACACTAGACTGTGTTGGTATAACACAGTCTAGTGTCATACGAATCATTCATTGCAATGTTGGTATGAAGCGTTATTTATTTACCTAAATTTTTGTTATTATCGTTAGTTTTTGCTTACATTTATATTTCACAAGGTAGTGTAGAAACGCATTTACCGTGTGGTGGGATATATAATAATCACATTATTGCAAATTGTC
>Ga0056128_1000587_pt1 | contig 33947 bp, 21 predicted proteins | sample WorMetLIZISLAND2_FD_71113 | JGI IMG/M metagenome (GOLD analysis project Ga0056128, IMG submission 71113) | Marine gutless worms symbiont microbial communities from Max Planck institute for Marine Microbiology, Germany - Olavius geniculatus... ...
CCCCCTCCCTATAACCGACAGCATTCTGTCATGTTCGAGTAATGTAAGCAAGACTGTTCACAAACATCAAAACCAAACATATTTTTTCCGAAAAGTAAATAATTTTATATCACTCGGCTAAATAGACTGCTGTCAATCAAATAAAGTACTAACCCTAATTTCGAAACAAAACCATGTCAACTGTTGCGCTGATTACCATTTATGTCATTGAAGTGCTGTTAATCATTTTCAAAATATGACAGTAGGATAGTGACAATACAGAGTAACATTTTTCCGATGTTTGGTATTTATTCATCTACCACTGCCTCCCGCCCCCCCCTACTCGACCAGTACTGAACATGCGTTGAGTTGCTGTACTGAGTGCAAAAGAATACAAAAATGGACGTAATAAACTACAGCAACATAACATAGAATATCAATTTTATGTGCACTGTATCGGCAAGAGAATTCTACTGAAAAACCAGCTTGGTGGCCTTTTGTCTGGTGGTTTTGTCTGTACACTGTACCAAACATGTGAACAAGTTTAGTTGTTAAGCAGCCAATTACTGATGAGCTAAAACCAAAGCAAATTATCGAGAGCCCGACACTTTTTACTTTGATGTAGACTATAAATTGTGCATTTTGCTTGCCGCTAGGGCGGGGGAGCAAAAAAAAGACATGAAAAATCGCATTCCTGAAAATTTAATGCTTAATTTATGTTTTTAGATGTTTCTTAGATTTTCTTTATGTTTTAGTATTTCTTTCTTATATCAGGCCTATATGTCAAAAGTCAAAGACTGCAAACTGTGAAACACTATTTTATTGACAAATTTTACAACAGTGTAGGCCATTTTACGGAATCAATACAATAACAGCAATTTCAACATAAAAAATTTTCGACACAAAATTTGTAAATTATGAAGAAAATGGTAGCTTTAGTCTATCTGGGACACGTACTGTCGGTAGTTGGGGGGTTTGTCTTAGGGGGTTGTGTCCGAAGGGTTATGTCCGGACACCATAATTATGTCCCACACTCTGTGGTAGGCTACGTAGTGTAGTATAGCCTTAACTAACCAGTAAATATGAACCGCTTTAAAATTGTTTTTCCTTATAAGCCGAATCAAGTATGGATCAGCGTTGAAGATTAAAGGCTGACGTACTCGTCTGTAATTCCACCATTAGTTCGTCAGTTGTGGTGGGCTTCATTCATTGTGTGATTATTATTAACTATGGCAGTCACTATTTTACTAAAAATGTCATTGCATCTTGAGAGTGGAACCCGATCCGCTTGAACTTTCTGCGACTTTTTGCATTTTTCAGTTACAAGCGCACAATACAGACAGACACAACACAGTATGCCAAATTTTACTTACTTTGATCTGTTGCGGTTTTTATTTGTAACAGTTTATACCTTTTAATAACAATAAGTAATAATAAAGTTCATTTATACACGGCGCTTGAAAGTGAAAGTCACTAGGCGCCGCAGCTCCAATCAAACATTTTGTTTGCTTTAGTTGCGTTTTAAACTGTTCGTAGTATTCACGGTTTGTACATGGTTGTGCGCAACAGATTAGAGCAATAGAGTTCGCGCTGTAGGGAGCGGCGCATATTGTAACGAAGTAAGATACTGGGTCGCTCATACTGCGCTAGGATAGAATAATATTATGTATGTCGACCGGCCGTGTGTTAATTAACTGGCGACGCGTGTTTCCGATTAAGCCGGCGGCAGTGGCAGCATCGTGTTGGCGGCGATGGATGCACTACGAGCAGAGAGCAAATGGTCGTTTCTGGGCGCATGTATTCGCATTCTGTCAGCAGCAGCTCGCGCCGACGCTGTATCTGTATCAGCGCAGCTGTCTGTCTAGTTGACGCAACAGCAGCAACAGCAGCTGGAGATGAACGCCTGGAGACTGAGAAGTGTTACAGCAGAGCAATGCTGACAGACGCCAGCCCACACGCTCGCAGGTCCTGCACGTTGACGACCACAATACGAACGCCGCAGCGTCTGATGTAGCGATGTTCATCCGATAGTCGGCAGACGGCAGCACTTTCACACGTAGCTAGAAGACAATCAGAGAGACAGACCTGACCTCAAGCTGAATGGAGTCGCACTTGCACCGGAAGGAAGTCGCGAATGACGACGTCGAGCGCCGTCTGTCGGCCACTGGAGTTACTCGGTTGCCAGGCAACGACGCCATGATTCTCAGTCCTCGAAAGTAAGTGCTGCCGTTCGTTGAATCATTGATCTTCGGCGTCTTTCGTTACGTCAAAGCATGCGAATCGGCCTCGCTTCTAATTGTGTCACTCAATATAGGCCTAGCATGCACGTTTGCGTGTACATGTAGGCCTACTCGAGAAATGTGCGCAAGGACAGCTTGTAACGCTACTGACTTTACCTGCGGCGCGGTGTTAGAACAAAATAAGCATCACTTTTATTATGAGATTACCGAAATATCTCTTAACTATGACCGTCGTTTTGCGTACAACATTAATTACAAGCATGTATGAATAGCTAACTGTTACTTTGCGACAATCTTAGCTTATTTATGCAGCCAATGTACGTAGGCCACGTTAACTAAATTTGGTTTTGTCCAGAGAGTACCAAAGTTTGCATTGTATGTCACTGAGACTATTTCGTATCTATACTGTGTCCGGAAAAAAGTAACCCCTAGACATCGTACAATGAAAATGTCAAATCTAAACAAATTGAAATAAAATTTTGTGTGATTTGTTTCCATCAAATTACTAAAAAAGATCGTCAAATTTGGTTTAAAAATATCATTTGTAAGCCGAGTTACAAATTGTTGAATATCGATAACAAAATATCACTGTTACCAAAATCGCGTTACCTAAGTAAACCCTGCGGTTAATGTACATTTTTGTAACTCCAACAAAAAACACCCGATTCCGGCAACATTCCATATCAACAATGCATAAGTTATTGCCAATCAAAGGGCAAAATTTCAAGTAAATCTGCCATAGCAAACAATGGTTACAGCAACTTTTGTGAGGTCACCCCGAAACACTTCAGTTTCAGGTCTTTTGTGTCTGACGTAATCCACAATAACCTGAAAGTGGAGTGTTTTGCGGTCACCTCACATAAACCACTGTAACTATTATTCGCATCAGCGGATTTAACTAAAATCTGGCATTTTGATTGCCAATGGATGGCGCATTAGTGACGCATAATTTTTCTAAAATCGGTTGTTTCTTGTTAAAGTTACAAAATTGTATAGTAAACGCGAGGTTTACTTATGCAACGCCATACTGGTAACGGAGATATTTTGTTATCGATATTCAACAATTAATAACTCCGCTTTAAAATAATATTTTTGAACAAAACTTGGTGATTTTTTTAGTAATTTATTGAGAAATAACCGTACGGATTTTTTTGAAAATTTGTTTAGACTTGACATTTTTATTGTACGATGTCTTGGGGATTACTTTTTTCCGGACACAGTGTAGTAACAGCGATTGACATTTGCGGATTTCGTGATATTTACATGATCAGTTTGTAACTTTGCACCGTGACTTAGTAGTTCCATGCAGATTCGATAATAACAATTTTTTTATCAATCCTAGTTATCTGATGTTCAGAGAACTTACATGTAAACAGATGGTGCAACCACAAGTAGTCGACTGACCGGAAGTTTGCCTCTGTGCGTTCAGTCAAAACATTGTTCTGGGAACAAAATCTCCGAAAAGAGGAAGATTTGTTTTTGGTTGTGCGCATATTTGATGAGATCATCTTATGCACACTTACCAGTTTATAGTCTATTAAACGCAAAGCGCATCATATAGACTATAATGTGACGGTCGGGACTCTAAACTCTACCAGTTTTTGCACAGAGAAATGTAGACAATATTATTACATATTCGGTTCTAAAATACTTATGATCGTCTCACTTTTTCCAATGTTATATTAAGTAACTTGACAGTTAAATCTTGGCTGCTTATCGGATCTGCACGAATCCGTGCTATAAAGTGTTTGTGGGAGTTACAGCTGACTATAGTCGTGCTACGACAATAATTTTAAAAGTCGAATTTTTGCATTTTTTTCTGAAAAAAATATTGTGCAAAACTCGTTTAAAGCTGTTTGACAGTTGCATTTTTCTTATTCGTAACACCGTTACTTTTGCGTTCAGAAAAGAATTCTGTGATTTTTTTGTTTGAATTATATCGATGTCGTGTTCTGAATGTCTGACTTGTATGCCAGCTGGGCTGTGCAATTTCGTACATGCGGGAACGGCGACAACAGGCACGGTCGCATAGTGCTATCAGTAATATTCGACAGCGTCATACATTGCTGTGAGCCCCTGCTACTCAAATGATTTCTATGTAAATACAATGTACAGCACAATATTGGTGCAGATTTTGTAGCTACCGATCGCATCTGCACGAATTATTAGTTATTACATAATTATGCACGGACAAAGTAATAAAACACGGTAAATAATAAAACGCACCAAGCAACACGTGTTAGGCTACATTCCGACTACTTGATGGGGGTGATAATAGCATGGCGCAAGTTCTCCATGTTTCTTCAGTGTCGTATGCAGATTGAGGTTTCTCGTTCATGCATCGGACGACAATTTAAACAGTTTCCGCAGCTCTCTCGTATGTAATAGGGTTCCCGACATATGCAATGGCAACGGCAGCGCCTGTCGCTCGCCGAAAATAAACGCTTTCGATTTCCAATATTGTCAGCCGTAAAGAACGACATATACTGGGCGCGTTTACTGCTCGTAAGTTGGACTGGGACCGCGCAGCGAGGTGACAGCACGCTGACGGTGCTCGTATATATCGTCGTCCATAACTTAGGATAGGCTTCTGTGTGGTCTAGTTGTTTCATCGGTGGACAGACTGTAGCATGTAGACAGCGGGCGGTGTCACATTAAAATGTCTTCCCCATGAAAAATCCTTCCGGAAAGAGATAATCACGGATTTGATATGTCTCCTTTTTATTAAAATATTACCAGTCCCATGAAAAAGTGTCCCCATTATAGGATCGCTCCTTAAAAAAGTCTCCCCCAGCCGCCGGGCGGGGCGGATTTTTGCCGGTAAGTTGTCAGCAGGGGGAGACTTTTCTGGGGACTATCCTATAATGGGACACCGGATCGGCGCAGGTCCGTAAACCTGTCATGCGGAGCGCACCGTCACCAGTACTGAACTGGCTTAGCAACGAAAGCCAACCGAGAACTGGTGCATGGTATACCGGCCGTTGTCTTTCTTGATCCTTGGTCGTTGCTGGTGCTTACGAGCAAAATATGAGTCTATACCGAAATCTCAAGTTGTTTACGTATTTTACATTACGCACACGTCGTGCGCAAAGAAACTGTTTAGTTCATTAGCCTAGCGCCCATTGCTGAACGATGCACAGCATTAATAAGTGACATCATTTTTGCTGCACCTATATTCCTCTCTGGTATAGATTCTGTACACAATTATTGCTCGTAGTAAATTATGTAACAACAGACATGTTGCCCTTTTTCAATACAACTCATCAAATTTAGACCAGTAGCCTTAATGTTTAAATGGCGTAGATTTTGCAACACTGAAACCGCGTTGGACTAAATCGTATGGTTCAAATGCGCGGGATTGAAGATGAGTGTAGTACAGTAAAATGCTGCATCCGTACAAATATTTTTATGATTGCGTAGCTTGTTTTCAAACCGGAAAGAAACGCGGTCATATTTTTTACACAGTTTTCATTATTTTTATGAGCTTGCCCGATGACCAGTGGCGATCGAAGCGTGGATTATACAAAACTCCGCGGCTGGAGCTGCGTGGTGTGGGCGAAGAAGGATCGGTTGCTGATGTTGAGACCACAGCAGCCGTCGCCGATGACGTATGAGCAAATTTATATATTCGACTGCAAAGCATCGCCGAGAATCGACCTATTTACGTCTTCCGACCAGTGGCTGACTGGGCTATATTGACAGATAGAAAAATCGAGCCTATTTTACAGTTGTCAAGGCGAGAAATAGGAATAGCTGGGTCTCGTTTATTGTCGTGTTAATTTTGCTTGCAACCATAAACTCGTTGTCAATCGTTCGTGCCATATGTGGACTGTCGGTGTGCTATTGTTTTGCAGTACTTATTTGCACAGACGACATGCAATGGTGTTTCATCGACACCGTCCTGTGCAGATCAATAAAACTAAGTATGCTCGACAGGCAATCAATTGCTTGGCTTATTTAAAGCGGCGTAGACACTAGATATGCTTCGTAATTAGCAGGAAATTCCATCAGTTTTTATCCAGCTTTCATACAGCTATGCAATAATGCAATAGGCCTATGTCGGCTACTGAACAAACACTTTTAGACATTAAGCAGCATAATTATAAAAGTGTTTGGTTGATAAAGCGTATGCGAATTTTTGTTCGTAAATTGAAGTGATTATTATTATTATTAACATTTATTATTGAGCGTACTATTAACATTGAAAGTAAGCTTGACTGTGGCAGAATATCTCAGTAGTAAATTAAATAACTGTTAAAGCATACCTAATTATTAAACGAGTAGCTAAAATGTGCATTTTATGCTATTTTGCTTAACGAGGCAAATACACCGTGTCAGGTAAAAAAGTCAATAGAAATGTCAAATCTGAACGAATTTAAATAAAATTTTATACACTTAATCCCCAATTTGCTAAATTGATCAGCAATTTTTTGAAAAATTTTGCTGAAAAAGTTTATCTCAGAATTTTCCAGCAGTCCGTGGACACTGTCAAAATTAATCAAATGATTGCTTAATACTGGACACTTTACGTATTGAGGTGACCTCACAATAGTCATTGTGACTATTGTTTGCGTTGATAAATTTAACTAAAATTTGGCACTTTAATTGCCAATAAACGATGTATTGTTAACGCACAATTTTTCAAAAATCGGATTTGTATATTGGATTTTCGCAAATATACAGGGGTTTACTTACGTAACGCCATATTGATAACGGAGATATTTTGTTATCGATATTCAACAATTAATAACTCCCTTAAGAAACAATATTTTTCAACGAAATTTAGTAGTCACTTTAGCACGTTATTGCGGATGAAGTGTGCGAAGTTATATTTAGATTCGTTTAGATTTGACATTTTTGTTGTACATTGTCTAGGGGTTTACTTTTTTACCGGACACAGTGAATGCATAGATAACGTTGGGGAAAGCCATTCCGCAGCTGCGGTGCAGCAACGTCAAACTCAAAAGCCGCAGTGTTGAGGCGTACTTCTAGGCCAAGCACAATCATTTGGATGAGACGACGCTGAATAATCTATCTTCGTGTCGTGAGTCATCGTCGGTGTTCTCTCATTGCAAGTCTGTTGCCAGTCCTATTGCGCCGCTGCATGGAAGTTACACAGCAACGCGGTCAGATGAAATTAAATGCGTCTGGAACACGCAGCCGAAGGTCGCGGCGTAATGGTGAAATACTGTTCTACTCGAATCACGACGCTGCTTTGAGTACAGACGATCCATACCACAGAGTGCCTACCGATACCACCAGGACGAGTAAGAGCGATGCAACCATTGACCTGCACTTGCGCGGAATTACGTCGAGTGCTGCTACGATCAGTGAATCTTCGTCAACATGTCACGTGGGAAGTGATGCTGGCGGAATTCAGTAAAGATTAAATTCAAGATATGCATCGTGCACCACTTTATTGTTGATAATAGTCTACGTGATAGCAAACATATCGGTGAGATATTTTTGATGTATTTAACCTAGTTTTTTTTGAAAATTTGGCTAAAGCTGATAAAATTAGTAGCTTACGTCGTCATCGTCGTCGGTGTTTTACTCGCTGGCGTTGCGGCAGGCGAAGCTCCTCCAAGATGTGCGATACTTTGTCGACTGCAGTAACTTGTTTGTTGATAAACGTGTCCAATCTTTGATGTCATCGCACCAAGCTTTCCGAGATCTACCCTTACCACGAGTGCCTTCTACCATTTCTGTGATGACGCATTTCTCCAAGTTTTTGTCTTTCTTTTTGTCTAATTTTGCTGGCTATATATTGATTATCTTTATTCACACAAAGGCAGTGTAAAGTGAAACAGACAGACAGAAAGTAAGACAAACAATAAACCTAAGTTATACAAACATAAAAAGCATACCAAACACAAGCTTTAAAATGTCCGTGAGAAAGTTTACCTACAGAATAAACTGAACGTAATTTGTTAAACTCAAAAAAAACAAACACATCGTAAAAATATTGTGAACAAAAATAATATGAGTACTTTGTTTAAACAGAAAACATAATCAGATGACGCTGAATCTGTAGCGCGTTTCCCTTGGAGTGAACGCAGCAGCTGACCTGTCTGACTAAAAAGACTGACCGTCAGGATGAGCAGCAGTCATGCTGGGTTGGTGATCAGTAGCAGACTTCAATGCATCTGCGACAGGTGCAGCAGTGCTCCTCACAATGTTTGCCCAACCATCAGCAGACGAACTAACCAATGGAGGCCACTGTTATGCCGACTCCAGAAGAGAACGAGAATGTCCCGCAACAACATCTTCTAGCTTAGAAAGTCGCTTCGCAAGTAAACATAAATCCATATCCTCAGGTTTAACTGTTGGCACCTTGTCAAGTGTTGCTGCAACAAAGGTAGGCAGTTGCCCAATGATGTTCAGTTCATCTGCCTTAGCTACAAGCTCAAACAGGTCGACAGTCTCTGCCCAACTTCGATTGTCACCTTTACTGTGAGTAACCAATCTGGGTAGCTCCGAAACTGCTTGTTTACTCAAGTCCACAGCCGTCGATAAATCAGGACGCAGAATACGGACCAGTTCAGCACGAAACATCTCCTTGGCTGTACGTATGTCGGTAACGGAGAAAAAATCACATACAATTTTCTTTACCTGGTCTACAGGTGCTTTACTGAACTGGTTGATAATGTAGAACACCTCACAGATGACGAGGGTCGCCATGATGAGCGATAAAACAAGTTACACAAACAATCCAACTCTGTTCAGTCGAGATAAGCGTTCATTCGCAACTCTCCTTGATGCCGATATAAAAAAAAACAAATCAGAATTTAGCCGCGATAATATAGTACACTTTCAGAACTAAAAAAAACAACGTAAAAGCAAATTGGGACGAGTGAAGATGACGGGAACTATTCATTACTATAGGTAGTTTGCGATCAGCAAATTAAAAACAGAAAAATTAAAAACACGTTTAGTCCAGCATAGAATACTTCATTCCGTTTACGTTTTTTATAACTAGCCTCTAGTATTTGTTTCGAAACTCTGTAATTTTTCTTGCTTTTACTTTCCAAAGTTTGTACACAAAAGTTTAGCCATTTGACAGATCGTGGGCAAGACAGACGGACAGACAGACGGACAGACAGAATTGACAGTTTTCTCACGTAAGCATAGTGCAGTAATGAACTGGTGACAGTGTAATACTTAAACGGTGATAACAGACAGTTTCGGTAATAGGCTCTATTTCTTCTGTTTTCCTTGAAGTCGTAAAAGAGTATTCTATAAGGATAACTTTTATGTGTCTGACGCACAATATATTCTATTACCGCATTATTCCGGTTTATTATCATATAAATATATACGACGAAGTGTCGTGCGTCCACACTGAACGTTTACCCGTGCGAGCATAATACTGCGCATTTGTGATGATGATGTGTGATATAATTATTTATTACTGGCGAATACAGCAACACTGCTTATGGTAAGTAACGACTAATATTCTATGGCATAAACGTCATTGTGTTGACTTGCTATCATTTTGTGTCCACAGTAATCTGCACGTATACATTAAATGTAGATGTTACAGATTTTTCTGGTCGTATTTTATCGTGTTAGCGAGCCTGTCCTTCGCTAATAATTAGTCGCACATAAGCTAAATCGAAAACCATTATTATAGTAACGTAATTATCTCTATACTATAGCATCTCGTATGTATTGACATACGTTCGGTTACAATGTCATCAGCAGATGCGCCGGTTAAGATGCATTCTAAAGCCTTTCGGCTTTGGCAGTCTCGCCACAGCAGCCGCAAGGAACAGACTAATGCAAAACTCTCCGACGTGAATGGTTTTAAGCAAATATGTTTTATCCGCTCACGAGGACATGTACTTTTGGCATGCTGGCTTTTGCGGGCACTATAAGCCTATACGGCATATACTGGTCGTAATTTTATCTGTAGTATTTCCACACTAATAACAAAGTTAGTATAGCTTTAGTAAGTTTTTTCATGTTTCAGTGTGTACGGTATAATAAACTAAATCTCTGCGAAAAATATAGTAATAGGCCTAAGTAACGCAGTCCGAGTTTATTGCCAAAAAGAAGTCCGCATATTTTAGCATAAACAGCATATATGTATTCAACACGTCATAACGCTGGAGGGAGAGACGACAATAAAAGAGCAGTGTCGTGGCGACGACGATTGATGTCTGTAGCATCTATGTATGTGTGTCGGCGATGGCATTATGACGCTGATTTCCATTCCATTGCACGGTGTTATCGTCGTAACACTACGTCATTGTTCACGTTTCCGACAACCATCTCGAGTCGACTCTATGACGCTGATACGAGTAGGCCTAGGTCTGCTAGCTGTGCTGACTGCTCCGCTAGCGAGCGACGTTTTAGCACCACTTCGTCTCGCGCGCTCAGCGGAATATTGAGTAGCTGCAATCACCTTATTTCAGGTTGTTTCACTCGGCATGCATGCTGCTGCTACTGCTAATAAAATGATTATTGTGATGCCAGGATGAAGACAATCGCAGACAATTGCTCATCTTGCCGACTGCTATTTCTAGGGGCGTCATTCAGGAGGGAGCACTCAGGGGGATCCACTGACCCCCAAGAATTTGTAATCTCAATTTTTTTCCTTGTAAATCGTACCTTCGAAACAGTTTTTTTGCTGCAAGAACAATACGTTGCGTAAACTGAGTTCCCAAAGATTACTGAAACTCTCCTCCAATGATTTGCTGAAATGACGCTACTGGCTATTGCAGAACAACGTCTGCATTTGAAAAAATATGCTTTAAAACGAAGGAAAAGTCGATAAGATGTTTGGAATCAGTCACTTTTTTCACTTCCTCTAACTCAGAGAAAAAGGCCATGCATACATGCCTATAGTGCGGTTGATTTGGAAGGTTTCGTCCACTTGGCTTAGCTATGATTTGTGCGGATGAGCGCAAGGTCAGGCTTCGCAATTACAGCGAGGGAGCCGTACCGTTCTTAGCCTAGTTAAGCGCTGTGCTCGCGAGCAGCAGCCGCAGCAGCCGCTGCATTAGGTCTAGATGTAGATGCTGCGGCCAGTCAATCTCGACCGACATTTCGTCATAATCAACGCCGTCAATCCTGGGGAATCGGGGCCCCCAATATTTAGGCATGTTTTGTAGTGTTTAGCCAATGGACCTGGATAAATGTCCTAATTTTGTCATTGAAAATCATATCAGAGGGGAAGCAGAAAAAGCGCAAAAATTTTCGCTTACACGCTGCGCTGTCGTTTCACTAGAAATATTCTCTAAAGCTATAACCTTGTTAAATTTATTTTCGATTCGGACTTGGCCCCGGACCCTATTGGGGGAGGTTGTGACGCTTCCAGACCCTGCGGTCGATTGAGGAGGAGAATATTCCCTCCCTGTTTGTGTCCTTTTACTTTGTATAATCTATTATGCCTAATCCTATTCGCCTAAGCTTGATACTATACATCCACCGGCTACGATTAGAGATGGGGATGGAGTTAGGGTTAGTGATTAGGGTGATGACTCCCGTATTAACTTTAGGGTTAGGGTTAGAGTTAGTTTAAGGTTAAGTTTAAAATTAGGCCAAATTGGGTACTTTTTCTCATTCCCCACTTTACTTGACGTCCCGCTCCTAATATTGATGAAGGATCGACGCCACTGCTGATAATCAGCGCGGCATGTTTACGAGCGTCATCGTCACAACGTGGCGCCGTGCAGCGAATGCGATGATAATCGCGATAATAAAACTCGACGTATTACGCGTTGGTCGTCGGCACACCTTGGACGGCGGGCGTCTTCATGTATAGGTTGCTGGTAGGTCGCTACGTCGTTGGTAGTGGCTGGAAATGTACGGGAAAGATGGAGAAGAGGACGCGACGAGACCGCCTGAGCCCAGCTGCGACGCTTAGGCTGGTGGGATTACCTCTCGTATGATGGACCACTGTCAACGCTCTAGTAGCGCCATCATAGCCACTGATGCTGCTTCTCAACGCGTCCGAATTAACCGGCCTCATGTCCACTTATCACTCGTTTTCTTATTGGTTGCAAGTAGCGATTATTCACAACTCTATCACACACGCATTCGTCAATAGCATGCTGTACATACTGTAGATTAGTAGTACTAGATACAGGATTAATTATAATATATCTGCTGTGGCGGTTTGTAGCTAGTTACGTCTCTGTCACTATTTGCCGACGTTCTTTCGGGATGTTTACTTCTGCAACTTATCAGCTTATCGTGATATATGTTTTCGAGGGGTCAAAATAAAGCTATAGGTTTTTTATTACTGTATGCGTCAGTATATAGGCATAAAAATTAATTTGTCATTGTAACTTCGACATTACGTCAACCAACTTTTATATTATTTGCACGCGTAGTCGCGTATTCGACAGGAATTTGCAGCCAATATCTAGGCCGTACACGGTGCCGGATAAAACAAAAAAACACCGCCCTAAACACAATAAAGGCGGAAAACCGCTCGTATGTGTGGGGTAAAAATAAAATAATAAAACTTTAGACGACTGGACTGCGGCCGTCTCAAGTTGTATTTTTATAGTTAGTTTTATTGTTTTTTATCACACGTGTGGGAGCGCGTTAATGGCACTGCAGCAGTCAACACTTTGATGTAAGCAACGCGCCAGTATCGCGTGACCAAAGTGGACAACGGACATGACTGGACAAAAAACCTGCGGATTACAGAGTTGGGTAACCACGCAATAACAAATGTTTCAGAAACCAGTCTCTTAACGTCTCTTAACCGCACGAATAAACGTGTGATCAAAGAAACTACAAAAAATTATTTGCAATATCGGGAAAATTTGACCAAAAAAGTCGAAAGTTCGCAGGTTTACACGCCAGTTAACGCTCCCTTTGTCGCGCCATATTTATCACGTTTCCACATGTTTGTAAAAATCCAAATACTTTTAAAAGAGGAACGGTGGTGTGATACAAGTGATTTTCAGCGCGACCGAAGCACGTACTGCTGTTCTCTGTGGCTGTCGCTGACATTCTGAAGATCGTGCTGATAGTAGCAGGTGTGACTGTCGCAAAGTCTGAGTCTAGCGAGTGTTATTGTGGGTGCTTGATCTGTCGTTTCGACGTGGCGTGTTGCCGGTGCGCTGGGCAATAACTGATAGGAAGCATTAGTTTAATTCTGGCAGAGAAGCTGGCTCTTCCGCCCACACACACACACATTTCGTCGTCGCCATCGTCGCTTTGATTTCAAGCGCATTATCAGTGTACCTGGTTCGAACGTGTGCAATAATAAAATAACATGAAATAAAACAACGTATAACAACTTACCGTGAAACATTCTACGGCCTCGCGGTGCGATGATGTTAGTGGTGATCGCTTTTTTTCGATTCTCGGCACAACGTACAACGTTAACAATTCTATCAATCATTGTTGCTATTTTTTGGCCTTTGCGATTGACTAGTTTTTTTTTGTCCACAAGAATGTTTATTAACTTGATGTCATTCTTTTTGATGTATAACTACCGCAGTGAGGTTTCCGTTTAAGATAAAAACAAACGATAGCAAAATGTACACCGGGAGCCATAAAGGTGCCATTTTTATTTTTTTTAATAGCTCCCAGAAACATTGGCCGATTTTAACATTCTTTAACATATGAGATCAGGAAAAAAAACCTGACGCAAATGACTAGTTTTGGCCACCTCACTTTAATTTTGTCGCTACAGTACCTTGCGAAATGCAAGTTATTGAACTGCTGTTGGCAAATGGCGTCAACGTTTTACCGCTTGCATTCGTGCTAAAAAGGACATTTTGAGCGCATTCTATAATAAAAATATGTGATGGGACGTGTGACTTTTTGAGACGCAGTAGTTGCCAATCGTGTTTGTGGTTATTCAATTAATTATTTCTGAGCCGACGCGTGCGCTATCCAGTATGAATTCTTTGTTGTAAACGGCCAAACTACGATTTCTGCATTTTTCGAAATATTGTAACGACAGTATTAAAGTGAGGTGGCCAAAACTATAGTCACTTAGGCCTACGTCAAGTTATTTTTTATGTCGCACGCCAAAAATTATTATAATCGATTGGTCAGTGTTTCACAAAGCTATTCAAAAAAATAACAGTGGCATTTTTTTCTATGGCCTACGTACGGTGAATTTTATGTACCGTATTATATCATAGACCGTTAGACTTCGCAGGAAGCACCCAGCCAGACCAGACGTACGAGTATACAGTATGCAGACAGCAAGGTGCATTGCAGGCGTCGTATTAGTAGCCTAGATAGGAATTTACAAGATCCAGGCGAGCGGTCGTCTTTCGAAGATCGAGCCCCAGCGCCTAGAAGGCGCGGACGCCGTCTTGGTGCTTTGCGACACGCTCCAATTGACTATCGATCGTCGACGACACGCGACAAATCTCTCGAGCAATCGTTGATTCGCCGGCAACGTTATTTACAACCGCTGTGGAGCGCCTTGCTAGTCCCTCGACTGGCAGCTAAACTCGATTTATTTTGCGCCGGAGCAAAATCGCATATCGCGATAAACCTCTGGCCACTTTGTTCATCTGGCATCCTTCGTATCGCCGTCGCCACGACCAAGTCGCCGCGAAGACCGGTGTCGTGGGAAATTTGTCGCACCTGGAAAATTCTTCCCACCTCCATATTGTCATAATGTAACTAACGCTAACCCTAACCCTAATCCTAACCTTAATCTTAACCGTACTCCTAACCGTAACCCTAACCCTAAATTTAATCCTATCCTCAATCTTAACCCTAACCCGTACTGCTGCGTGTGGGAATAATTTTCCGGTGCGACGAATTTTCCACTACACCGGTACGCGCGAATCTCGCTTCCGGACCAGTAGTCAATAATTATCACCCATAAATCACAGGCCCAACAGTTGATGTTACCATCCATTACTATAGCCCCCACCACGACATAAAGTATTGAATTGCAATCTTTTTTGATAATCATAGTAATAGTGCCAGCATAGTATAAAGCAAACTATCAATTAATCGCTTGCTTCATTTTGATTCATGTTTTTGTGTTTTGTGTATTATTCTCTGTGTCTGTCTCTGTTCTGTTCTACACAGCCTTGTGTGAATAAAAATTATCAAAATTACACATGCACAAACGTCCGCGTCGACTACGAACGTAGGATACTTTAACTAGGCCGATGTGACTCTCTTACAACCGGGAGCAATGGACACGGCGAGGTAGTGGAAAGCGTCGGGAAGATTCACGCCATGCAGTCAGAGTGTAGCGGTTAAGTCGTCGTCGAGTACTCGGGAGACTCGCTAGATGGCGTGACGAGTGAGGCGCACGTGCCATGTCGTCAAGTGATGTGCTAAGCTGCGCAGGAGCACGGCGCCCGTCATGTCATTCTCGTGACGTCACCTGAGACCACACACGTCGCTGTCTGTCGCCCGCCCGCGCCTCACACAGAGACATCTTTAGATCACTGACTGATTGATTGATGGATTGACTCTCGATATATAAACGTATAGTAAGCTTACACCTAAGTACGAGTAAATAAGTAGTAGTTTAATGCAGATATCAAACGCATGATCGCAGGATGTTCAACCAAGTCGCAGTATCACGTAAAAGAAAACAATAATTTACAACAAATTTAAAATAAAGAAACCACAATTATTCTTTTACGTTACAAAGCTACATGTATAAGAGTCGGAAACTGATAGTCACCCCGGGCTCTTTCTTGCTATTTTTTTCGACTCCGTACACTATGAGACATTTTTCTGTCATTATTTTATCTTCATAACTGTGTATCTCAGTGATCAAGAAACAAGGGGCGTCTATCCTCCTCGGCGCCAGGAGGCAACCTTCCCCCCAACTCTGACGCTCCTCTCTTTTCCCTTCTCCCATTAATTTTTTGTCCTTTTTGTTCTCTCCATTTTTGTTGCCCTTCACCTCTTTTTTTCTCACTGGAGTAGCCAGAAACGTGTATTGGGGACCTCGTCTCCTTCCTTTTTTTCTCTTTCCCCTTTCGTCTTTCTTGTTTTTCTTTTCTTTTCCCTTCTATTTTTTCTGTTTCTCCCTTTTTTCTTAGAATTAAAACCCCTAAAATGCAGCTAGAAGGTCTGGGGGAGCGCTGTAAGCTCCCCCAGTGGAATCTAGGGCGGAGCCCTAGCCGAAATTGAATTTGGTGCATTTTAGCGTTAAATATGACATCCGGTGAAAACAATTTTACTTATTTTGCAAAGAATTAACTGACCAAATTCAGTGCAGTTTAAGCAATAAAAACAAAAAGCATGGTGGCACCACAAATTTAAAAATGGGGGCTACAGGTAATCTGCGAGCGAAGCGAGCAGAAAAAATATTGGAACATTGCAGAATTGTCGTATTTGTTTTATGCGTATTTCAGTATTTTATGCAATTTGCCATAGAAAAATTCCCCAGTTTTCTATTTTTTTACTTTTCCCCAATTTTTCCAGGAGGCAATTACCTCTACCGGTCAATGGAGTGGACGCCCCTGTCAAGAAAAATACTATTGATGCAGTACGCACAACTTTGAAAAATTAGTATTCTACTAATTTACTAATGTGTACAATATACGAACTCCTGAGAAAACAAAAAAAAACGTTGAAGCTAATGGTGATAATAGGTTTTGTTATTCTGATATAGTGCACGGACGGATGTTGCAGACAAAGTTGCTACAGTTTAGAAGACTAACTCTATTTCCATTCACAGCCTATAATGTGATGCGGCCGTTCTAACAGAAACGATAGTAAGCAGGCGTGTAAGCCTTTGCGGAGCAAGATACACAACTTCCGATAGTCGTTTTCGCAGCGCAAGAGATTTCGCATAATCATTTTCCTTGCATATTTTTCTGTATGGTGGTCTGTCTCTCGTCTGTTTGTCACATTTGTGATACCTTGCTCAAACCATTCGACGGATGCCATTTGGTAGATATTGTGAGGTACACTGACACATTGTGTTAGATGGAATCTCTAAGGCCCAACCCCAAGAAAAAAAGATTTGGAGTTGAAGGCATAACCAAATTGTTAAACCGTCAGTTCTGTGCTACAACACGGCGAATACAAACAAAGCGTTGCGTAAACTTGCGACAGCGATTTCGCCTTTTGCCAAATTATTTCGCTCCTTGTTAGTATTGCAGCAATTTTGCATTTTGCTCGAGCTCGTGTATGATGTGTGGTTGATATGTCTCTAGGTTGCTGGACAAACTGTTAGTTACGTGCCCCAACACGGACTATTGTCACGACGTACTACCTCGTCAAGATCTTCACGCTCATCTTATCTTTAGGTGAGAGAATGGTCGACGCTTGCTAGACAAGTGCAAACCATTTAACGAGCGAAATCACTGCGCAATGGACGCACGTCCATCAACTGACGTAGTCAGTCATCACGATTAGATCACGGAACGCGGCCGCAATACACATTAGAGAGAAAATTGCCGACTGCGTGCATTTGCCGACACGTTTTTGTCAGTCCGCGCCAGCGTTCACAAAACAACGCGTGGTCATTCGCTAACCGGTTTATCGCTCGCTGCAGCGAAAGTCCGTGCTTTACAGCGCCAGTCTTTTACACTTTCTCGGCATTCAGATGTTCTTCGCAGCTAAAGCGTTCTTGAGCAAGTGACCTAATGGTCTGTGCCTGCAGCCTTGCACCATTTTGCGAAATTTCACTGCGAATTAGTAAATAACTTATTGGCATTTATTTAGTCCGATCGATCGAGTAGCTGTAAAGTTGTCCATTAATACATAATGCAAAAGTCACATAATTCACTTGTTTTATGAAAAAGCATTTACTTTCATTGTGTTTATATTGTTCGGAAACAAACATCGACGCCGATAACAGAACTTATAACAAGATAATGTTTATATGAACACGGAGTATGTCCAATGCATTTCGACAGTTTACAGTATATGTCCGTACAAATATAATCACGTAGCATAGCATTGGACAGACAACAAGTGTTTAGTTTATAGGCCTACTGCTCCGTAGTTTTTTTATTGTACAACTGTTCAGCTGTTTAAAACACGAACATAAAAATGCAGAAGAATTAGCCGAACACAAAAATTAACAGTTTGCTTATAATTAAATTATTTAATAATAAATATTTAAAAACTTATTTGTCGCAGTTTAGTGTTTTTTTAAATTCTCAAACAGCGCTGTTTTTGATGACTTTTTAATTTTCGAAAAGGTAAAATAGGCATTATAATTGGTTACCACTATTTCTGCTACCGTTGTCACCACTATCGTCTGCTACCAACAGCAGCAGCAGTAGCAGTAAGTCGTAACGTATTGTGTGTATGTGGGTTGCGCAGCTGTCGAGGTACAAAGACGAGTTGTGTCAACAGCGACGTCGGCTGTAGGTTCCACGGCACCCGTGCCGAGCTGCAGCGACACATTGACCACTGTCACTACAATGACGCAGGTCTGCTGCAAGTTGTAGCCGCACTTGTCTTCTTCTCACCACTCGATCTCTCTCTTTCTCTCCTTTTACATTTGTTGTGAGATCTGCTGACCAAATTGACAAAGGTGTCGCAGCGCTTGCGACGGATGAACTTCAGAGACGGTTGGACCATTGAATGGACGCGAGTTTTATAACAAAACCGGGAGCTAAACGAGTAGTAGTTTAGGGGCGGTGGGATGAAGTGTGGCTGACCAAGGCGGTGGTATGTCTGCATGCTGCATAGTGGGCCCACACAGCGTCAGCCACCACTCGAAATGCATAGAAATGTGTTTGCTTCGTACCTCATTGAGTCTGGCACCCGTTCACAGCAAAACACGTCACATAACAAAAGAAAAATGTCAAAAAACAAGTAAATTTGAATACTACACGGTCGAATACAAAATTTTATCGTGGCGAGTCTTATTGCGATATCTGTATCGTCCCGAAATGTCAAGCAGCTTGACTTTACGGCGTTGATCAAGTGACGCGGTCTGATATGCCGGGTAGAAGCAGCGCGTCGGCTACAGCAGCTGCGGCAGACGCTCAGCTTACGCAGCTTTACGCAGCTTAGTCAAACTCGTTGACATGACGGCTTTTTTCACGACTCGACTCGGCGTGCGGTGCGCTCAGCCGACAAATTAGTCCACGCTCGTTTGCACCGCTGCCCTAACAACAGCAGCGCCTCTATACACCAGACAGTCGCTGAAAAACGCGTCTTCTTGCAGAGTCGTCGAGATTCCATTATGAAGCGGCGACAGCAGCGAAGTTGATGATGCAGTATTCTATGCGTCCTAGAAGAAACAGCGTTTAACTTACGAAATTTTTGCTTATATAGCGGCTATAAAGAGAACGCGTCGAGTCGGTTGTTGCGCATATACAACGTTTTATAATGGCCGGAGAGGGAGAAAGAGATGGAAGCCATAAGCCCGGCGGCGGCGGCGGCATTAGGTCTAGGGTAAAGCGACGGTGAATCCAAGATGGATGCGGCTGGCGCACGACAGCAAGCCGATTACAGCTTCAGTCAGTCATTAGGATTACGGCGACACGCACGCCACTTCGATACAACTTAACGAGTTTGCGTCGTCGTCAACCTAGATACTTGCATACAGACCATTACGTGGTGATAGGCCTGAACTTTATGACGTTTCGCTAGATTTTAGATTAAAAACAAAATCAAAATGTCAGACGTTTAGATTTTCTTGCACTCGTGTTACGATCGCTAAAGCTATCTATGTCGACTACTCACTAAAAATAGCTGGTACTTGACCGTTAATTTACTCGCACCTTGTTAACGCTAACGCTAGCATTAACCATAATCCTGACCCTAACCCTAACCCCAACCCTAACCTCAACCCTAACTCTATTCCTAACCTTAACCCTACCCACTAGCCTAACTCTAGCAGTTAATTCGGGTGCGGGTGAATTAACAGACAAGTATCAAATAGTTTTGTATGATTTTACAGCAAGTTTAACTGCATACTTCAACTTACAAACCTGAGCACAATATTGTACTGTAATCGTTATTTTGAATTATTTTAGACTACGATTGTAGGAGTTTAAACCTTTAATTAAACGCTGCCGCCTAGGCCACTGGTTCCATGGCGTTTTTCATAACCTGTCTCCGTTATGTCTGAAATAAACAGATAATGATAATAATAAATAGCTGCGCTTAACGCTAACCTGTTTAATCAAGGACGGCATTACGCAGTTGAGTGCATCTTGGTCCAGGCGACGGTCGGTTATTTGAGATTCGGTAACGGCGGCGAAAGATGAAATTCGCGGATGTTAGACCAGACTTGCCGCGCCCCAGCTGATTTGATTCGGGCAGTAAGCATACTCCTTGGGGCTTAGGTGGTGGGCGTAGGGTACACCCGTCTGAGATAAAAAGATGTAGCTACGGATCGCCAAATATACTTCGTCAGTGCCAGGGTGTGAAATCCCTGCGCGATCCTGTGCCGCTATCGCAACACGTACACACTTCGTCTAATTGGAAAAAAAATCTGCTAAGCAGACTTTCCGGCATCGGGAAGCAATGTGCATTGGGCCGAATTCAGCGATCTGCAGTGAAGCGTCTCCTACAAGTCTAGACGATGTGCAATACTGTAAGAGCCTTATTCCGTACACTCGTTGGCGCATTAAATCAATTCTTTATTACTCCGTGCAGAAAAAACACAATGAAGACATTGAAAAAACAATCTGTACAGATAAAAATAAATACACCAAAAAGTAAGCTAGTTGTTCAAAAACAGAGTTATTTCGTTTTGATGTTGACCGATGTTTGAAATTAATTTACTGGCACATTTGGCACGGTGAAATTTTTGCCGTGAGTGAGAAAAAACATAGCACCAGCGGTAGATTTGCAGCAATAATTCCACCACATCGGATGCCTGTCGCTACACTACCTTGTGAAATATTAATGTCAGAAAACTGGCGTGTCCGGTGCACGGCGGGACACTATCTTGCTGCAAGATGAACTCGCTGGAGACCTGACGTATGGCAGGCAGCAGCTGTTGTCAGAGGAGCATGTCAATAACGGGATTGAATGTCCGAGACTCGTACAGCCCATTATGTTGACACGCCCGCCGACTGTCACCGTCAGCAACTGACTGGACCAACGTCATTCTTGTACGAAGACAGCGTTTCGCTCCGAATTCTTTTCTTTGATGCCGCAAATGCATACAGTCATCATACTGTTATATTAGACGAGCTGTTCCTCTGTGCTTTGATGTGTGACGAGCTTCGTAGTGATCCGTTTGTTGTTAAACTCACTGTTAACAGTAGCAGTAAGTTGCCTATTGATGATTGTTCTGCGGCGGTCACAATAGGCCGCACTATGCGCCTTGTCCATCTGTCTGTCCGTCTGTTCGTCTGTCAGTACCATACAGACTCCTAAACGGAAACAAAGACGCATAGAAAGGTCAAAATCGGCGTGAATGTCCCTAGATGTAGAAATGTATCAACTTTTAGCTTAAAACGTCAAAGGTCAGGCGGATGACCGCACAGTATGACGACATTGAGCCGACGTTCTTAGTTATGTGAAGTGGGGATAGTTCACTATCCGAAAGGACACTAATCTAAACAGCGCGAGAATTAGGGATAGGGTTAGAGTTAGGGTTAGTTATATAATACACGGCATCCTTGGCTTTGGCCGGCTTTGGCTATGGCGGCCGTTAAATATGGTGCGTCTAGCTTTGACGGATCCTGTATCAATTTCAAACTAGTGCTTTTTTGGACCAGGGACCAGTCACTTGTAAAATACGATAATTAGCATTGCGTTGACGATTTTTTTTCGGTGAATTGTCAGGTAAGCAGCGGATGTGGCGGATGATGTCGACTCCAGTAGAGGAGGAATCAGTGACGACGCTGGACGTGTACACCGGCTGCGGCAGTCTGGGCGTCAGTATTGTCGGCGGCATAGACACTCCGCTGGTATCACCATATACCGTACTATACCACAACTATTCTTTCTTTCTGTGGATGCTATACATTCACTAGCTGGCTTTTAGTGACAGATCGGATTGAGTGGCTAACTGGCTATACTTCACTGGTCAACTCAGTTTTTCATTCCTCCGGGAGCATGCAAATCGAGTACCGGCCTAACTGGCTAGGGTTATGGCGGGACGCGTTCACCTGCGTCGGGTGTCAGGTAAAACTGTGTGATTCCATATGGCTGCGTAGCTCTGGAGTGGGTTTTCTATACAGACCTATACTATTTAATCTAACCTAACCTAATCTGACAGGTTTAAGCTGCATGGTTTACATCTAACATGGCGGACGCAACGCAAGACCACTGCGTACTTTTTTCACGTAAGTGTCGCTCGAGACTCAAGAAAAGTAAGCAACAAACGCAAGCGACGCAACAGGCGACACGTAAAGACAGAAGGAGTTGTATCCATAATATTATAATGCGTCTACCAATAATTTTACTATACTGCAGTATAATATTATTCTTATTAATATCGGAATTTGATGTTGTTATTAGATTGTGTATTTCATGCACGATGTTCCAACGCGCCTCTGTAGCTGTTTAAAGAGGAATGCAGTGAAGCGTCGTTGCACCATTACACAGTTTTTTACATTGTGCTGTGTGTTCTGCAGGTTCACGTAATAATACAAGAAATCTTTCTGAACGGAGCCGTGCACAAGGACGGCCGGATCTTTCCCGGAGATCAAGTGGTAGCGGTGAGTGAATCTTCAGTTACTCGTCTCTATCTACAGAGCTTTCATTCGTTGTCTGTTTACACATTTACTGAAATTTTTTTATTTGTAACTGTAAATTTATTGCACAAAAATGTTTTTGGCGAATTTGATCCATTGAATCGTTACGCAGTTAATAAACTTAGATTTTTTTGCAAACTGTTGACCGATAATAGGGTTGTTCCGGGTCACTGTCTCAAAATCGAAAAACGGCACAGATAAAATATTCGGACAATGGCTCGACTTGCTGTAAAACAAACAAACTAAGCAATGCAGTCAAGGTTGCTCAAAACGAACAATCGACAATTTTTATCAAAATTTTGAAATTTAAAAAAGAAATATTTTTCAACGTAAATTTATCTTAAACCTGCCAAAATACTCTGAAAATTGAAACTTTTTCCTTGCATAAAATCCTGGAAAATGAATCAGAATCTACAAAAAAATTTAGATTGCCTTAAAACTAACAGCGAATAGATTTGTGCCTAGCACATGCGTATTTTCCTTGAAATTATTACAAATTGGGCGATGACGGGTTTTTGCTTTTAGACAAATGCATAGAAGAAATTGTTACGAAAACAACCTACTTATAAATGTAGATAGAAAGATATATAAATAGTAAAAACATTATGTCGGTACGAATAAATGGGTTTATTATGCGGCCATCCTGACAAGCCGCATTGCGGGTATTATCCGTTCGTCCGTTTATCCGTTCCTTACAGTTTCCGGACTCGAAAACAAAAGGCGTAAAAACATAATTGGCACGAACGTTTCTCTTGGCTATTGAGTAAGCGGTGTATAAATTTTCAGCGCCGCAGTAGGCCTACAAGGGTTCAGGAGACGTCGCATAATATGTCAGCACGCGGCCGACACGTATGTTTCTAGTTTCGATGACGCTGTTAGGTGAACGGTGCTGACCTGTCAAACGCGACTCACTGTCAAGCCGTGACTCTACTCGGCTGTCTGTCGGGACCCGTCTGTCGACTCAAAGTTTACCGCGAACCGCTCGACTGCGACGTCACCGCCCGTCCAACCGTCTGCTCCACTGACGGTAAAAACTACATCAGTGATTATTTATTCAGTTCATCAACCAGCACAATGTAGCACAGTGACATGAGAGTACCGAACAAAATAAGAAGATACTACTGCCTACACACTCGCAGCATTAAAACCGCCTTAGTAAGGTCATTAAAAGTAGAAAAAAATTATACATGATATATAAACCAAAAACACTAATATACCAAACAAGAAATATGAGATAATGCTCATGAGACGCGCTAGAGCCCATAGCAGTTTCTATTTCTATCCATTTCGTCGCAATTCACTCTTTGGCAGCCAAAATCGCTAAAAATTACTAAAACACCTATTTTTAGGCTTTAAGGTTATTAAAAATCATCAATGTTGACAATTTTAAAAAGCTCGTTGCCAGTGCTTGCTATATTAAGCAGCATGTCTGTGCCTATCTGCAACACATTTTCACGCTAAACAAGCCAACAGCGGACAAATAACCACTTTTTAGAGGAATACCCCTCTTTGACACCCGCGTGCGCAGGCCTTCTTGAACGTAGAGGGTCCGGACTTGGATTTCTAGAATCTAATTTAATGCTTTAATGCTGAAAATTTCATACGCAGGCTGTCTTGGTCTATCTCCAGCCATTTCGGCGCAATTTACTCTTGAAATGCATTGTCGCAGCCCGAAATCGCAAAAAATTCACTAAAACCCTCTATTTTGGTGGTTCAAGCTCATTTAAGGTCATCGATGTTGACATTCCTATGAAGCTTGTTGCCAGTGCTTGTAATGATGTGCAGCATGTCTGTGCCTATCTGCAATCATTTTCACGCTAAACAGGCTAATAACGCTAAAATAATGTTTTTAGAGGGAGTGTCCCTCCTTCTTCCCTTCGTGCGAAGGGACCCCCTTGACCCAGCGGCACGAAATTTGGTCGCAGAATACTAGAGAATCTGGGCTATCATATGGTGGAAACCCGAAGTCTTTATCTCGCCCGGTCTCCAAACGGTACCGGGTTGTGACAGACGGACAGACGGACAGACGGACACCAAGACAGATTCACCATAGCTAATAGTCTAAGCTAAGCTAGCTCTCGAGCATAAAGATGATGTAGTCGGGTTCACTTAGGTCCAAGCTTCACTAGTCCGATTCGTTGTGGATATGTCGTACAACATGTCGTACGAAAAATTCAAAAATCCACAACAAATTAAAAGTCTACAGCAAATTTGAGACAAGTTGTAGACAAAAATTTTATATCAAATCGAAAGCTGGCATACAAGAAATTGACAACATTTTGACATGGTACGTTATTGTACAGCTTGCTGTATACGACTTGTTGTTCATAAATACACAGCAGATCGAAGTAATGGAGTTTGGGCCTCAGTTCGAGTCTGAGTGAATTCGTCGAAACATGATGTTCGTAGTGAGAAATTGTGTTAGAAATTACACAACGTATTTACCAAAAATAACTCTAGTTAAAAAGAAATCAGTATACGGCACAATTATTTCAAGACATATAGCATCGAGTCTGAGTGCAGTGGGTCCGAATCCGAGTCCGAAAAAGGGACTTGAATCTGACTCGAATGCTCTGCGGGACTCAAGTACGACATCGCTGAAAGCCCGCCGCTGCCGCTGCAATGTCTATGCGTCGTATCTCAGAAAACTGAAAACAACTTCATGAAACATTAGCTTATTTTGATGATTTTTAGCACGCAACATTATAAAGAAGCTTGAAGTAGATGACTTCAGTGTTGTTCACCTCACCTTAATATTGTTGTTACACTACCTTGTGAAATAATGGCACACTTATTGGAGACGCGGTGTACTATGGCGACGTTATCAAGTAGGCTTACAGGAAAACCTAATCAAGATTCAGCGCGTCGAGCGCGAGCAACAAGACCCGATCTATCTGGCCATCTGTCCGCTTGTTCTCCGGCGCTGTAGGCCTGCTTACAATAATCAAGCAAATTATGCACGCTCAGCGACCACCACTCTAACCAATCGATTCTTTCTACCCGACCCGACACAATATAACACCTATGTGAGTCTAACCACACGCTATATAAGCCGAAAGTAAGCGAATAGTCGTTTGAATCTGTTTTTATATCATTACCAGCGTTTTGTCGCAGTGAATTCTGCACTGTGACAATGGAATCGATGCGATGCAGTCTAGCGTACATTTGACTGATTTTTATCTGAATCAGCGTAGTAGAAGTGATGTATCGCGTTGTAGATACTGCAGTAGATGTATAGACAGACAGACAGACAGATCGATGGACAGAAATACGTTAGGGGTAGACTACTTTATCGGTGTGAATGAATTTGCTTATTTTGATGACGAATAATAGAAAAAAAATAAATAAAATTAAACGAAACTAATCTAAACATTGTGAGCAAATTGTCGTTAATACACGGCGGATGCTGGAGTGATTCTACTCGTATCAAAAATTTATTGAACATTTTTTATCTGACGAATTGTTGGTGAATAGGCCCAGATCCTGCGTATAATTTTAGTATAATTTAGTATAATTTTAAGTGTTTTTAACATTAAAAACTCATACAATTGCAGTATGATTGTAACCTGTGGTTTGCAGATAATTTGATCATGTCTCAAACTGATGACAAAGACCAGGTTATTGTCACTAATCACCAGTAAGTGTTATGATATCGTTTAACTTTATGCTGTGAAATAAATTTTAATTTAAAAATTACCAAATTTCGTTATCTTCCTGACTACACTAAATGTTTTATAAAGTATGCATAATAAAGTCTTTAATCTGCTGATTTTGTAAATGTTTTGTTTCGCTATATTTTATCTTATTTGTCGAAAATTACTACAAACGCCACAACTTACGTTACGCACTCGTATTAAGGCGAACTACACCAGATCACAGCAGATCAAGGACTTGACAAAAAATGTGATTGTTTTAAAATTTTAATTTTTGTTGTTAATTTTGTTAGCTTCAAAGCTTTCTATTGTATTAGGCATATTTTTGCTGTTTATATAGTTTTATAATAATAAGCAAATGCGTTTACAGTTTATTTGTAGATTATGTTTTACTGTATGACCTCAACAGGCGACAGTAGGCCTAATACTTGTTTTTTTACCTAACCCATGAAGGACGTTACTTTGCAACGGTTTTAAACCTTTAATCACTATCAATAATTAATATGCAATGTAGTAAATTATTATCAGTTTGAAAACGTCAGTTGTTTACACTAACTGTCAAGTTGTCAACAGCGACTTGTTTGTTGTAGCAATGCATCTGTCAATTACAACATATCGAATCACGTGAGTATCGATTGCTTTTTACTTACTACTTCAGACTGAGTATTTTTTGTTTTTGGATCAAGTTTATGTTAAAATTTCTTGTCCTAAGATGTAAAAAAGAATGGTCATTTTGTCGTAAGGCTATGGCCTATGTAGGCCTAACTCGTTTTTGACCTCGTTAATATTTTGATCAATAAACACACACGACAAACGCGAATAACCTTTATGACATCGTACGACATTTAACATTAGTAGATATTAAATAGTTGTTTATGCAATGTGATTTAAGCCTATTTGTAATCCATGTGTTTGGTGCTTTAGTGCTACTGTAAAGAAGACGCAGCTAGCAGGGTTTTGTTTACAGTAGGCTAACACCTGCCGAGACGTTGCTCTAGTCTATTAGCACTGCAGGAAAGACGCATTTAGATGTCGGTGCTGCTTTTCTAAAGGTGCTTACGACACTAATGCCTCTTAGCGCTAAGGTACAGTAACACGAAGCAGCTTGATGCAATATGCAGTGTCTGGACTTAAAAGATATCTTTTCACAGCTGCCGCAATTTCGCTGACCTGATTTGCCTACGACCGTACGACGTATATGCAATGATTTTTTTTGAGCAAGCGTTAGATAAATACAAATTAGCTGAATAATATTTTAAACATATAAATTATACAAGTATTGCAATTTTCCTGGTCGAGTATTTCAACTTACATAGGTTTACTGTGAAGATATGCATGAAATCTAGGCCCCTACAGTGATACATATCAGTCATCAATGACGAAAAATTTATCACGAGAGTGCTCTACACTAACACTCTGTATTAGCGTGGACTGTTTTTATTCGTTTCATTGTCCGTCAATTCGTTCTATTGTGTAATAGCGTTTTGTCGGTTTCTTTATTAAACTTCGAATGAATAAATATGGCTGTGCAGATCATGTCGCCAGTCAGCAATAACTCGACGTGTTGCAGTAGCGCACCTGCAGCGCTGACATCACACTCGAGACTGAGGCGACAGTTTGCCTGGCCGCCAGCCGACTGCCGAGTCAAGGTCGTCGACGCATCCAAGGTCCGTGTGTAAAAGCTTAGCTGTTTCCTGGCTACTTATTTTATTGTTCGTTGTTTCTTCATCACTTCGGAAAGATCGAACGATTGACTTTAGTGCGACATTGTAGTATGTAAATACTAAGATGTTTTGCTGCGCAACAACTTATCAGCTTTATCCGAGACTGAACATACATTAACTTTAAACAGTTTAGGCGGCTGCTAGACATTTTTTTTCGTGTGTTGAGATCGCGGCGCGTCGCATTGTGGCTAACTGTTAATCTGCGCCTTAAGCTATCTTACTTACTTCCTTATTCCACAACAGCCAAGGCCCCATTCCTGTTTCCTTTTCTTCCTTTTTACCAACCTTTTATTTTTCTCAGATCTCAAGTTCTGGTCCCCGCACTTAGTCTTATTTCCCTCGTCGGACGCGAAATTGTTTCCGCATATGACAGTTCAGCATTGCAATCACCAAATCAAAATCGTTTTACAACGTACAGAGGTGATGTAGGCTATACAGTTTGACGTATGAATTGAATGTGTTCGCGGCGTAGAATGGCTGTGAAACGCTTGGTATCGGCATCGCTGGTGGTCGCTTCACGTGCGGCTATGACACCCCGATCTATGTCACCAACGTTCAGCCTGATGGATGCCTCGCAAAGACCGGTCTCATCTCGGTATAGTCCGACAATCTGCATTTTACGCAGTCCGCTTAAGCCTCGACGCTCTGGGTGGCGCAAAAAAAGTGGAGCACGTACATATATTGCGCAGATTCTAGATCGAGTTTCGGAAACGATTATAGTCTCGATCACCGCAGTGAAAGGCGGTCACGTTGAACAATTAAACACATGACCACCAATGATCGACGCTAATCGTTTCTGAAACTTTTAGATTCTTGATGTACGTATATAAAGCATTTATGTTACACTTTTGCATGTGCCTTCCTGTATAATATTAGTGTCTGAGAAACAGTAGAAAGTAACTTCATAAAATGGTAGCAAATACCTTTCCACTCATAGGCTACTTGGCGCCATGCCAGTGTTCCTGCCAAATGGTTCTGCTCAACTTTTTAGCAGGGTGCACGAATGTGACACGCGGACAGACCACGCCACAGTAACAAATGTCGCAGTAGCCGGTACTGTTGTTGCTTTCAGCGATGCCGCCTTGATATTACTGCAGTATTTTAAGCAGGCCTACAAACAGCGATACAGAATATGTTGGCCTATGTCAACACAGCCTACATGCGACTGTAACGAGGCATAATACACAGTAGACCGTGTTGAAACGTGCCTATTTCATGGCCGTGGTCGACGGCGTGTTCTGCCTGGACGCACGTGTGATATAGGTCAGCAAACGGGAGACGTTATCAGTCGTTGCGCTTGAGTGGAGTGAGATTATGTGTATATGTAACACAGACACTAGGTTTATAGTGAGAGATGTCAACCTGCTGTGCCCGGTAAACTATCGTCAGCGACTTCATGAACTCGGCACCAGTATCATTTTCTGTCTTCCATCTGGCGGACCATTTCCACCAACTTTTCTCACTCCACTGCACTATGTCGTCCATCCATTGCTTTTTTGAGGACCTTGTCGTTTTTCCCGATCATAATGCCCAACATGATGTTCTTTTCCAGACCATCGTGTCTCAATCAGCTGCCACTTCCGAGATTGTCAAAGCGCTTTTGGCCACGAGTTCGTCTCATGTAGGAATCGCTACCTATAGCAAGTAGGCCCCCCTACTGGACTATACGTGACCGAAGTATTTCAGTTTCAGTTTCAGTGACCCAATGACTGAGCCTCTTTTTTGACCTACCCTTCGTAGTGAGAGATAAGAAGATAAAGGCGTAATACTGAAATTGTGTGTGTGTGTGTGCGGGTGACGGGTGCAGAGAGGTGACGTGATTCTGGCGGTGAATGATTCGAGTCTGATCAACGTGACGCACAATGAAGCCGTGCAATGTCTCAAATCGTCTTCCTCTCAGCCGCGCCGCGTTCTACACGTCCTGCAGGTCGGACAACCGAGCACGTCGTCAGCCGCCGTAGCAACCGTCAACTTTCGACCGATGTGGACCTACTGGCTCTCACTACCGCCGTATGCAACTTTTAAAACACTCAGCTTACACTGTGTAGCTACGGTTTTTGCAACTTTAAGCTGTAGTCGTGCGTTATAAAGCAAACTCCGGTGCAGTCTATGCCATCTGAGCTTGGTTTAAGTACGATGCTGCACCGTCTAGAGTGGTATGATTATTCACGATATAGGCCTACGTACCACTGTCACTGCACTGTCTGCTGATGCGCTAGAAAGAGTGGCATGGATATAATTATGTACGGTAACGTTGGGGGCGAAAACGACAACATGCCCGAAGAGGAGTTTGCCTAAACGATGCCGTCTTGGCTTTAAAATCACTTTTCTGACGTCAAAATAAGACAGCTGTTAGCCACAATAAGTCACCGTTCCACCACTTTTGGGTGACAAAGTCTTCTACTGTCCTCCGCCCAGAACTTTGAAAAAACACGTCTGCTGTTCATGTTCCTTGCTCGTAATGGATTGGCGGCATTTTTACGCCCATGTTTAAAACCTACGTCTTTTAATGACAAAAAGGTCGTAACTATGTAACCGTAATAATTTTAGACGCTAATTATTGTTGGCAGGATATGCTATCCGATCAGAACGCTGACATTAGAGCGGTCTCGCAGTGGTTCGTTGGGGTTTTCAATCGTCGGCGGCTACAGCTGGCAGGATGGTGCAGCTGGCGACGGTAGCTCACCAGTCAACGTGCCCGTCTTCGTCAAGTCCGTCCTACCCAACGGTCCTGCCAGCAAGGACGGCAGACTCAGGTAAACTGACCACAATACCATACAAGAAGCCCGGCTGTCATTAAGGTGGGCCAACCATACCGCCTTTATCTGAAGGCCAGCGTACGACTTCTGGTCGCGGAAAGAAAGCGATTTTCCGGAGTGACTACAGTTCCATACGCGCTATGATGACGTTGCTATATCGAACGTTATAATCAACGATAGGATACAATACGGTAGGCCTAATCTAGCGCACGCGAGCGACGGCTGCATGGATGCATCAACTTTGCATTTAAAATTGCGGCCAAACCGCTGCAGAAACATACTTAGGGCCTTAGAAATATGTTTTGACGATTTGTTATTTTGTGTAAGTGACTACAGTTTAGGTCCTCGTAATTTCGTAAATAATACCAATTCCCCCTTTTAAATCTGCGGCGGATCCAGAGATAGGCTTATTGGCAAGCGGCAATCGTCCCCCCCTATAGATCCGCCACTGTCTTGAAGGGCTATAACACCTGTCCCTACTTTTACGACGATGGAGCATGGTGTATAGACGTAGGCCTAATGTCGTGTCGTGTGGCTGACTGGTGCAGAAGTGGCGACATGATATTGTCGGTGAACGGACACGCGACAGATGGCGCCACGCACGACGCTGTGGCACAGCTGCTCATCGAACGACGAACTGACTTAGTAGAACTGAACGTCGTCTCGTGGCCCGGGTCTCCTCTCTGAGACTGGCTGACTGCCGCTCGCTGGACCATTCCATCACGTTTATAGGCCATACGTTATGTTTTACAGTCAGTTACAGGAAGACAGTGGCGCAGCCAGCAGAAATTTCTGGCGGACTGTAAGCAATGACAGTGTGCCAAATATATACAATTTTAAACTAGAAAGCACAGTTTTTCCGCCAAGATGTCCGTTTTACTTCGTATTGTTTCGTGCTCAGCGCAAAAACAGTTGACGTTATTAACGCCGGCATCTAGTGTCATGCTATGTTGCCGTGCCGTCGTCGACGACGTTGGCGACCATGCGCAGCCAGAGCAATCCGAGCTCTTTTGAGTGATAGTGAAATACAGGGTGTGCCAAAAAATGACCCAACTTGTTTTTGTCACAACTTCGTCAAATCTCCACCAAATTTGATAATTTTTGGCACGATAGAATTATGTAACGTACACTCACTGTCTACCTCACGCAATTTATGTCATCGCACTACCATGTAAAACGCAAATGCTCCAAATTGTTGCATAATGCTGAGTTATTGTCTCCGTAAAAGTTCTAACGACTTAATTAAGCACACAATGAACTAAAATGTGATTTATCCAGCAAAATTATAAGTTTGGGTAACAACTTGCTTCCACATTATCAGAATTTGTGTCCAAAGTGTACACAATGGCTTAGACGTAATGCAGGGGCGTCATTGGGGGGCTGGAAGGGTCTACAGACACCCCAAGGATTTACGATTTAAGTTTTTTCTCTGTAAACTGTACCTTCGAAACAGTGTTACTGCTGCAAAAACAATACGTTACGCAGACTTAAGACTCCCAAGGATCACCGAGACCCCAACAATTTACTGAAATGACACCCCTGACATGACGCCACGGCTGACAGCGGCATTAGCGATCAACTGCTCAAAAATTCCCAATCAGTTATTTTGTTGTCTGCTGTTTTCAGCGTAAATTATCACAAAATCATTAAATCCCACGGTGTCTTTTGTGGAATTGATAATGCACAAGTGAGCAATCTGATACTGATAATCACTGCGTAATGTAACAATTTGGAGTGTCTTCGTTTTACATGGTAGTGCGTTAACATAAATTATGTGAGGTGCACGATGAGTGCGCCTTACATAATTCTATTGTCTTTACTATCCGCGTGCCAAAAATCATCAAATTTGGTGGAGATTGGACGAAGTTTTGACAAAAAGTTGGGTCATTTTTCGGCACACCCTGTATTTCTATGCCATTAAAAAATTGGGACAAAATAGGGGTCGTATCAGACTAACCGCTAACTAAATCCTTCTTACTTTTGGGCGGAAGACAGAGTACTCAAGGAAACACTGACATGTGACTAAAGCAACTTAGATAGCTCTAGTCCTAAACTATCTTTAGCCTTGTCACCAGTCGCACGGAGTATACAGCTTGTCTTCGTTTCACTGACAATACTCATTTAAAGAAGTCTACGGAAACTGTTTTTGGCCTTTCTGAAGCGCCCCTGTTGATTGCAATTTTACTTGGGTCCATGCCAATGTCTCTGTTAAATAGTAGGCCTATCTTATTCCGTCCAAAGGCTTTAGCAAGGTAGACGAATGTGACAGACGGACAGACCACACTACGGTAACACATGTCACAATAGCCGGCATTATTGTTGCTTTTAGCGACGCTGACTAAAAGCGAGTCTAGTACTATTTTTTGTCTGGCACTTCGTCTTTGAACGTTACCTTAAAAATACTACTGTTCTAGCAAGCATTCTTGAGTGGATTCTAGTTCTTTTTTATTTCTCATTTACATGTAGACCTAGGCAGTTTTTTGCATTTTTCGTTAAACCCTAGGTTTTATGTCTAAACGTAAACCATTGGTGATTTGTGTAAGCGGTTATTTTTTGGTTGACTGACTCACTGAGTAATTGAAAATATATTTTATAGTAATCTACACTGTGTCTCAAAAAACATCCCCGACATTTCTGACTGTAACTTGAAAACCAATTATCAGATTTGGATAATTTTTGGTAAAAATATTCCTGACACAACTTGCCATCAAATGACCGTTAGTTTCCCACCTCACCCAATGTATGCTTCTGCACTAGCTAGGGAAAGCGATCAAGTTGGATAGTCTCAACTGGTGCTGTCAATTGCTACCCTACTTCGATGGTGAGCTTAATCTGGTTCGCTAATGAAAAATGTTTATTGTGTCAGCACTAAGCAACACGAGGACATGAAATCAGGCGTCTTGCGATCCAAAAATGCATCCATTTTGCAAGCTCGGTGTGCTAGTGCACTGTCTTGCTCGAATGAGTAAAAAGTCCAACTATCCCCACAGACACGTAAATGCCATCG
>Ga0056128_1000589_pt1 | contig 33940 bp, 20 predicted proteins | sample WorMetLIZISLAND2_FD_71113 | JGI IMG/M metagenome (GOLD analysis project Ga0056128, IMG submission 71113) | Marine gutless worms symbiont microbial communities from Max Planck institute for Marine Microbiology, Germany - Olavius geniculatus... ...
TAAGCTGAAACGATTTGGTGCGCTAACACAAGCAGCATTTGAATCAGGCTGATTGTTGCATGAAACTTTTTCAGTCTGTAGCTGGATTTACCAAAGTGGGGCTCCTTGGCATCTGATTTTCCAAAAGCCCTGACATCTACGTTTATGAATTTTTCATTTGGGTTTGTGAATATACTATAGCCTAGTCCGTGGTAGCCGCAAATCAAAGCACTTTAGCCAAAATACGACGAAATGCCAATATCTGATGGTATTAGAAAAAAATTTATTAAAAATTTAACTGCTAATTATATCAGTTGCGTTAATTAAATGCCAATCAGAATTTGTGACTAGTTACATGGGCCCCTGATGGACAGGGGGGCCGAGAGGGGCTTGGAAGCAAGCCCTGCGCAATTTCCCTAAATTTCAGCACTGCAGTCCAGTCCAAAGTCTACAGTTACCCAGCTGGCTGTTCATGACTATGACTTTCTACACCAAAACCACTCTGCATACAGCAACGACCTTACCCCCAGTCACTATTATCTGTTTTAAAATCTGAAATCTGATAATGATGATGTCCGCTATCCATGATGATGAATGACTCAAGCGTCTTTCGTTTGACGCTGGAAATCAGTTCTATTTAATGCTATGTGACGTCATAAATTACAATGACGTCATATCCGCAACCAACTCATTAGAGTTCGTAAAGGATGTATGTTTCACTGACGTATAGATTGTGGAAAATATTGTTGTCTAATATGTCGAGGCCGGAAACTTTTGGGATGGCCCTCGTTAGTGTTTAACATTATGTTTAATGAGGCATGGTATCGTATTGCATGTTATACAACATCACCCAAGTTTCACAGAATCACACTTATGTAATGTGAATGGTTGCACAGTTTACACAAACAGCACTAAAGCTAACCATCACTGACTAGATATTTTACACGTGTTAGCAAAGACAATCAATTGCACAGGTGGCTACAACAAGCAAGGGTGTGATTTTGACGTCAAGCAAGTTTTTCTGAGAAAATAACTACACTATCAAACTTGGTAAAAGTGATGGGATATCTTTGTTTTTTTGCCCATAACCAAAATAAACAACGATTTTCATGAATCTGGCCCATCAATATCAGGGTAATTTTAACTATTAAATTAATTATCATGTGTATAATTATCACACTTTCAGTCATCTATCGTGGAATTATTTTCTAGGGATATGCAAAACTGTATCAAAATCTGTAATAACTGTGCGAAATTCATGGCAAAAGATCCAGTAAGACCTTTTCCTAAAACACTCCCGACACTTGGTGCTGTTTGAATATCGCATGTTACAAAAACATACTGTGTAGTCACGTGACCATTCAATACCAAATGACGGTCTGCATGGCACACATATAACTAAGCTTTATACAATTCAACCATGATTAAAAAATAAATACCGACGGAAAATTAGTGCTTCAACACTGTTGGTTGGGCGACAGAAATGTCATTTGCTTGCAACAAAATCTGCTGCAATTCCCCAATGAAGCCGACCTAACCTGGAATAACTGCAGAAAAAAAACCTTGGTAACAAAAGTAGAAAAAAATATGTTGGCACACTGCCAACAATAATGCAGCCATCCACCTACAGCTGCACAACACTAACCCGAACCACAACCCAACCATAATGCTGACCTTCTGCGCTAAAGATTAGACTAGTGTCTTGGATACTGTTTTACACTGTTTTGTTTTCAAGTTAAGCGTACGCACAAGACAGACAGACTGATGGACGGACAAGCAAAACCCATAATGCAGCCTGATAAGGTGGCTGCCTAAAACCCCCAAAAACAATAGCAATAGCAGCAGCAGCAGCAATAGCAGTAGCAGCAAAGGTAATAGTCATAGATGACCAGCAAAGAACAATGCAGTCAGAGCTGGTTGATATGATATGAAGCAATCAATCATACAGCAGACATTGAGACGACGTGTTTGCGTAGATGTCGAACGTAGTCCAGCAGAACTCCAGTGAGAGCTTCATTCACAATTGTCTGCGGAATCCAACCCTACAATACACGCAGATAAACAATACTAGCAGTAGTGTCAGCAGCAGTAGTAGTAGTAGTTAGAGCCTCGTTCACTATCATCTGTAGACTGCAAACACACATAGATAGATGCAGTGTGATAACACTTGCCAAAACCGCACACAGTTAAGCCTGTGAGAGGCCCATCTCTTGATCACGTGAAAAGCTGTCACAGACAACAAGTGTCAAAGTAGGCAACATCAGATGCTACCTGGGAAGAAGCTGAAGAAACTCATGGCAGGTGGCATCAATGTATGGTTCAATGCATCCACCAGGATGTGAGTTGAACTAAGGTCTAAGGTCAAGTGACACAGCTGTTGACACGCCATTCTGGGGAAAGAGGAAGTCGTATAGGGTTAAAGATGCTATCACTGGATGGTGTGCTGTTGAGTTTTTATACATTGAGCGAATTCACTTTTTTGACTTAAACTTTTGCCGAGACTTTCGCTGAGTCTAAACTTTTGTCAAAGTACCTACTTAAGTCAAAAAATGACGTATTTTCGCTGAGCCGGAATGAACTTTGACTTTTGACTTTAGCTGAGCGAAAACATGGCGAGTGGCGACTATTTACAGTCCCATATGTACAGATAGTTTAGTCAATTAAAGCAGTCTGGTACCAAAAATAAACGCCGAAATGACTACACAATGACGTAAAACGTTACGTAATTATGTCATTTGTGTGCGCGGCGCAATTAAATAAGCAAGTCCAAGTATAACTGGTTGATTTATTTCCTGTTACGTTTACTGGTTTTCCGCCATATTTAATCGTTTAGTTAACTTTGATCTAATTACAGACTTCAGCATTCAGCTTTAGCTTTGGCTCAGCAAAAGGCTCAGCAAAAGTCAGTCAAAAAGTGAAGTCACCCATTGTCTATAGTAACCATTCCACTTTTAGTAACACTTTAGCTGTGATATGCATGAAAAATTATGATTGGGGTTCTGACGTCAAAAATCTTGCCTTTCGTGAAAAACTGCGGTTCACTGTTGGAATGCTGCAATGTTATTTCGAACCGCAAAAGGGTCCCTGGCAAATGGCATCTCTTTCTAAATGCTAATTTATACAATGGTTTGCATACATTAACAGTCAACTAAGTGCAGAGTTATCAAAAGAGTAACAAGTGTGCACTGACCCTGATATCGGTGCTGACAATCATGCGTAGAAAACAATGATTGGCGTTGTTGGCTACCGGCCGGTACTCCCAACCAGCTAAACGATTCTCACCTCTGATATACAACAACAACACTTTCAGGCAGTCTAGTCGACTAAATCTTTACAACCTTCATAATAATCAATTAACGCAGACACCCATTTCATAAGGATCTGTCGCTCAAGCAAAGATTGGTACCCACCAAGTGCTTTTGCTATATCTATTAGATAAGCCGGGTGAACTCTCACTGTGGCTGTGTCATGCTGACAGCAACAGGTCGACTCAGCCTTCTACCCTCTGCGGGACAGTAAAATGAGTATTAATTCATTTACATGGGTTACGGAAGGTGGGGACCTTGGTACAGCTGACTGGGGTTGCCTCTCCGGCCACTGCGCCAGCCTGTGTCTGTGTCTGCCTGTGGCCGTGCAGCAGGCGGCTCTGGTTAGTGATGAAAGCGCATTAGAGGCATGTTTGCGACGATGCGCTATACAAACTGACGACCTTTACCTTTACCTTTACCTTTACCATAAACATTACACTATCTTTTGTGTTGTTATTATTACCAGTCTTCATCAGAAAGTCTTTTCAAGAAAAATGCAACTACATAACACATAATAATTTAGCTAACTGCCCAAATAATCAAGTTACAAGATGTAGCAACGCTTGCTCTGTGTTTTATCTAATCTTACCATTATTGTTGTGAGTTATGTCTTGCAACGATACTGACTTTATTTTATACAACTTCACATCTATGCATCAATAAAGAAACTGAAGGATATTATGGAACATTGTTATAGTCCTCAACCAATCAATCACAATATATTTTCAAGACAACAACTTAAGCTCATGGCACCGAATATACATAAGGTTAACTATTGACAACACCTGACAGAAGTTATGAACTACCAGCAGAGTGAAGGGGGACAAACCTGACATGCTGTGAACAGGGTGGCATGGCCGGGTGAGTTACAGCAATGCCGGACGACAGAATAACTTGGTCCTCGGAGACCTTCCAGTGCCGCAGTGTCACGAAGTCACTGGAAATTACAACATGCTCACTGCTACTAGCATTTAAACGCATCCTCTGGTAACTTCAACTGATGATCGTTCGCAATTTCACATTTTGTAAAGATTTATACATTTGTACTGCTTGTATAATGCCTCTGAAATCACGATGTAAAGATGCTGCAGAAATGTGTTTGTTATTATTAGCCGACCATACTTTAGTAAAGGTCGAGCTACTGGCATGAGTTGTCATCCGTCCGTCTTCCGCGCCTACAATTCAAACTTCTGTTTTGACACCCACTCACGTTTTCTTTCGTATCTCCGTAAAAATGTTTAAGATTTCCACAAAATTTTCAGGGAATGTTTAGCAGGAAACATGTATTCCATTTATAGAAAGTTAAATATTTTTTGTTACCTATGATGTCATGCTGACGTCTTATTTCCATGCTTATTTCCATTTCCATTACCATTGAAGACAGACAATGAGATGTTAAAACACATCAATTGATCACTGTGCTGACTGAACCTAAAAATATGCTAACCATCACGCATTTTTTCATTGCGAACTGTTTCCATGGTTTATCCTTTTCGCTAAGTGCGAGATCCTTAACTTTGTTGATGTTGGCAGGCGACGATGTATGCATAACTGTGTCACTTGCCTGCTATCAATCGAACGACACTGCTGCTCACTTCATTTTTTTATTTAAAAGTCTTACTCCATCAATATCTGATTGTCTGTCCATTGTCCAGAAACATCTTGCACAAACTTGCGCCTCCATAACCCCTGCTGACTCGCAAACGTTTCATCAATTATGTGTCTTCGATGGTAAAACCCACAATTTAGAAACACGGATTTATGACGTCAGCATGATGTCATTGATAGCAGAAAATATCTATCTTTTCCATCAGTGGAATACTTATTTTCTCCTAAGCATGCTCTGAAAATTTCGTGGAAATCTAAACATTTTCCACGGAGATATAAAAGAAAACTTGAGTGGGTGTTTTTTGCTAAACATAGTGTAGTAACCATGTCTCCATTTGCAGCGGGTTGGCCGCAATTTTCAGTGGGAAGTTTCAAGCTATAAGTGGCCATATCTCGAAAACGGTGAGAAATACGGCTTAGGTTACTACTAATCACTAATAGGAAGTGGCATACGCTCTGTCAGATTAGACGACAATCACTGACCCTGGATGACATTGAAGGCCGTTATGCACTATTGCAAGATAGGGCCTAAGCTGCAATTGATCACAATTAGGAAGTCGCACACTGGCTATCAAATGACATGAAAATCATTCACCTTGAATGACCTTGTACTGCAAAAGAAACTGTATAGGCTGTAGCATGTCTTCCCAAGCAAGGCGTTTTTACTGTAAGTAATATTTGCAAAACCTGTGTTCGATATTTTCCTTGTTCGTTTATTCTGTAGCTGTTTATATCACCTGGCGATATGACCGCGTGCATGAAACAGTAGCTATTTATATCGCATGGTGAAATGACCATGTGCAATGTCTGTTATACCAGCGTTCATTGTAGCTTTTGAGACTGCGTTTCATTAACACAGCATGCACGGAACTGTCTCACGCTTTCTCTCTGTGATTGGAATTCGGAAGCTTTTTGGTCGGCTTTTCCTAGCGACAGCTGGGCTTCTTGTTGTTATTATTACTATAGTGCTAGCTTTGCAGTTTGCACTTCAAAAGACTTTATGATCAGACTACTAATTCAACTACACACAAATGGACTGCAATGTTGTAACTTCTTCTAAATTTGCTGTAGATTAACAATCTACCAGTAGCTGAACACAACAGTTTGCATGGTCTTTCTGACTGTGTACAAAAAATATTCGTGAAATGAGTAAATTAACTAAAGTTGACTTTTGCAGATTGATCGAGTAACAAAATTCAATCACTAGCCACCCATATGCATTGATATAAAGCGTTGAATGGCTACAGACCGGCTGCTGACGACACCCCCTGCAGCGGGTGCAGTCACATTGTATGCAATATCAGTGCACGCATCTATCACTTGCAAAACCTGTGACAAAAATCAAACGACTCACAACTTCTAGCAGCAACTAAAGAGCTATGTATAAATTTGTCAAACTGCAACCTTTATCAGTTGAGTTGCTGGTGTTTGATCCAACTGCTTTTCTCGGAATGATCTGTTCAATGCCAGATGTCACCACGAGAAACAAAGTATCACAGACTTGATAAATTTATGTTGCTTTATTACAACACAACTCTGTTTGATGCTTTATATCACTCACTGCAAAAAACAATGTTTGAGTTCTTCTTGGATATGATTTTATACCATTCTGCATTTCTAAGAAGTTGAAGAGAATTAAATTTGCTGTCTTCATGTTCTGTTATTAGCTGATTGTCGATGAGTGTATGTTGTACTTGCCCAGTTGTTTCACCCAATGAAAGAAAAATAAAATATCTTGCATATATCTTATCTTAATGCTCTGACAGTGCCGGTTGTGTTACAAAAAAAATATACTAAAGCTGTCAAAGCGTTAATTTTTAAAATGCATTAACACACTGCATTAATTTTTTTAACGCATTAATAAATGCGCTATTAATGCACCCAGGCCCGTCGAGAGGAAGAGTAGAGTGGGTAAGTTACTCCGAGTCCCGCGACATTTAAGGGCCCCACCTGTAGAATATAGAAAGTTAAAAACACATTTTAAACGTATAATCAACAATAACTGCCACAGAAATCTATTAGCTTATCGTCAAAATAATTACTTATTTACAGTAGTAATAAAACAACAACTACAGTTTTGTTACTTGAATTCATTCAATTGTCAAATAACCGCAGTTTAACGAAATATTGGAACTTTTGCTTCATGAAATGTAGTAAATTAACATAAATTTACATATGTGCGTTAATTATTTTAACGTGCATTAATTTTTTAAACATGCGTTAATTTATTAATGCATTAATGCGTAAATTAATGCGTTAATTTGACAGCTCTAAAATATACTGAATTATACTGTGCATAACTCTGCTCAGAATTGTTACACAATGGAGACTGGAAAAATGTAAATACGCTGCCATTTGATTGCAAGTCAACATGTAAGGAACTGACTGCAATATTCTTATATGCCTCAAACAAAGATGTTGAAATAGTAAAAACACCGTGTCTGAATAAAAAAGTGCCACCTTTATTTTTCAAATAACTCCGTGCAGCATTGGCCAATTTTGATAATTTTTGGCACAGAACATCATAAAGAAACTTGACGTACATGACTTTAGTTTAACCTGCCTCACCTTAATACTGTCGCTACACTACCTTGTGAAATGCAAAAGTTGTAGTTTAGGCATTTACAACAATGATTTCATACTGGGCAGCGCATGCATCAGCTTGAAAAATCACTGAGACCTCAAAGTCATTGAAAATCTGTTACATATTTAACAGTAATTATATTCATTTTAAGATTGTACAATGTACATTGACGAACTGAAATGACACATCAACAGCAAATGAGCCACTCTAGGTCACACGTTACTAGACGTGCTGTTGACGAGTCGTGTCAACATTCACTGCTTGCGTTCGTGCTAGAGGCGGACATTTTGAGCACATGCAGCGAGAAAAATGATGTGATGTAATATGTAAGACTTTCTGAGTAATAATAACTGTTACTCGTGTTTGTCGCTATTCAATTTATCATTTCTGAGCCGACACATGCGCTATCCAGTATGAATTCATTATTGTAAATGGCCAAATTACGACTTTTGAATTTCACAAGGTAGTGTAGCAACAGTAATAAGGTGAAATGGGCTAAACTACAGTCATTTGCATCAAGTTTCTTAGTGATGTTGCTTGCAAAAAAACTAACAAAATCGGCCAATGTTGCACGGAATTATTCAAAAAATAAAAGTGGCACGTTTTTTATTGAGATACAGTGGGCGACTTCACTTTTTGACTTAGACTTTCGCTAAGACTTTCGCTGAGCCTAAACTTCGGTCTAAGTACCTACTTAAGTCAAAAAGTGAAGTGATTTCGCTGAGACTTTCGCTGAGCCTAAAGTACCTACTTAGACTAAAGCTGAGCCGAACTAACCTGGCAAAAGTCGGTTCGATTTGCATGGAAGAGATAGCTTTAGCCCTTAGGGCTTAACTTTCGCTAAGCCTGAATCCACTTCAACCTTTGACTTTAGCTGAGCGAAAACATGGCGACTATTCACAGTCCTATGCGTACGGATAGTTTAGTAAATTAAAGCAGTCTGGTACCAAAAATAAGCGCCGTAATGAACATTCAATGACGTCAGATGTTACGTAATTAACTAATTATATTATTTGCTTGCGCGGCGCAATTAAATATGCAAGTTCAAGCGTACATGGTTGATTGATTTCCTGTTAGGTTTACTTGTTTTTCCGTCATTTTTAATTGTTTTGGTCTAAGTCAGTAGACTTAGACCAAAGTTTAGTTGAACTGTGGTCTAAGTACAGACTTTAGTGTTCAGCTTTAGCTTTCGCTCAGCAAAAAGGCTCAGCGAAAGTCTAAGTCAAAAAGTGAAGTCACCCAATGCATAATGCTGCATACCCGGCAGTCTAAGACAGTTGGATTCCATGAAGACACTGATGCACAGTTCATTATAGATTCTTCAAATACTCGCGTTGGACTTGCCTCCATATACGTCTAAAAACATTACAATCAAAATACTATCATCATTACACCTGCCAGACACAGAATAGCCATAAGCATGCATAAGATATCTGTTTCTATGCATGATGTGAATGAAGATGTAATATACAGCAGATGACAGTACGTCACACCTTTGTGCATGTTAGGCCTCTCTACCTAAACCAAATCCACAATAACTGCATTGCTTAATGATCGAAGTATCTACTAGTGTCACATGAATGTGGAACATAAAGTGTGCTTTATGTAAATCAAGCAATCAGTTTCTGCTGTATTACAAAAAACAATTAGCTTCGATAATTGTCAAAGCTAACTGGCAGTCATACTAAACAATATGTTCAAGTGTTCAACACAGCCATCCTTTACTGTAATGACTGCGACTAAATGTTTCCAAAACTATCTGACTCCTCAATCATGCCAATATGCAGCATACATGTTCTACTTCTTATGCACCACCTGCGAGGGGTCGAATTTTGCCATTCTCCATTGTCTTAGCATCTCGAAATTAACGGTGCTGCACAATCATGCGCCTGTGATGTATTGGCAGCACACTATCCAACAACAGCATCATCAACCCCATACGATTTCCTCTTCTCCCAGAATAGCGCATTGACAGTAACGTCACCATACATGCCAAAGGTGTGTATTATTTGCAACAAGCTGTATTTTTGGTAGAAGTCACCTTCGGCTTCCTGTAGCTGCCAAGCCCGCTATGGTTGATGCAAATTTTTGTTGCGTAGTGTGCTCATATAATACTGTGCTGCACTTATTTAACTTTATTGCGTTATTATTATATTTGCACTACATAAAGTATGTGCTGAAACACATAATAAAGTGCAATTTATATGGAACTATTTAATGAGCGAAATGGTACATTGGTTTGCATACATAGCATAGCTGGCGGGCTGCAAAACTTCACACTAATTTGGGTTAAATTACCTTTATTGGACTCAACATTTTGTGAAAAATAGCAAATATGATGCGACAGTACATGTATGATTATTTAGCAGTATTCAAGCACTGCATAACAAAGGATTTTTGCAGTACTTTGTGATGCTGTGACATCGATGTTGCTATGCACATGTTCCATGGCTTGGTCAATACGCACACTCAAGTAAAATAGCACCACCATGGCCGTAACAGGCCGTGCACATACTATGCCTTTGACTTATATATGTACTGTGACGCTGCCTTACCTTAGACCCAAATGGATGCATTGGATCACATACTGACGCTGTCCTGCTCTGTCAGTCACCAGTTCTTTGGCTTTTCCCCTAGTGTCCACGTTCTTCAGGTCTCATCTGATGTCGGTTGGTTTGAAGCTTGACAGCATTTCATGTGATCAAGATACAGGCCACCCATAGGCTGAACTGTGTGCAGTTTTAGCAAGTGTTGTCAAACTGTGTCTGTCGGTGTGCGTGCGTGTGTGTATGTTAAGGGTTGCAGTCTGCAGACAATAGTGAATAAGGCTCTCACTTCTACTACTACTACTACTACTACTACTGCTAATGCAGTACTACTACTGAGTACTACTACTGACCTCCAGTCGGAGTATTTTGCCAAGGCTGCTGGAATGCTGGCTGTAGACACGGACATCATCGACATCCCTTTCCAGCCTCCACTCATCATCCACTAAAAACAGCCGATGAACTCGCTTCCATGCATCCTCAGCCAGCTCACGAAACTCATTCACCAACTGTCACAACAACAACAACAACAACAACAACAACAGCTACTAATACACAACTACTACTATTTCTGATTACAAACAACTGATAAACCTGTTTCTACACACACCCCTGCCAACTCACAGAAACAACTGTTACAACAATAAGAACAACAACTACTACTATTACAACTACAACAACTATTATTATTATTATTATTAGTACTACTACTACTACTATTACTACTACTGGCCACAAACAGTTGATGTTGATGAGCTTGCTTTAATGCATCTTCAGCCAACTCACAAAACTCATTCACCAACTGTAACAACAACAACAACAACTACTACTACCGTTACTACTACTGGCCACAAACAGTCAATGAATCTGCATCCATGCGAACAATTTATGAAACTCATTCGTCAATCGCTGCTCATACATCACATTACTCATAGTAAGTAAGTAAGTAAGTAACTAAAACGTCACTGTGAATAGTGCATTGATGGCTGATAAGTCCCAACATATATTTGTGCATAACAACTTGCTTCCACAATTACGTTTTGAAAAATGGTAAAGCAAGTGTTTCATTTACCAGTTTTCTTTAAACACATTAATCCACTATAAATAACTTTTTTGTGGACAAGAAGAACTATACGTATGACAATTTCCAGCATTGACCTGTGGTGGCATTGCACCATATCGTTGAGGACTGTGTGGGTAGCTGATGTTTACTGGCGAACCTGCACAGAACGCAGAACAGACATTCAACTCAACAAAGCTTCCATGCGCATGCAGCAATGCTGCAGTTGCTAGTTCAGACATCACAACGTAAATGACAGTTTAAATGAATGCAAAATTAACAGCGACATGTTGGGGTAAAATTATGGTAGTAACTCATGTCTTAGACACACAAAAATGAACCTATTGTATGCTGCAAGACACGAAGTTTCAGTTGCCGGTGTATTTTCACAGTAAGTGGAAAAATTTTACTCCTAGAGAATGAAAAACTGCTTTAGTTCCAAAGAACAAAGCACAACACATAACACTGCAAAAGATAGCCGATAAAAAATTCGCAAATGGCAACAAAAAACATTTGTAGCAATGACAGAGGAACAACGGTGTGAGCTATTCTATCTTTCATCGGGAGTGTTATATTGCACTTCGTACACATTTATGATGATGATGATGGCGACAAAAGAACAATGTTGAGAATTCAATCTAACTTTCATAGGGTGTGTGATATTGCTGTTCATCTTCTTCCAATAAAACTCTTCTCTCAGCCTCACGATCCTCCACAGCCCGCTGTGCCGCTGTAAACGCGCAACGTTACACATACACTGTTATGTTTTTATTTCGTTTTTTTACGCTTGACTATTTTTTTATTGCATTGTATATATTGTAAGTATTAATGCATGTACGTATGTATGTATAATGTATTATGCCAATCCAGCCAATGGCTGCCATACACAATAAACCGTAGTATTAGTATTAGTATTAGTATGTCTATTCACTCCACTACTAGTACTAATACAACAACTACTACTTCTTCTACTAGCACAAATAGCTTTCACATGCCCCATCAGTCTATTATCCCAATTATGCTCCATGGTAATAACAAAAAATGCAACTGAAAGCAGGACTAATTTACAGATCAATAAATTTGAAAAAAGCAGCCTAAAATGACAGACAGGGTAACAGTAGTAAGTAATACTTGCCGAAAACTTCCCGATAAGTTTGTTCCTGCGGCAGGACTTTGAAGTCCAGAAACCACGTTTCAATCCACACAATGAGAAATGAAGTTATCAGAGGCACGTATGCTATTATTGGCAAATCACTCTGACATTCAACAAAAGAAACGGTCTGTAATCTGCACAATAACTTCAAACATGTCAGTCCCGTGTGGTGCCAGAATATTATGTGGCAATCCCAAACCTTCAACCATTTGAAATAAAAAAAATGGCACACCTAATGTTGCTGCCTTGGTAAACATTCAGAGCAATTCTGGTTTCTCTGTGCCTTTTTGTAATCGAGCTGGAAACCCATATGAGACGGAAAGACGGACAAACAGACGGATGGATGGCCAAGATTCATAATGCAGCATTCTAGGATGGCTGCAATCACAGTAAATCACTACATAAAAAGTGGAGAATAACAACTAGACAAAGCACAATAAAGTAATAGAAACTACTTTTCAGCAATAAATTTCCCTGAAACTTTGTAAAAGTCTTAACCATTTTCAATTACTTGTGTTATGCATATTAATGGTATATCAGTGAAATAGCTCTGTATAATATGGCAAAACAATGTGTCAAAAATGTAGCATCAAAATGAATTATGTTAACACTGTACCACTCATTCTCTGAATAAGTAAATGACACTTAAGCAGTTTTTCAGATAAAATTTTTCCCTGACATTTTCCTCAAATCCGTCATACTCCCCCACATTATCAAAAAGGCAAAAAAACTGTAATCCTGAACATAAGCATAAATGCATTAGTCAGCTGTGAACTGAATTCATCTTGTCGAGATAATCCTAATATTCCCACTGCAATGGCGCAAAGTACCTTGAGCATAAAGAGTTTGACGACGATAAAAACACAAGTGAAAAACGTCGACATCTAGGACACAGCACAACACACGTGTCAACATTTATAAATCGCACACGACATTAATTGTGCAAAATCATCACTCCGGTGCCTCTAGACCAAAAAAGCTACCTTTAACCTTTAAAGCCCAAGTTGCACAAAAAACGATATTAGCTAAATATGTGTAGAATGTAACAGCAATTAATAATACGCCGATCATTTGAAATAAAAACATCGCTTTACATTAATTTCAATAAAAATAATGTCGTGTGAATGAAATTGTGATGTCACGATCAACGCTTCGTTTATAGCGAGTATTTCAGCATGTAAAGAGTTTAAACACATGAGCTGACAGTAGTGTTGATGCAGCGCATGCTCAGAAAGGGTAACTCACTTGCATCCCGGAAGCGAAAGTCGGAATCTGTCGGCGATTGGTGCAACGGAAAGGGCATACAGTCGGCCTACATCCAGTATGACAGCGACTTCTCGAAATGCAAGTGAAGTCTTTTCGCCTGATACCACGCTCCATTGATGCTGCTAGTGTTCAAATTCTGTCAAATGCTACACTAATGCTAATAGTTGTTTGTGACATCATAGTTTCGTCACATTTGTCCACTTTATACTGCATTTCTACAGTATAAAAATAACACTGGCAACAGGAAGATTAATAAATATTGACAAATCAGCATTTGATTAAGCCAATTAGTGCTTTATAACAGTTACGTAAACTGATGCAACTTTGACTTCAAGCCTTTAGTACCAGAACTTTCAGTTTTTTGTTCAAACAGTCTACTTATCTGGGTTAGGTGAATCACTGAAAGAGAACCTCTACTCTGCAGCAATGAAGGAAAATGAATCATGATCACATCACTTACGACTTTGCCACAGTGTAGCATAAGCACCAGAGTCCAGTAGCAGTTCTAGCCCCAAAAATCTGGGGGTGCTGTGCTCCCAAGACATTGGTAAAGTCAGGGGTGTATTTAGATTTTAGACAAGTGGAACAAAAGGACAAAAAATAAGCTGAACTTAGCAAACATACTTTGCGTCATGTTTAATTTGTTCTTTCATTCAATTTTGTTTCACTTTCATCGGGAGCAGATCCTCTAACTATGCCCAATATCGACCAAAAAAGTAGCAGTTCGCACAGTAGCGAGCAATAATTTTAATGTCCACGCAAGACAGTGCTATTAACACCCGGAACTCACAAACAACCAGCATTGACACACAGACTTAAAACATAATGCAGGAAGTTAAGCACTTTTATCACGATGTTCTACAGCATCAGTTCATATTATGTAAGCTCACTTGTAAGCTTATAAAGCTTGTTTACTGTGTTTGTGTCTAAGCACATAAACACGTTGCGAATACAGGCAAAAACCAAAGAACTGCTTACAGCAACAGCTGATGGATTGCGAATTCGAACTGCCGCATAAGCCACAGTGAGAACGAGAAATCGAAGTGCTGCACAAATCTGACCAAACACACATTAAACATATGTAACAAACGTCTTGAATCAACTAGTATAAATTATCTCTCATAACACTAGAATACTAGTTTTAAAAACTGCTTCTTTACTTGCAGATATTAGGAAAAGAAAATGGCTCACAAAAACAAAATGCCAGGTTTTTTATTATTATGCTCTTTCTATCATGGTATTTATACAGCTAAACAATGTCATTGTGCTTTGTAAGATACTAATAATGCCTGAATGTATTCTTGAAATTGCTTAGTTCACAGCTATCCTTGTGCAGTTTGCTACTCTCACTATTTGTTTCTTAAAACGACATTTGCCTAGATATTTTGTAAGTTACTGAACGACAGTAATAACAACACTTACGACAACATCAAACAATGAACTGCGAAAGTCAAACTGCAAAACTTCCTGCCGCAAACTCTTCTCCCATTCACTTGAAGACACCTACATATCACAGTTCCAAAATTAGCAAGACTGATACGAAATGGTTTACTACAGGTAAAGCTAAACTAATAGTGTAGGCTAGCTCCCATAAGATGTGCTTGTTAAAATTGCATTTTCAGTTAAATTTGGTGTCATGACATACACCACAAGATTTATTGCAGTTAAAGACTGACAAATAGATTACCAAAGCCATGATTTAAGCACATTTAGGCATATATTATGGCCAAATGGGAAATAACTGAAGACGTTTTTCAAAACAATGTCATCAAATCCAACCACGAATGCAAAAACAATCAATTTCAGCAAGCAATTCCAACAAGAATATAACTGTACCTTGCAATATAACTACTCTACTATGATACCATTCAACAGAGCAGAATATAATGCATGAAAACACATGATGGAGATTTTCCTCAATAAATCAAGATACTTGATTTTGGAGAAATAATCAACTGAATATTGGATAAACAATTAAGAGAAAAATACATATTCTACAACGTACAATACAAGAAATTTGAGCTAATGCTCATAAGACACGTGAAAGCCTATAGCAGTTCCTGCTAGCAAACTGTCAGTCTATCTCCAGCCATTTCGTCGCAGTTCATTCTTGGAGTGTGCGCTGCAGCCGATCGCAAAAATCAATAAAAACCCTTTATTTTGGAAGTTCAGGGTCTTTCAAAGTCATCGATGTTGATATGACTGAAAAGCTCATCACTAGTGCTTTTCGTGATAGGCAGCATGCCCATGCCTATCTCCGTTTTCATGAAAGACTGGCCAACAATGGTAAAAATAACGACTTTTACAAGGGTACCACTATTTGATGCCCTCATGTGCAGATTTCCTTGAACCTAGAAAATCGATATTTAGACCATCGAAATCTACATTCAATGCTGAAAATTTCATAAGCAGCTTCTCCATGTCTATCGCAATTGATTTTGGTGCAATTCGCTCTTGAAAAGTGTCTCGCAGCCCGAAATTGCCAAAAAATATATAAAAACCCCTATATTGGTGTTCAAGGTCATCCAAGGCCAGCGAATTCTGTGGCAATCGATACGACTTCCTATTAGTGATTAATATTAACCTAGACCCTATCTCGTACCGTAATTGAGATACAGTGACTTATTTGCTTAAAAATCGCAAATCTCTCCTACCCCTTCCCATTTAGCACCCTTGTTCGAGGTGACCCCCTTTGAATGTATGGAAAAGCTTTACAGTTCCTGGAATTAAAGCCTTCCAGGCAGCCGATGGTAAAGATTTGGTGATCCTAGCTTGCACCGTTTTTGACTGATCCACCCACGTGACGGATGGACAGACGGATGGACAGACGAATGAACGGACAGAACTGCGATGGCTAAGATGCACTGAAGTAGAAGCTGCTTTTGTGTATAAAAACACAGTCAAAGTGTGCAGTGGTTTATGTATATTATAACAATTCATTAAGACAGTACAATTCCATAATTGTCTGTCGTAGTACTAAGCCTCTTATGGAACTAAGTAAGCGTACAAAACAGTAGAAAATCATTTCAGATACTGTGTCTAAGAACTTTCAGTGTCAATGTCATAATATTCATTTGTTTATTAGTGATTAACTGTCAGTGACTGAGAGTTGTATTTGCTGTACTGTAACATTTCAACCATTCACAGTTGCAGCCTAATAAAATATCATCTCTACTTACCTTAATATGAGTACAAGCTAAATACAAACAGCACTTTCTTACTTTAACATAGACACCCCAGAGAATGAACGTCATGATCAGGTCAAATGTGACAAGAAGAGAGAAAGTCCGACGTGAAGCCGACATTTTGCCACAAACTGTGCGCTGATCTTCGTCACGGATAAATGCAATCTGGCTTGATGACTCTAACGTCGACATGCTCCTATACATTAAACTAACATGGTGTAATATGGTACACAACAATCTCATGAATACCAACAAAACCTAAAACAAATGCGAAATTACACCAAAATTTGTTTCAAATGGTAAAACATCATGTGTACGTGCATCATTTGCATCTATATTGAGTGCTAATGCATTATCTGCATCTGTTAAGTCCCTTTTATTTTTATCGACATTTCTACGATGCACATTCCTCTATGTTGAAACTGATTTCAAAACAGAATCAATCTATACAGTGTACTCACAATGAACTGACATGAACTGTATACAATGCAGCAAATTTGTCAGTAAACAATCACCAAATACAAAAAGTTGAATATGAGATCTCCCATCATGCTCTACCCAAAGTTTCAACTTCAGATACATTGCAATTCCTATGACAACATTAAACAAACAAATGCATCACTTACAATAAACACCCACCCAGCAAACCGGTCAAACAAATAGCTCCATATAACACTCTATTTGATAGTATTGTTCCAGTGAGAATTCTTAGCTGCTTTTCAGTTTTATTTTATTTATCATTTCCCGCAGTCTGCATCAGCAACTCTGGTTAGATTGTTAGCTTGTAAAGCACTGTTTGCTCACTTTGTGTAACTTGTGATAGTTTCATGACTGATTGTGATGGTGCAACTGTGCTGAGAAAAACTGCACAAGACATACAAGAACAAGAAATCTGAGCTAATGCTCATGAGACGAGTGACAGCCTATGACAGTTCCTGTTCGCATGTCATCTTGGTCTATCTTCATCCATCTCCTCACAAGTCATCTTTTGCAGCCAAAAATTGCCAAAAAATCATATAAAATCAATATTTTTAGGGTTCAAGGTCATTCAAGGTCATCGATGTTGACATTTCTAAGAAGGTTGTCGCCAGTGCTCGTTATGATAAGCAAATGTATCTGCCTATCTGCAACCATTTTGACACTAGACAAGAGAACAGCGGATAAATAACCACTTTTTAGAAGGGTACCCCTCTTTGACACACGCACGCACACTTAGATCACTTAGACTGCTGAAATCAACATTCAATGCTGAAAATTTCATATGCAGGTTGTTCCGGTCTATCTGCAGCCATATTGGCACAATTCACTATTGAAATGCGTGTCGCAGTGCAATATTGCGAAAAATTCACAAAAAACCCCTTATTTGGGGTTCAAGTACTCATTCAAGGTCGTTGATGTTGACATTTCTAAGAAGCTCGTTGCCAGTGCTTGTTACGATAACCAGCATGTCTGTGCCTATCTGCAACCATTTTCACATTAGACGAGCCAGTAGCAGTAAGATAACATCTTTTTAGGAGGGGTGCCTCTCTTTCGCCCCCTCATTTGTGGGGACCCCTTTCACCAGTGGCATAAAATTTCATCACGAAATCTAGAGACACCAAGCTATACATGTTAAAAACTCGATGTCTCTATCTCAACTGGTCTTGAAACGGTACGGGATCGTGATGGATAGACAGAAAGACAGATGAATGGACAGACGAACACCGTCGAACAGAATTACCATAGCTAATACACGCTATAGCTATGCGTAAAAAACAAACCCGTAGTTAATAGCATTGAGTGAACTGGAGCGAGTGATGCTGTGACTGAGTAATGCTTCAGCAGCCAGCCTGGCTTCACTTGTTCGACGACTTCCCTCATCCATCATGTACAACAATCGACTGCACCATGCATAACCTGCACCATCAATCATTAATACGAACCAGGGCTGTATATAGCATCTATGCCACGTTTTCAGAATATGCCATTATAGCTTCTAAGATGATGTGGTTCAAGATGCACAAAACTAGCAATCACAGTAATTTTTCCGACTATCCTGGTTGTGGCCAGGGTCTCACTAAAACAAGACTGACTGGCCAGTGAGCTGAGTGCGACTATCGATGGCTGAAGCAATCATAGACTAGCTGCAGAATTCATTTTCCCTGACTTTCCAGAACAAAATCAATCACGAATCATTTTCCCCGACTAAGCTGTTCATGCAAAATACCAATGTTGGTTTTCAATCACTTGCAATCACACCAGAAACAAAAGTGATAAAACATATTTAAAAGTAAAAGTACAAATAATCTGTGAGTGAAGTAAGCAGGAACAATTTTGAACTGCCTATTCCCATCCTTTGCTTCAAAATCCAGCTAGGAGCTTTGCGGAGCTGTCTAAGATGCCCAGCAGGTGACCGAGACATTTTTGTGCATTCTTAACTCCGAAATTGCAAATAATGAAAACAAATTTTTGTTGCTTCGATGGAGTGTATTAGTAATTTATGCAAAAAAATAAAAATGCGAGAGATAAAACTTAAGAGGGCGAAAAAACGTCAGTTGACTGAAAATGCGTGAGACTCACGCCAGAGGTGTGAGACTTGGCAAGGCTGACATTCAGCGACATGGGTATGTAGATTCAATAATTATACGTTCAAATCCGCAATCTGAACTTCTCAATTTTTACACATCTTTCAGATCGCTGATCTGAAGGTATCAATTTTTCTTCAAAATTTTGAGATTGCTGATCTAAATGTGTCACTGTGTATGTGCAAACAGATTTGCGAGGGATTGCTAGTGCTATACGTAATGCAGTAAAATTAGGCCTATTATTATTTTATTAGGGTTAGGGCTATGGTTAGTGTTAGGATTTATGGTTTGGGTTGGACTTAGGTTTAGGGTTATGGTTAGTGAACATGATAATCACGTGATGACAGATGGACACCCATATTAAAGGTGTAACATTAGTTATGTATTGGAGTCAACTGGTCTGAGTCTGCAAACTTGGCCGACTGCACGTAACCCGTGATATGAGGTCGTCAGTAAGCCAGCTGCCGTGACTGGCATGTGTCTACGGTTGTACGAGCACCGACAGGCGCTCGTACCGCCGCAGACACATGCCGTCCTGGCAACACGCCTTGGAGTGTTCAGATCGCTGATCTGAACGTATCAATTTTTGCACACTTTTCAGTTCGCCGACCTGAAGGTATCATTTTTTGTCCAAGATTCTCAGATGTTTGCATGTAGATTATTGGTCACTTCAGAATTAAAATGACACGACGTCGTAAGCTTTAAAGTCGTTTCCAATACTAAGAAAAACATACCAACACAAATTCAAGCCATAAAGTCGACTTTTGTGCGTAAATTACGCAAATATTCAACAAAAACAGCCCTGTATTATCCACGCACCCGTCTACACTTTGCTTCCAGAACTCTCAGCTGTTTGTTTACATTCTGATTTCCGGTTTTAACAAAACAGAAATTCGTGCTGTCGCAAATATTTGAATACCGCCGTTACTTTTTAGTCGACTAACTGATTTTCATTATGATCGTACATCTTTCAATTAGTGATTGCAATTCCGGGATTAAATTCTCAATCCCGGGATTGAAATTTGTAATCCCGTGATTGGACAGAGCCCCTGGTGGAGGTCAGGTAATGAAGCCCCCTGAAGCTGAAGCACTTTTGGTTTTTGGGCATTCGATAGAAGCTGCAAATTTGCCCACTTTTCTAAAATTTGAACGCAGCTTTTGTAGTGCATAGCGATGGCCCACTTAAACAGTCCTGGGTCTGTCTATCCGTGATATATGACTTACACAAATCATTATTTTGGCTTTGACTTTAGCATCGTGAAAATCATTGTACTGTGACTTACTTTTGGCTTAATCATTTGACAGACTTATACAAAAAAAATAAAAACTATCCACATTTACAGATTTATGCATTTTAGTTAGTGTTCATTTGGCTTTTTTGCAACAAAATTATTTGACTAAAATATCAACTTGACTTTAAAGTCAAGTAATTCATATGGCTTGACTTTGTATTAAGTCAAATATCACTGCTAGCTACATCTAAGCTTTCCAGTTCCCACTTTAACAGACTTCTGTTTTTCCAAAACTCAACCAACATGAAGAAAATACCCCTGCTCTAGATGTCTAGAACATGGGGATGTGTTGAATGCTGTGCGAGTATAAATTTAATATGGAGCAATCTACAAAAACACTTATAACCATTTTTAATGATCAACGACATACTGGTACATAACTATGAAACAGTGATGCTAATGACGCTAATATTGTAAAAAGAATTCAAAAAACTCGAATTAGGCTATTACAATAACTGATAACATAACAATGCAAGCCTTCAGGTCAACATTAATCCTAATTAATCCACCAAATCCACTAATGTTTTCTTACTAAAAACCTGAGAAATGGCTATGATCAGAAAAGTATTCTAACTAATCTATCAAAAAATTAGCAATCAGTCAAATCAATAAAAACAATGTTCTACAAAGTGTCACAAAATAAAGTCAAACGTTTCATTCTTTTTCTATACCACAACACACACGTTCAAGTACTTTCATTTGCTACGATACGATCATGTGGAATGCCGATGTAACATTTGACAGTATTGATACACTTAATCAAAAAAAAGAAGAAAGTGTCCATGACTAAATTTCACTGCAATAACTGTTTCCGAAACAATGACTGAGCAAATATCTACGTAAAGCACTTATGTTCCACTTTTCATGCATCATGCTGTACCTGAGTTGTGAGCAAATCTGAGACTCGGATCAACGCATCAAATCAAAATTCTGTCCGCAATACTTTAGTCCAATCATATCGCAGAACCGATGGTTTATAATGTCCAATGGAATCGCACACGCAGCCAGTGATTGGAAAAGTTTGTCATATCCATCACTCGGGTGTGAAACAAGTAAGTAAATTAACGTGTACCGTGCACAATGTCTATCAGAAACGTGCCAAATTTGAGGGTTATTATTCACATTGATATTGTCTAAATATATAAACACACTAGAAATCATGAGAAATATCAATATGTGACATAAACAACACTGCCACCTGGTGAATACAAAGAACCCAATACAGCTGCAATCTCCTAATAGTAAAAAATCCAAAATCCACAAAAAATCCAGATCACCATGAAAATCTAGTCAATTACTTTTTCGGCTATGTCCAACCGAACAAAATCCACTAAAATCTGCTCATTATTTTAGAAATCCAGCTGACAAAAATCACCTAATGCAAAAATAACATCGATTGTTGCATTACTTTGGCAAAGATAATAATAGCACCTGAGATTGAACGACTGTGATTTGCAGTTAGTCAAATGGATCAGCAAAATACTGAAAAGACGCTGTATAATGTAGTAAAGTTTATGCAGAGATTTGAGTCCTGATCTGCTGAAAGCACAACCCATTTGCATTCATCTTCAATCTTCAAATCCCTGAAAACGCCAAATACTCAAATCATCACGTTACAAGTAATAGTGTAATCCGACACAAAATGATCAAAAGCACATAAAATATACTGCAGATCTGCCTCACGTGGAAAAATAATAAGCTACAAAATGGTACTGAAAGGTTGACATAAATTAAAAAGTAAAAAAAATTACAAATTTGATTTGAAAATCGCAAAGGCACCAATCTGAATTTAATACACAAAAAAAACTACAGCTGCAGCAATAATTGATACAATTTTAATGATTAACAAGACTTTCATCACTACAGTCACATCAATAAAACAATATAAAATAGATACAATGACATAACGAGCATCAGACCGTTTGCTTTTCCAGAAAAAGTCATCATTTAAGTGTGTCTACAAGATTGGGTTCACAAAAACATACAGTTATATCTCATTGCATCTGTGGAAGCTCATGGCTCAATAAGTAAGAAGTTTGCCAACCAAGAAAATGTATTTGGCAGTTGCTTCTGTTAAATTTTATCAAAATTCATGATTAAATAATCAATGATTTCTGTAAAGTTAACCATTAAAAAATTTTAATTCTTAGCAGTTTTATCAAAGACATGACATACCAAAGGAGGTTCATCTATCAATGGCATAAGTCAAGCATCAGAGATCATTCATCAGCTTGTCTGTCACATCCATTAATAATGTCAGGTCCAACATATCGACCGTTGTGTACATCATCAGCTACAAGACAGAACAAACCATAAAAACTAGAAATTTGGGGCAAAGTCCAACGTGAGTCCACCCGGCGCCCTAAGTCCAATTGGAGGAAAAATTCATGGGGGTAGAATTCCCCCGGTGGCAAAGTCATGTGGCTTGAAGTCAAATGCATTAGCATACGCAAATCGCAGAATGCGCACTGTCGACTTAGGGTAGGTAAACATTAAGCACATGATCTCAGGTGTTAGTGGAATAAAGTCCATCAAATTTTTTTTGTTCAACGCGAGAAAGATTGTGATTGATAAGGCCATTTACCGCTTGTCGATATCTCTATCCAGTCCAGAGATATTCGCAGTCAAAGTCGAAAGTTGTCGTAAAACATACTAAATTTCGAACATTTGTTACCCTCCCAAATTTTAAAGGGCAGTGCCCCCAAAATTTGTACATGGCTTATCAGCCCCACTTAGCTGCACATCATGTGGAAAAGTTTCATAAGGCAACACCCCCGGGCTCCAAAGATCTTGAGCCTAATACGGTGAATTTTAAGCCAATTTTGGACCCCCTTTGAAAAAAATTGTAAGGAAGGCCCCATCCCCAGTGGGGATGCGCTAGCAAGACTTGGTCATTCTCTAGCACGTGTAAAAATTTGGGGATGCAGTACCCCCTAGGGGCTGAAATATGGTCTTCCGAAAAAGTTGATTTGGGTGGATATGTTTCCACATCGAGATCTCCATAATTGGTGGATCAAAGTTCACTGGACTTCTTCGCCTAATGCGGGAGGGATTTCGGTCAATCAGGTATTTGTCCGATTTTGAGTATCGTCATCCATTCTGGCGATATTCGCCGCCGAACTTCGAAGTCATCCGAAATTGTGCTAAATTTTGCATGTTTGGCCCCTAAAATTTTTTCGGGGTAGGTTCCCTGAAATTTTGGATGAGCATTATAAAATTCAACCTAGTGCTGATCACTGTGCAAAATTTTGCGCCGATCGCATGTTAAAAAATTTTTTTTTAAACATCTGCGGTAAAACATAAGTCCTTCCGAAAACTATCGTTTCCGGGCGGACTAATTAACATCACAGAATAACAAACTACCAAGAGTCAACAACGCAGTAACAATATATTAACGAAATAACAACTGCCTATGGTAGGCTGCCAGGGAATGCTTCCTCTCATGTATGAAACTAACAGACCATAGACCAGCTGATGTCTTATAAGTCTTTGGTGACGTTAAGTTTGGTAAATTGCAGTAGATTGAATACCCTACAAATGCTTACCTATTCACTTAGGCTTAAAGCCCATGAAAGCTGGCCAGTGGCCACCTTTAGTGAACAAACTAATGCTATTCACATTAGTATACAAAACACATGACATATTTGATAAGTATGGTCTGCAACACAGAAATTAGTTTTGCGAAATGCCAATCTTCTGCTTTTCGCCTCTATATAACATAATTAATAAGCAATGAGTAATAACAAAAAAATCTAGAAACTAACTGAGAATCTAACAGTTATCTTAAAAGATGAATAAATTGTATGATTTGCTGTTGGTGTGTTGTTGCATTCTTATCAAATCCAAGTAGCACTGAGTAACAAACAAAATGAAATGAAACAATCATTTTCCAACCTATTTACATACTTACTTTTTTCTGACAACCGAGTGACTGACAGTGACAGTTCTCAAAGCTGTGAGAAAATCCAATACAGGAAAATACATGAAATACAATACATGAAATGAAACCTGATTTGCTAGTTTTAGAGCTCGGCTTGTTGCTCCAGTGGCAACCTCCTGAAGACACCGGTGACCACTTGGAAGGAGGTCGAATGCTGACAGTCAGCGACGTCGATGAAGCTGGTATGAATTTAGCAGGAGACAGCAACGGCCGATCACGTTGTGCAGTGAAACCATGTGCCACTGTACTTCGTTGCCGAACTGAATCAGGCACTGGCAGCTGATTGGCCCATTCGGCCGACATTGCAAATGGTCCTACACAGTTACACGCATTCATGCAATTTGCACAACACGTAAACTGTGTTATAGCTATGAAAAATTTCCCTTCATCTTTACTAATTTCTGCGTCACTGTGAAAGTCAAAAATAAGATGGGTTGCGTATCTATCAACCTCCCACCATATCATACTCTACTGACATGCAAAGTCACAACTTTTTACTTCCGCTTTGATGTTGGCCCTAAGATGAGACCTAACAAAAATGCTACTAACAAAAACCTATTCAGTCAATCTGACCCTTTCCTTAAATCCCAACAGGGTGCATTTTATAATTTATTTGAGTTCAGGGTTTTTAAAGCCAAATTTGGGTTTTTAGAAATGCCCAACTTGATGGGTTTTGGGGTTTCACGAGTTCTAAATTTTTGGAATGAGCACTGATATACAAACTGTCCATATCAGGCCAATACGCAAACACGTGCTAATTTGTAAGTGTAAAGTTTAATAAAAACTTAACTGTGAAGTAGCATTCCGTTATTGGCGGAACAAAGAATTAATACTGGATTATGTTTGCGATGAGTTTTTTGGTGTTTTTGATGGGTTTACCCAACAAAAGTCACTCTGTTTTGGAGGTCACATGCCCAAGTGTCTGACAGCACAGAGCAAACCGAAACCTTTACTGGTGTGATGCTTGCAAGAAACTCCCAGGTCTAGCGTAGTCTTCAGACGAGCAACAAATTTTGGATCATCAGGCTTTGTCCGCTCGACATTGGTGGTCGTGGATCTCTGACTAACAGTTGTTGCCAGTGTAGGATCTTTATCAGCAGATTCACTACAATCAGCAACACAATAGCTATAACCACTGCAATAGATCAATACAGTCTGTCATATCTACACTGTGTTTCAAAAACTTGCGACAGAATGACCATTCCACCTCACTCAATGTCTGCTTCTGCACTAGCTGTAAAAAACTGAGCAATTGATCACTGAAACCGATATACACTTTGCTGTCACTGTGCCATGTCACAACTTCTTTTCATGAATCATACAATGGTACAGATTTCAGTTGTCACAGAACAGATAAGTGCAGAGAAGTGGATGAAGCCAAGGAATTGCAAAAGTCAAAACTCACTGTACCAGAGCAGGCAAAAAATCTACAAGCCAGGCCGAGTCAAACTAATCATAAGCTACACTTCCGATCTATAGAGACGGAAACATACAGACAAAGAAATGCTAAATTACCAATTTTTGACAAAAAATGCTGTTTAATTGAACACGTGTTTTGCCATTTTCACACGACATCACATCATTCCATAACTGACTGGTCAGCAGCGAAATTCGTGATTTTGAAGAGGAGGTAACAAAAACTCAGCTGCTAAAATGTCGGTCAAATGGACCGAGCAAGGCACGACTGCACCTGAAGCAGGACTGCACCTGAAGCATGTGTGTGAACAACTGACAACAAAATGTGTCTAGAGCAAAACGTGAAACTTTTACTAGACTGCAACTCTTGATGACCTACACCAGCGATGATAGAAATTTTTACATCAGGCGAATCTAAACATTTTATGCTAACTGGCTTGGATCTTTAGCTTTCCTATTATCAAACGTTCCACGATAAGGAATATGGTAAAATCAACGTACTGTGAGAGATGAGATTCGAAGTGTGGCTCACTGCAAGTGTGGGAAACCAATGCGTAGGAAGCTATGACGAGACTCAGTGAGGCTAACATCAGACGCATGATAACAACAACTGCTGATTCTCCAAGCCAGCCACATGCAAGCATTGTCAACAGCAACGAAAAACACGTCACAACATCGATCGGCCGCACTCTACAACATTCATATCAATCAGTCAAATGAATGAATTAATGAAACTGTACAATTATAAAGTACTCCTTAAGGCCGGTTTCTAATTCTGAACCACTCAGCCAACCTAGGTCATTAATGTTCATGATGCCTGTGCCTGCGCTGAGTGACTGTGATCAGCGTTGTCCAATGACAACTATCGTTATTAAGCAATGAATAAATGCAAACTGGCAGTTATAGTTAACAGAAATAGAAAGAAACTGGCCCCGACACAAAGTACTTAGAGGTTCATAACATCACATATTCATGATTAAACTAAAAAAGTAATGTCAAATGTAAGCATGACATTTTACAAAACCAAAGTCAAATATATTCACTCCTATCAAATAATCTATTACAGGCAAAAGTCATCTAACTGTTATTTTGTATAAATGAGCAAAAAAATTCACAATGGGAGAAACACATACAAAATAAGATATAGTATTATACTACATTATCAAACACCAGAAAACTAAATTTACTACACTCTAACAATAATAATGTCATTAGTAGATAAAAACTGGTGAAAGCAAGTGAAAAATTATCCAATAAAGTGATAATTTCTGACTCGCCTACTGTGGTCGGCAAGCTTGACTGCTGCTATTTGCACAAAGACACCAACAGCCGCAACGGGCCCAGAGTATTGCCGAACCACACGTAGTATGTCACTGTCAACCAGAGAAAGCAAACTGTATGAGACTGCCACCGAGTCTAGCATGGCAGCTGCTAGCAGTAGTCCAACTAGCAGAGATACGAACTGCAGCAACAGAGAGATGAAACCGAATACTTTAGAAGTTGTCGGTGCACTTTCCTACACATGCAGACAAACACAAACACTATATAATATCACTGAAGCTTACATACAACTTAATAAGCTGCATATGCAGTATAAATGATAAGTAAAGTGATTCTACAAAGTGTGAAGCTCAAAACTGAATCTGAGATGCTGGTCTAGGTCGCTAGATATTTCCTAAACTGGTTCTGAAACGTTGCTATGGAATTACACAGTGAATGCTGTGAGGCACTCGGTTACGAATGGTGGAACCGCGGGATTGTCTACTGCTTGCATGAAAACAATGTGAAACCAGTATCTAGAGCTGCTCTAAAATGTAAAAGAAAGATAAGCCAGATGGCCAGTTTGGAATTACAACACAGCAAGATGCAAGACTATCATATCATCGTCATTTCTTAACAGTACATCAGCTCACAAAGGGCCATTTTGTGCCATAATATTGTTAATCGTAATTGACAACATCAACAACACTAGTGTCTAAAATCAAAGCTATCTAGCTAGAACAAACCTACCTTGATAACAAAGACCATGAAAGTACTCAAACTTAATACAAGCAATGCTTTGTAAAATTTACATCACAGAGACAAACAATCAACGAATAAAATGAAAGAAACATCACGACATACAGAGACGAAGAAGTCTGTATTTGACAAACGTGAGACATTAGCATTGATCGTTGAAGGAGATCGCAGCAGCCCGACACTGTGCATCTTGGAACGTATCACGGCATCTTGCCTTGTGAGTTCCTGACGTACAGTCAGATCACACGCGTGACACAACCGGTATACCTGCTCCAAGTGGTGCTTATATGCCTCAACTTCAATGTCAAAGTTTGCCTACACGACAACAGTCAACGTAAAAGTGAATGAATACATAAACTAAAAGGTGCTCGTGACAGTGCATATCTCCACCAACTGAAGTAATTTAAACATTACTACTACTAATACTACTACTATGCAAAGATCTCTAAGATCCAATAGCCTGTCCCACAAAACCCCCTGTTAGATGCAAAGGTCTTGCAGAAACTGAGTTATAGCCGATTTTGTCCCAAATTTCATGGCTATGGCAACAGGGGTGAGTCAAGGGTAAATACAAGGAAAGGGGAGAGAGAAGAGAAAGGCCACTTCGCAACATGGGAAAGGGAAGGAAAAATCATAACAGCAGATGCCAGCATTGCTGCTTGCACTACAGAATGACGTCATTGCCATTGTGACGTCACTCTGCATTATAAGTCATCCCGTGCATGAACAAACAAACAGACAGACAGACAGAAAAATGTGATTACTTAATCTCCACCAATGTTTACTACGTTCATCTTGGCGGAGAGAATAAACTAGTGGAAAAACTAAATGATAATAAATACTAAATAATAAATGATAAAAAGAATAAATAATAAATAATAATAAACGATTAAACAAAATAAACAAGCAAATAAATCCAATTTCGAAACACCTTAAATTACCAATTTCTGGATTTTTCTAAATGGCACAAGCAAAAAAACTAACCAAAAATTCACTAATGTAAACAGCATCAAGACGGAGTTAGATCCAAAAAACACAAATATAAACTTCAGAAAAAGTGAGTGAGTGAGCAGAGTTTAACGTCCTGCCCGACACAGTATAGGTTATTTCAGGGACAGCCTTTGCAGGCAAAATTGCACATACACATAATAGTGAAACAAAAACTTTAACCTTTACAAAAAGTTTAACTTTTATGAAACACAAAAACACAAAAAATGACCTAAACCTAAAACTGTAAGCACTGCCGAGCCATTCATGACGACCTCCAGTGTAAGGCAAAGGATGTGCCTTGGCTCCCGCCTTGTTTTGCAAAGTGATGGACTATATTATGGATCGTGTCAGTCGCAAAGTCGGCATCCAAGTTGGCCAGCTCACTTTCACGAACATTGACTATGCTGACGACGTCGATCTGCTTGTTGACAAGGAGGAAAGCTTCCGCACCGCTCTTGCAGCAATGGATGAAGAAGCTTCCAAGTGTCAGTCTTCGGGTCTCTTGGACCAAGACAAAGCTCCAGAATCTTGGTTCAGGATCGATGCCATCGCCAATAATAGTGGATAGTAACAATGTTGATTCAGTAGAAGATTTCACATACTTGGGCAGTATACAGTCGAGTTCCAGCAACTCTGGACTGAAATACATTCGGCGCATTAAACTTGCGGCTAGTGCAATGAAAAGACTCAGCTGTATTTGGAGTCAGAGCAAGCTCAGTATTGCCACGAAACTCAGAATATACTCCACATGTGTGTTATCCATACTACTCTCAGGCTTCAAGACCTGGACTCTCACACAAGCTTATTGGAAAAGATTGGATTCCTTCCATCTACGGTGCCACTGAAGCATCCTTCACATCAGCTGGTACAATTTCGCGTCTAATGATGAGGTTTTGCATCGTTCCGGCCTGTTCGATGTCTCCTACATCGTCCGTAAACGAAGACTGGGTCTCATTTAGTCATGTCGCCAGACTTTAAAGTGATGCACTGGCAAACCAGATCCTCCAAATTTGTACCAAGACGAGGGACGGTGACCGGCCTTCACAGAACTGGAGACGCGCCAGCGGTCGTCCACCCACCACCTGGATCCACCAGATCTGCCGTGACATGGGTGTTACAGCGACAGAGGGCCTGGAGCTAGCGGAAGATAAACCGTTCTAGCGAACGATCGCAACGGCGGAATGCTTTGGCTGATCGCTTCGCATCTGATGATGATGATAATATGTATCGATAATGGCAGTTCTAATTTAATCTTCCCTGTTATATTCCAAACATTAATTTCAAAATGCTGTCTATTGGAAGACAAAAAAAAGACTGACAGTAAATGATAGCATTCCACAATAATTTCGACAAGCAGAAAAAAAACAAAATGCAATTCCACATTTCATACTCATGTACAACTGTGTAAAAAGAGAGCAACTGGTCAAAATAACACCATATGACATGCTAGAGAAATAGAATCAACCACTACATACATCAGGCATATATCATGTATGTCATGTTACATTCAATAGTTTGTAAATTTATAGTGAGAGAAAAATATTTCAACCATATCAGTGTCGATCAACTGCATATACATACTACTAAGTTTCAATGAAGCCATTTTAGATTGTTTTCACTCATATTTATGTGTTAACAGCAAGAAAACAATTTATAGCTAATTGAAGACTGGAGTATTGATGCTGTTCACTGTGAGAATTTATGTTGAACGTTCTTATTTACAAGTAGAAAATGTGCATCTTGTCTGACCTCATTTTGCGGAACAAAGTTAGCAAGCTGTTTTATTTTCAGCAGCTGATTCTGACTGCAGACTGAGCATAAATCATGACTCTTTCTGTCATTGTTCCGTGGCTTCATTGTGTGAACAGACGTAGATGTAAAAGAGTGGTCACCAGAAGGCGAGGCTGCAGTATCACTAGAATCCTCACAGAACATAGCTGGAATAACTTTGTTATAATCACCATCCTACAACACATTCAGAAACATTTCAATACATCATAGCAATAAAAATATTTCACAGACATAAACAGCAATTTGTCAATTTCACAAAGAGCACGTAAAATGCATAAGATGTGATTTACAATTTATATGTTTGTGGCAGAAACTGAAATTCAACATGATTAAATGAAAGCAAAATGCAAACTGCATTTCTGTGCTGCAACAAAAAGCTGACATTAGTTTCTTTTTTGAAATTATGCAAAAATTAACTTATTTTTACTTGAACATTTAGTACGTTTACAAAACTGCAGTCCCCGACTTTAAATACTTTCCAGTAGCAGACAATAAGTGAAAAAATGACAGAGGGCAACTTCACTTTTTGACTTAGACTTTCGCTGAGTCTAAACTTCGGTCTAAGTACCTATTTAAGTCAAAAAGTGAAGTGATTTCGCTGAACCGGAATCCACTTCGACTTTTAACTTTAGCTGAGTGAAAACATGGCGACTATTTACAGTTCTATACGTATGGATAAATGCCGTAATGGCTATATAATGATGTAAGACATCACGTAATTATGTCATTTGCGTGTGCTGCACAATTAAATAAGCAAGTCCAAATGTAACTGGTTTATTTATTTCCCGTTAGGTTTACCAGTTTTCCACCATTTTTAATCGTTTAGTTCAACTTTGGTCTAAGTACAGACTTTAGCGTTCAGCTTCAGCTTTGGCTCAGCGAAAAAGGCTCAGCGAAAGTCTAAGTCAAAAAGTGAAGACACCCAGTGTGTGTGTATAAACTGTATGCCAGTTCAGCTAAAATACAGTAATACTAAAGTCAACAAAAAATTAAACAAATTAAAATGTGAAAAAAATTAAGTTTGTGGGAATTAGTTTTGGTTTCATTTAAAAATTTTCTTCTTCGACCACTAGTCCTATCTATATATTATCTTTTAACTTGACGAAAAAGCTTGTAAGACAGTAATGGTATGCATACCGCTTTGAAGCCATTGTACTGGCCACAAAAACAGCAATCCCAGGAATTGCGACTGCCGTATGGCACAGACGAATTCTCATTGCAAAACCAGCAATTGACATTTGCCGATAGTTTTAACCTAAATGCATACAAGAATAACCTGCACCAAATGTAAACTTGCAACCAGCAACATACACATGTACAAGCATCAGCCTGAACAGTGAACTGTACAGAAACTATGTCAGCATTAACTAACATTACAACCATGCAAAAAACTAATACCTGCTAGTAATGAGCAAAAATTGCAGTGACCTAAATATCAGCATGATGATGTGTTATAAAAAATAAGTTCATAGATTCAATGACAAGATCAAGGTGATCCCATGGTGATCTAACACTCAGTTCAGTCATTGCAGCTTCCACTCAACTGTGTGGAGCAACCTTCTATCTGAATTAAAGAACGTGACATTACAGGGCTACAGGTAAAAAAATGGACTGCGAATGTGCGGATTTGTCGCAATGGGTGATGCTGTATTTCAGCAGTGATTTACCAGTTTAACCATCTCCTATACTCCATTCCTAATCTTAACATTGAGCTTAACCATGACACAACATCTGCAGATTTGCACATCCACTTCTTACCATTGTCCACACTACAGACACCGTTTTAAACATGAACTGATCATACCTACTCTTAACCGGTGACATTATTTGCTAAAAACAACCTTAGTTGTTTTTGGTAGTTTTTTAGTCATGGTTAAGTTTTTGCTATCAAAAACTACCGAAAATGTCTCCTCAGTTGTTTTAGATATTTAATGAGAACAAATCTATTGCGGCTGAAAATTCAGCCACAATAAAGTGCCAAAATTTACAAAAGTGGCTGAAATGAAAACGTATATGTTATAAGCTGCCAAGTATTCAGACATGCTCAAGAGTACACAACATTCAGCACTTACAGCACAACTGGAGCTATTTGCAACAACGATTGTCAATAAATTATATTAAAAACCAAATTCAACAAAAAATGTAGGCTACTCTTTGTACAAGATACAATTTGAGGGAGTTTCTGATATTGGATTTTGAGTGCATCGCTGTTTAGAAGAGATTGAATTGTTTGTAGCAGTAAAATTTATGGAATGGATTGTATGCTGGCGAATAACTCATTATTATTCATATTTACATGGACTGTGTTTGGCGTCTATAATATATTATTGGTACAGCAGTCAAATTAACGCATTAATTAATGCGTTAATGTGAATAAACTAATGCACGTTAAAAAATTAACGCACATACTTAAATTTATCTTAATTTACTAAATTCTGTGAAGCAAGTTCCAATATTCCGTTAAACTGCAGTTATATGACAATCGAATGAATTCAAGTAACTAAACTGTTGTTGCCGTTCCATCACTATAGTAAATAAATACGACGACAGGATAACAGATTTCTATGCTGGCTATAACATCAATTATTGCTGATTGTACGTTTAAAATGTGTTTCTAACTTTCTATATTCTACAGGTAGACTCCCAATTGTCACAGGGCCCAGGGTAACTTACTCCCCTACTCAGCAGTAAACGCTTAAACAGAGGCCTAAAAGATGAACGCTATAGTAAGCTTATACACATTACGGCACATCTCTCATTAAACGTTCGATTGCGCAGGATCCGCATTTTGGTGGTCCGCAGTTTACGCACTGGTCCGCACTGGCGGTCCGCAAGTTTTGATCCGCAGTTTACCCGTTGGTGGGTCCGCATTTTACCCATGCCCGCTCTGCAATGGACCAGCACTTGCTATGTTCCGTTATAAATAAACAAAGTGTCTAGAGAGCCGACAGTCGGCTCTCTAGCTAGAGAGCCGACAGTCTAGGCTCTCTAGGACACAGCCTAGAGAGCCGACAGCAGCAGCTACCAGCATTAGACAGGTGGCACTAGTGGTTAGGGTTAGTTATTGCAGCTTATTCAGTTTTGTTAACTAGGCCTATTAAATTTTAGTGGTTAGCTATTTAGGGTTAGGGTTAGTTATTAAATTTTTAGCGTGCAAATTTAAGGATATTTCGTACAATTATGTAGGTACAGATGTACACCCAAATTAAGGTTGCAACATTGGTCATGAATTCGAATCC
>Ga0056128_1000591_pt1 | contig 33898 bp, 19 predicted proteins | sample WorMetLIZISLAND2_FD_71113 | JGI IMG/M metagenome (GOLD analysis project Ga0056128, IMG submission 71113) | Marine gutless worms symbiont microbial communities from Max Planck institute for Marine Microbiology, Germany - Olavius geniculatus... ...
GCTTTAGGATTGTGAAATATAAGTTCTTTGGTTTTGATTAAGTTAAGAATCATGGTATTATCGCCAGCCCATTCTTGTACATTGTTGAACTCGATTTCTACTCCTACATCAGAATTTTCCGGGACTAAAAGAGTTGAATAATCTGCAAACTTAACTATTACATTATAGTTAGATACAGCATAGTGCTCATAAAAGCTATTATTCAGTAACGGTGTTGTCGGTAAAAAACGTGAAAGCGGCTGGTCGAAAACGCGAAGTGGAAATAAAATACTTAGTATTTTTTTACGATTACCTCTGCCGATGATTTTACTCGCAAAATTGCAACTAGTATATTTCCGGATAATTGCTGCTATACTGGGCTCCGAGGAGCGATGGTTTCGCACGAAAATCCCGTTTTATTGCCTGTTATTTCCTGCTGTACACACACGGCAAAGCATGAATGATTAATTGATGTACAAGAGAGCGACTTGGTTGCTTCTGTGCGCAGCGACAACCGGCAACAGTCTGTGGCAGCGGCGTCACGTCTCGTCAAAGTTTCATGCCGATCTGTCGTTATCGCCGGTAGTTTTTACGCGCGACAGCACGTAGTGACAAACGCGTCTTAGCCATCGTCTAGGCGTCCATCTGTCCGTCCGTTCGTCACAATGAGGTATTGTGTCAAAACGACGCAAGCTATGATCTCGAAATCTTCTCTGTGGGCTGCCCCAAGGACTTTAGTTTATCGTGACAAAATTTCGTGCCCATGGGTGAGGGGGTCCCCTCGAACTAGGGCGTCAAAGAGGGGTACCCCCTCTAAAAAGACGTTATTTTGCCGCTATTATATTTTATAGTGTGAAAACGGTTGCAGGTAAATACAGACTTGCTGCATATCATAACAACCACTGGTGACGGCTTTTTAGATTTGTCAACATCGATGACTTTGAACGACCATGAACCCCCAAAAGAGAGGTTTTGTTAAAGTCTTCGCAATCTTTAGCTGCAGTGCACATTTCAACAGTGAATCGTGACGAAATGGCTGAAAATGGACCAAAACAATCTTTGTATGTGATTTTCAGCATTGAACGTAGATTTTAGCTGTCCAAGTCCTAACCCCTTATGTTCAATGAGGTCTGCGCATGTTTGCGTCAAAGATGGTTACCTCCCGTAAAAAGTGGTTATTTTACCACTATTGGTTGATGCAGCGTGAAAACGGTTGCATATAGGCACAGGCATGCTGCTTATCATAACAAGCAATAGTGACAAGCTTTTTAGTGGTGTAATCATCGATGATCTTGGATGACCTTGAACCTTCAAAATAGATGTTTTCTTTTACAATTTGTGGCTGCGGCGCATGCAGAAGATTTCAAGAGTGAATTGCCACGAAACGGATGGAGATAGACCAAGACAACCTGCGAACAGGAAATGCTAGGCTGTCGCGCGTCTCATGAGCTTTGCTCAAGTTACTTGTACAGTAACTAATACCTCGTTTACACGATCGAGCAAACATCGAGCAAACGTCGAGCAAATGTATTCAAAATACACGTGCTAATTGCTCGACGTTTGCTCGATGTTTGCTAGCATTCATCCAGCTAGCTCGACGAGCTATTGTAATTAGCACGCTAATTAGGAGCGCGGGCGGGTTGTAATTGGAAGGCCTATATAACACGTGATCAGTTGTGGGCTAAGTCTAGGCCTACATTTGAGCCAGGGGGTGGGGTTCCATCAGGCCTCTTGATGTTTGCTCGATGTTTGCTCGATCGTGTAAACGGGGTATTATTGGCGTAAGGACGTACGAACTGTAACTAAGTGATTGCCAGTTAAGATCTCGCTTCATGACACTGTCAGGTAATGTTTCCACGGCCGTCTACTTTATTGACAGGTGGCAGCGTGATGCTTTTTCTTCCTGGAAAAAAAGAAATTAAACTGTGGGGGATTTTTGCTAGACAAATCAACAAACCACTATTATTTGCATTGCACTAAATGATCAAAAATGTTGCCATAAGATGGGTGTTGAGAGCCCAAAATGCATAAAATGTATTTGTGGCTTTTCTTTATACCACCGAGCTAGATTTTACAAAAAAAGTAAAAAATAAAGAAATGTAACAAAACAGGTCAAAAAGAAAAAGGGAAAAGGACAAAATGGAAAAAGAGGGGCTCAGAGAGAAGCCAGTGCGACTTGCGGGAAAGTTGTTTCTTCGCTGAGGGGACTGACACCTTCAAATGTTACTGGGCAGGTTGATCACAATTATTAGCAACAATTTAGTGATTCGAGTGACAGGTTTACTTTTCTTCTCCATGATGTTGCAGAGTTATGCAGGTTTTGGCCACACTAACGCGTAACAATCACAGAGTCACCAAAGACAGAGAATGTGTGACGTTTGTTGTTTCTCGATATGTTCTTTTTTCATCTCGGTCGCATTGTCATTCCGTTCTCGCCGCGCACGACGCGACGACATCAAATTAACAGCCAATCAGCAGCCGGAAAACGTCGCCGCCGCGCGCGCCACTGATGACGTCACGACGTCACGTGACAGGAATGCTGACGTCACACGGAACGGTGGCGGCGGCGGTTATTAAATCAGAAACGAACGCCCGCCGCGCGTCGGAGGAATTGGTCGTGCATGATGATGTGTGTGACGGCCACCCGCAACTATGGCGACCACCTGCGTGGATTGACCGGCCACCGGGAAACGGGCAAAACCGCCTCTTTTTCCGGACCAAATTTCTCCTCCCGATACCAATAAGAACTAAAGTACACTAATAAAACGTGGAATTGTTGACTGCTGCTGCCATCTGGTAAATCACAAATAAACAGTTGCAAATTGTTTCGGCTGGGATGGGTTAGAGCTCCCATGTCTTCCTGTTCGCTGACGGGGTCAGTGTTAGCGACCTCCATGTGACACACTGTGTCTTTGGACCCCACATATGTACATGCTAAATGGTAGCTAAGTAAGTCTGTCGTACGGTTTAAGCAAAGTGCACGAATGTGACGGACGACAGACGACAAACAGAGAAATCTGTAGCAATGGGCGAAATAGCTTGTGCTGCAAAAAGCGATTCTACCTAATAATAATCATGCAATAGTTTCCACCCGGATAGTCACGAATGGGAATGGCATAAAATTAATTATGCTTGTTTGCGTATTTTATGGAAAATCATAGTGACAAACGTCCGGGGAAAATTTTGTCCTACAGCAAGCAAATCGAGTACTTTTAAAGATATTTTGTCCGTGGGGAAATGTAAAAGGGGATTTTTTGTCTGAGCGGGATTTTGCCCCAGATTCGGATTAGCCAGGGCCGATCCACGTGATGTGACACCCGACCGCACAATTCCGACTGTCGTGTGATTGCTATAAAATGATATCGAAGGAATATATATATCATATTTACTATTATGCAGCCGTGATAATAAAGGTGAAATAAAAATAAAAATAAAAATAAAAATAAAAATAATAGGTTAATTGACCGCAATACCTGTGTTTGCCTCTATATCTTTCCGCATATCCCGATGGGCTCCTCCCTCGAAAAAAACGAAAAGGCTCAAAAGAACATTTTTCAGGGTATGGGGCTTTCATTTTCTTTTGGTGCAAGAAAGCAATCTTTTCCAAAGTCGCACCAACCCCTCCTCTTTTCCTGCTTTCCTCCTGTTTTTTTCCTTACCCTATTTTTTTCTTTTCTTTTCTTTCCCAACCCGGCAAGGAATTTTTTTTCAGTTTTATGCATTGTGAGTTGTGGGTTTTCAATACGTATTTCGTGCAACATTTTAGTCGTTTAACATGTGCATGTGTTTTGTCGACTTGTTACGTAAGCCTAAAAATAATCTGTCAGTTTTAACCTCCCCCATTTTGCCAGGAAGCATTTTGCTTCTGCCTGTCGATAGAGTGAAAGTGAATGCGCTGCTTTACGCCGTTCGCACGGAGTTAGCGGTGCCCGTGCCAATAGGACCGTGAAAATGTAGGGGGTGAAAATGCGGGACCACCGTATATGGAACGCCAAAGTTAATGTACACATAATAGCTCTTTTCATAAACGTACAAGAACGATACATTCTACGAAAACATCATGCGATAAAATTGAACGCCTACCGGTCTCATTTTTTCTAGTCCTGCGCTTTTATTCTCGCGTTTGCAGTCGTCCCATGTCAACGCGGTCAGCGCTCGTGAGAGATGAAGCAGCATCTTTATGTCGAGACTGGATCGCTGCCACCAAAATACCGAATGTCTCTCTCTCTCTCCCTCAAAAGTCTCAGAGCTTTCAGTCACCGTTGAACGGCAAGTCGTGCATGTGTAGTAAGCCATATGATCATGAGTTTGTCGTGTATTCTCATCATGCAGCAGCCAAGCCGACGCCGGTGTCACATTAAAATATCCCCCATGAAAAATCCGCCAGGGGAGAGATAAGCACGGATTTGATATGTCTCCCCTTATTAAAATATGATCGCCAACTTCATAAAAAGTCTCCCAATTATAGGATCGCTCCTCCCCAGAAAAGTCTGCCCCCGGCCGACAATTTACGGGAAAAAAATCCGCCCCGCCCTTGGGCCGCCGGGCGGGACGGATTTTTACCGGTAAATTGTCGGCCAAGGAAATACTTTTCTGGGGGGGGGGCGATTTTATGATAGGACACCGGCTTATGCATCGCCGATTGATGCTGTATGATAATGACTGTTCTCACACGTACCCGGGAGACGTACACTACTTGTATATACGCATCGTCGGTAATAAAACACAGTGATGAAATTGTCCTCTGTTGCGCACTGATCGATCTGCTATAAGCACGACAAGAGGCCCAGCTATCGCTAGGATAGCCGACAGTACTAATTGTCAACGACGTTCGAGGTCATCCAAGGTGGATGTTTTTCATTTTATCTCAAAGGGCGTATGCCACTTCCAATTAGTGATTAATAGTAACCTTGCCGTATCCCTTACCGTTTTCACGCACGTTTTTACCCTCCCCCCGTCCATTCAACCCCGAATTTGAAAATGTTTCCATTGCACTAAATCGTTGAAATTGTGTTTGCTTATGTTTAAAGCATAGGGCTAATCGTGTAAAAAATTTTCCTAAGATTTATCCGTTAGCCGGAGTACATTCGTACAGAGTACAGACGACGACGGTCAGACAGACGACAACAACTAGGTATACCTTAAGTTCGGCTAAAATATTATCACACGCAGAAATACTTCAATATACGTACGTAAACTAAACGTGAGCAAAAGTAGGGGCGAATCGTCTTGGCGATCGTTACTGCTAATCGCTTGGGTCATCACCGAAAGCTGCTCCATTCTTAGCGCCATGCAGAAAAATCGCTTTAATCCCCAAGAATGCAATAAAATCGTTTGCAGCCGCTTGGGAAGCTTACGACGCTTACGATCTCTCGGGCGGCTCAAAAAAGGGTTTTGGGAGGGAACCCCATTTCCGTCGCCGTTTTTCATCTTTTTCAATGTTAAATGGAGTTATAAAACTGCTGCTAAATCACAGTCACTGTCTACGCATGTGGCTCGTGACGTATGCACCAGTACCGTACGCATAATCGCGCAGTGTTGTATGAATATCGCTTCTTGCCATGAAGTGCGAAATTACTGTATAAAATTTTTTAACGTTGCCCCGCTCTGGAAATCATGTTTTTTTTTCTTGCGTACTCAACGAAATTATCTACCTACGTGAGAACTGAAATTAACTTGTCAAGACGGTGGGCAATGGTAAGCGTTAAGACCCGAATCCACATATATAAGGCCTATAAGGGCGCGTACTAAGCGACATAGGCTAACATAACTGAACTGACATGGTTTAGTTTTTGTCGAACTTGCCAATGGGCAAACAGTAATGCATTACAGTAGACAACACTTAACGGCGTCGGTGACACTGACTACGCTCACGTACTCGTCAACCAATGACCAGTGTGGGACTCGCCCCCTGCTCGCCCATTGGCCAGTTCGTCAAAAACTAAACCGTGTCAGTTCAGTTTAGTTACGTCGCTGTGTACGCGTCTTAATGCACATTGTCAAGCCTCAAGCGGGATTTAAGACGACATGCGACAGCACTTTGTGACAACGCACTGTACATTCGATAACCTTCTACAGTTAGGCCTATACTATAGTCTACATGTCTGTTTGTTCCGAACGGGCGTCTAACTCAAAAACAAAAACACGTATAGAAAAGCCAAAATTGGTAAGAAGTTCGTAAACATTTGCGATGTGATGGTCACTTAATTGCAGATGTGTTGCAGAATAATGCATGGGCGATAACATTTGAAAAATAGGGCAATATTTGATGTACTTATGACAAAAACGTATAGGCCTAAACGGGGGATACCTTATTGGACCACCGTGTTGAATAAGCCGCCATTAACGTCGTCATCGTCGTCGTCGTCTTAACCAGAAAGATCACTCAGTCGCTATTTGTTCTTCGTACCGTTGGGACCACGGCCGAGATGCAATAGCCTATGTATTTTCTGCAGGACAGCTTTCGTTCGGCGATAGCGCAAAATGTAATACGTTGTCAGAGGACATAAAAGATGGCGTCAGCATTTAGCTTATCTCCAGCGTATTCTCAGTGGTTTGACTAACATTCGCGCCAAATCACCGAAGTAGGATGATAAATATCTATCTCGTTTTCCCCAATCCGCGCTAATCATCTCCCGCTAATGGTTCTACGCCTCGAGGGGTCCGATTTACGGACATTGTCATAAAGTTTATCATAAGATAATATCTTAAGATCATCGTAGTATTAAGATCTCTCCAAGTTATCCTATGACATGTCAAGTAAATTCACAGAATTTACCCTAGACGATCGTGATATATGTCACGGAAGTCTTGTTACCATGGCAACTATGATCGTCTGGGTGTATTGAGTCTCCGTGATCAGGCACTTTATAGCCTAATGCTTCTCCCTTGATGCAGATGCTGGTGAGTATTTAGTTTCTAGCAGTTAAGCGATATCTGTGTGATATTTATCTGTTTCAAACCGGTATTCTTGCCAGTTTTCGTTTATTGCCTCTTTTACACATCTGCCGAACCGATAGATAGCTTCATGTTTCGTCTTCTGTGCATTAGCGACTGAGTGAGTAAAGCTTTTTCGGAAACAAATCTTTCAAAGTAATCATTTGCATAGTACTGGTAATGACAACTTCTGTGATAGTGTATTGAGCAGTTGCTGTAGCTTAATTACACCAATGCTGTCTTACATCCAGATACCGACACGAATTACCACTGAAATCTTATCATCTTCAACTTTGGCCAAGTATCGCTGTTTCTGAATATTTCAGCCAAATCCGCCGGTAACTTTTTCTGTAATTCTGCTAACAAAGCAACAGATAAGTAAACGCCGCGGCCGCAACATAGCCTTCTTGGCGAAGGTAATTATTATTTCCAAAACGTCGTTAGGTCATGGACAAGCACTCGCTGCATGGCTGCACAGAATCTGGTGTTGACTATTGCGGCCGTCAGTCAATCCGATGAGTTGATGAATAAAGAAGCTCGAACTCCATCATGTAAGTTTGTAGACTTGTTGAACAGCAAATTGTGCAACTTGCTGTACGACATGCTAATCGTTGTACAGCTTGTCTTAAATTTTTAGTTGTGGATTTGTTGCGCAGCTTGTTTACAACGAACCCAAGATAAATCGAAATAAGTGGAGTTGGAGCTTAAGCGATTGAATCGCTCGGTTGAAGGTCTGAAGTCGATCGGACACGGCGTGAAGAGACGACAAAAGTGCATGATGGATGAGACACAAACTCGAGAGGAACAAGTGAAGTCCTGAGAAAACAGCAACTGTCAGAACGAATAATGCAAACGAGACCAAAATCTGAAAACTAAAAGCGCTGCTGACAGTACCGTTTATTTCCGTTCGGTCATTTCCGTTGCTGTGTACACGTCTTAAGACCAAGACCAAAAAGACACTTGAGACCAAATACCGAGACCTACGACTTTAGACGTACATGTGAACAACGTTGTCATTAAATTAATGCACAAAATGCTGGACAAGCGCTTTTGTCTTCTTGTGGTTTTGCCCAGCATCTTGCTTCCATTAATTCATAGCAGTGAATATGGCTGAAAAAATCGCGTGATTCATGCATTTTGGATCGGGCCAATAATAGGGCTTCCGTAAAACCAAAGTTACGGGCATTTTTTCACACGTGGACAACTGGACATGTGAACTTCTAACGTTCAATAAACTAACATGATGTTGAATATACTCAACGGAAGTGGTACAAACCTTTGCTTTCGTGAGCTGTGGAATGTATTCAAACGAGGGGCCATGTGGACCTACGGCGTAATATTTAATTTAGTTACTATCATGGGTCAGGGCGAATCTTTCTGGAACCACACCGCGGTGTTGATGTTTTAATTTTACGCTATCCGATCCACAAATCCGACGATGATCCACGCGTCGCTGATCAGTGAACTAAGTTATCACGCCAATTCAGCTGTGTGCATCGTGATCTCACATAGGGTACATAGTCTACGTGGTGGACCAAGAGTGGCCCCTTTTTCAACTACGTCAATATAATTCTATGAACTGCATATATATTAATACTCAGTTTAATTGCATGTAAGCAGCGGTGTCGTGGGATTAAACAGTAGAGCATAGAATGTTAAAAACATTAATTTGCAAATAAGAAACATGTTTTTTACTTAAATAGAAAACATGCGAAAAAAACATACATAAAACATTAAAGGACATTTGGCGCAATAACGCGTTAAAAACAAAAACCTACCATTTATGAAAACTAAAGACCGGAAAATGTACTGAATGTTAACTTGTAATCGTGATTATGGTTTAGATCAGGGCTTTTAGAAAGCAGGGCTAACGCATTTTGCCCATGAGAAATGCATCATATTTGTAATTTTGTATGTTTATGCTTTAATAAAAACAAAAACACGACATTAAGGATAGGATAATAAACATAAAAAATATTTTTAAAAACATAAAAATTAACAGGTTTTAAAAAAAATTATAAAAAAACATAAATAATATTTTTTACATCTATGCGGTAGAGGGGCAGAAAGTAGCAATTTTCTGACAGGCACTGCTAATTTTCGACACAGGAAAGTATGATTGCTCAAAATTCCTATTTTTTCTTAATTTTTTTTTGAATGCTAGTGGTCATTCCTAAATTTTGCACATTTGGGCAAAAATTTTGAACAAAAAATTTAAAGGCTGGTGCATTGCTTTTTTCTTGCTACCCTAAGTAATGTACTAAGCGACAGCATTGGACTATAGTAAAATGCCAGTTTATTTGCACTGCTGAATTATGCATTAATCATTTATGATCAGTTTATCTCATATTAGTTAATTTTGCAAAGTGTAGGCCTACTAAACGAGTTGAGTTCACTTCATATCTGTCGCTGTGTACACGCCTTTGGTGCCCCAGTCCACCCATCTCGCCTTGGATTCTCTTCGACATTGTGCGCTTTACGGGTTTACTTACTTAAAGTCATAGCTGTATAGCTCGTTATGGAAAAACCCACCACAGAGCTACGGAGCGTCACCTGCCACCCTACACAGGTAAACGCGCTCCGCTTTAACCCCAGCCAGACAGACTGGTACTCGATTTACCCACCCCGGAGGGATGAAAGGTTGAGTTGATGAAGGCGGCTGGTTACATACCGAGATGGTTTACATGCCCGCAGGCAGTCACCCATACAAGTACTAACCCTGCTCGACGTAGAGCAACTTTGTTGATCAGACACAACGCGTTACCGCTACGCCACGCCACCAACGCCAGCTCACTTACTTACTTACTTACTTACTTACTTACTTACAGTGAATTATTCGATGAAGCAAAAGGAAGTAGATTGGCGGCGAGATAAACCGGCACACTGGTGTGTGTTTTCCCAGAAGGCCACGCACTGGTGGACCCGACAGAGTGAGCTTACAGAACCGATATGATCTATGACGCGTGAATTGGAGACCACAACGTGGGTGGTCCAACAACGAACCCCACACAGTGGCCGTCCGTCACGATGTTGTCGTTCACAGCTAAAATTAGACTCAGATTGATTACTATCGACGACGGCGGCGGCGGCGGCTCATTTCCGGTAGTCGCGCTGCAGTTTGTGTAATTTCTATGGTTTCTTGGGTGCGGACACTTTGGGTGGTATGGGTCAGTTGTGGAAAGGAAACGACGTCGTCAGTAAGCGGAAAAACAATTTTGTATTTATGTGAAAAACGTAAAGTCATTTCCGGGTCATCAAACGAACAGGGCGGCGCTGATCTCCGTTTCCCTAGCCTTTAGTAAGACACTAGCTTACACTGCGAGACCACAATTACGTGGCTAGTGCATCGCACGGTGTGCTTGTTCACGTCCCAGCTTTCGCAGGTGCTCATTGCATTTACCCACGGAGGGATGGCCAGGCTGAGTTAACCTGCTGCTGCTTTTAATTACTTCGAAGCAGTTAACTTAAATTTTTTAGAAATTTTAACGTTGTAAAAAACGGTTTTGACACCGGCGGCAATTTCAAAACAATTGGTCTGTAGATTTGTGTACCGTATGTTGGTCAGATGATATTCGATTTCGATAACTACGAAAGACCCGCTGCCCAAGGAACCGTCCAAGACGTCCGTACACAGGGTGATGTAATAACACCCGAGATGTCATAAAATCGTTTCGTTTCGTTGCTAGATCGCGATGTACGTTCAATCTTGCATCGCCGCTTTGCTTGAGTGGTTCGTCTTTTCGATGTTTACACACTAAAGACCATCCATATCTTAGTCACCGACAAACGGGACAGCAGACAAAATTCTTCGCAATAAAATCCCCTAGATGACGATAACTTCTACGACAACTCCCCCCCCTTCCGGCGACAAAAACCCTGCTAAGCCTACAGCAAAATTTTTCTACGACAAAATTATCTTTTGGTTATATTATGCTGCATGTTGAATTTTTGTCAACAATTTTTGCGCTAGGGGCATATTTCGTCCGTATTAACGCTAACTGTGTCGAATAATAAGCTTCAACGGGCGCGACGTCTACATCGATTTCGTATAAAATGTGTGGCGAAAAGCAGATTAGCAAAAAACTGATAATACTAAACTGACCTGTTTTTCACGTAGAAAAGGTTCGTTGTGAAGAGATTGTCGTAGAATTGGGGTTTTGTTTCAGGGGGGATTTGTCGCAAAAAAGTTTGTCGTGGGGGGTTATCGTGTCATACACCCCCAACCAGCAGCATTGGCTGTGCCTGATCGATCCGCAGTCATCGATTGTAGGTCGCAGTCTTCTGTCTGTCTGTCACGCAATGGATGTCTTGTCTAGCGAAAACTGCGGCCAATTACCGACGCCCGCTTCGCGCGTTACGTTAACGTGACCCGGACCCATCAGAACGAAAGAATAATAATATTCGTTCCATTGGGGCGAATGCTGTCGTTTTTATGGGATTTTCTTTCTGATGGAATTTCGGTTTGTAGGCGATGACATATAATATTACCATATTTTATATAAGCTGTAGCAACTTTAATTCGGCCGAAGAGAACTGCACGCTGTTGTATTTAACCAAACCTGACGGACACGGCGGTCATCAGCAGTCGCTTAGCCCCACTCAATCCCCATCTACAAAAATTTTTTACTGGACTTTTACGTGCCATATATATATTAAACGCCTTAAACAGTTTTAGGGGTCCGGGACTACGTCGCTGTACTGCGGACAGAGGTCAACAAAACCGGTACGTCCCCAGAAAGTTTTAGTAAGAGGGATCTGAGTGAGGGCGGCAGCTTATTATACTGTTTCAGTGATTGATCGATCGATTGGTGGATCGATATATTTTCGCACAGCGTCCACTTCAGAGCTAAGCTCTTCGAGTAGCCTTCGTTGAAATGCGTTGCTTCTTCGCTGTTATTGATAACCTATAACGCAGAGGCTTGGCACAGTGGCGTAACCAGGAACTCGGAAAACCATAAACAAGATATGCATGCTGGCCCCTCTCTTTTCCTTGTTTATCATTTCTCCAGTTCGTGTAGCCAGCTTTTTTTGTCTGATATTTTCACGTTTGCGTGCTGGTTTTATTTGCACATCGAGCGTAAAAGTGAATACTGTCATGCAGTAGATCTTGCGCCTAGGCCTACAAAACATTTGCAGAACACGTCTCCATGCGATATTTCTACTTCCCCACATATTTTCATAATTTATAAACTTTGAATTAAATGTGTATTTAAATAACAATTGTTTTGAAAATTGTGTAAAACTCTGGGGTCTTCCTCCCTGCAGTCGAAGGCCCCTAAACTTTGTCTATTTTGCCCAGTGCCCATTCTATTACTATTCTTATGCCAGTTTGACTTTGCGTTGATCTATTCGTCATATGGCGGTAGTCTGCAATTTACAGTCGCGTGAAAAATCGTAACATGGATAAAGACAACGTTGTCAATCATTGACGAAGACGTCACGTACAAATGCGATATATCATCGTCATCGTCGTTGTCAACGTCATCGCAAAGAGATCTAATGTGGCTCATAGTACTGTTTCCAGAATCAAGTACACGGAGTGTCAGAAAAATAGCCCAACTAGGTCCTTAGTACGGGTCTGGATATGATATATCGTGCATCTGAACGCTAATCGGGTCATCGGTCAAACCAGCTATTTCAGGAAGTGCACGGATCAGCAGGCGACTAGGTGCGATATTTTATTGAATGTAATGACGTAATTACCTCCGCTAAGGCAAAGTTTATGTGACACCCGGCAGTTATTTATTCATCGTTTGGTTTGCTAATAGGATTGCACAAAAAGTTACTTGCGGATTTGGATGAAATTTTCAGGAAAGTAACAGCTTAGAGGTAATTAGATTTTGGCAGTTAGTAATCTGGATTAGCGTTTGCGTCCTGAATAAAATTTTCGGGCTTTTTTACCATGTCGAGATAGAGCACATCGATAAAAAAGTGACATGGTGTTTGTGGAGATTTGCGCTCTCTAACTGCTGTTGTAGTTTACTTAAATTTTAAAGCTGGGTAAATATCACAAAGTTTAATTTTTTTTTAAATTTGTTTCGATCAATCAATTAGTCGATCAATCACTCAAACAAACATAATAATGCTTAAGACGCAAAGCTACGTCAAAGTTAAGAAGCAGCTAAACAGGTATACAGATAACAGATCTAATTATAAGGTAGGCCTATGGCTACGATTTTTCGAACAGACAAGTTTTAAGATCTTGGCAGAAAGTTCATTTGATTCATATGTCGTCAGTCTATAGCTGTTTCCTATTAGCTTTCAAATAAATCTGACTATCACGTGACAATAATAATGTTGCAGTGTGCGCGTCGCCATTATAAACTGCAGATTTTGCGACCACAAAATAGCAGAGTGAAAAAAATGTTGTGTTTTTGTTCTGCACTTCAAATATAGACCTACTTCTATTGTACGATGTCTAGGGGGTTACTTTTTTCCGGATACAGTGTATAGTTTCAGTACGGGAACAAGAATACAGCATTTTTATGATGCTAGTTAGTTTTTGCGAATTCTACAGTAATTGTCAGATTTATTTGTAAGCTAGCAGGTCCCTACAGAGAGTTTGTTTGGTCAATCTGCCAGTCGGTCTTTATGTCCTGACCTGCTTCCCGACTGCAGTAAGTTATTATATCTACCGAATCCGCAGACCGGACACACGTGCACCGTGGTGACGTTTAATGTCCGCCTCCGTCCGTTCGTTCATGAATTTTCGACTAGACGGAGACAGTCATGACGTTTTAGACTTCGGAGACCGCTGCTGAACTGCGGGAACTTGGTCGCGAGAAGAGTTATATGACAGCTGCTGCAGCAGTGGTTGCAGCAGTTGCAGCAGCTGCGACGCACGTTGTGTGGTGGCGCCACTGCCTACTGCTGCTATAGCGGTGGTTATTTTATTCCTACTAGCGGTCCTGGCTTCGGGCTTGTGTATAAATCTCGCGAGCTTCTTTTGGCACTTGCTTCCTTTCTCAAGTTCCCGCTTTGAGCCGGCTGACCGTAATCCCTACAGAATGGCCAGAAATACATCGTGTCGCTCAAAAAATGTTCCGCCGCTTACAACTACGGCTTCTACATTTCACAAGGTAGTGTAGAGACTCAGTATTGATACACCACACCACTGTATATTTGAGAAAATTGCTGCCTAACGAAATGCGAAATGGACATTGAATACGGAAGAAAGCTGAGACTGAGGCTGAGTTAAGCTGAGACTATTTATATCATTAAAGTAATGCTGCCATGAATAAATTGAGCGTGGGCGGCGTCTGTAAGACGAACTACAAATAAAACACCGATAGATCGACAGCAGTACTATGCGGTGTGATCCAGAAACTCTACCCGCGGTCGGAAAAGCCAAATGCCAAAAAAGGTAACAGTAAACCACAAAATGCAGGCGACCCTCCCCCAAAATGGTTTAGGGCAAAGCGTGGCGACATAATGTGCTTGTTCTATCTAGCGCAATTTCCATTACGCTGACTTTCACCGAAACTTCCCGATTTCTGCTGAAAGTCGCGGATGCAAACCATGAAACGAAAATGTCACGAGGAAGTTTCGAGCTTTTAAAACCATGGTTGCGACAAGGTCCGTGACAAGTCTGCGCCAAATTCGTTTGTGTCGCTGTGATAAAATTTAAAGTTTCTGACAAGACATTGGAAAATTTTTTTTGTGGCTGACTTTGTCGCAAAGTCGGCATAATGGAATACTGGTTTCTGAAGTAATTAACGTCGTAGTCTAAATAGTGGCGGAGCACGCGATATTTCATTTCTAGTAGGCCTCTATATTCTGACTCCGTATTATAAGTTTGCGTGTCGTCAAAATTAATGACATCGCGTGTTATTTGTAGTGTGCGGCGACACTGGGTCAGACGATCAATTCCGTCCGCTTGCTGCGTAAAAAGCTCACGTGTACGTGTACAAATCGGGTTCCGTGACCGTCACGAGTAGAATAGAGCGAGGGGGGTTCGTTCCAACCGCCCGCCAACCATACTGGCAGTTCCAATTAATTACACCAGGTTTAGTGGCAGTCAGGCGTAGCCAGATTGCAACCGTGTACGTGTGACTTTCGGCAGATTGCAAACACAACCGAAGCGTTCCCGAAGATAAATCTGAACTGTTTAAAAAAAATTTCATTAATTATTGTTGCCTATTTAGTAACATTGTGTGATTTTTACGCTTAGTATTAGTCTCAATTTTAGTCTATCTGGTTCACTTATTTTAAATGTTTTTTTGTTATTCTTGACATTGCATTTCTGGTTTTTTTTGGCTTACTGCTTTCTTTGCGTACGTTTGTTATGCACTTTAAATAAAAAATATTGTTATCGTATCGTAATGGTCTTGTCGTCAGTCACGGGCACATTACATAACATAGCATATTTATTTGACTTAGGTCACGGATAGTCATGAAAAAACTAACAGAAGGGAAAGAAACTACGAGCCAATAGACTAAAACTATTGCATATTAAGTAGCTAAAAACAGAAAAAAAATAAGAGATCTGTTTACTGCAATCAGACAAATATGCTTTAGCCTTTAGAACAGACAAAAATTATGTATGCGACGAAGAATTACAATTCAAAGTCTGCAGAAAAATGCCTATAATTATGCACAAAAGTACTGTTGCAAATAAAGGTAGACCCAGACCTGAATAAAATACGATGGTCGCTACATTATCGCATATTTGAAATTCGAAGTAAAACTTTTTTTAAAGTGTACGGAGCGACAGAAATGAAATAAACTAAACTGCACCGACATATTTCAGTTAAGTTTAGTTTGCTTTACTTCTGCCATTTTGTACACGCTTTTACGGCCAGTTCACACCTACGACGCAACTAGGCCTATCAGTGACAGTTGCCGACAGTTGAGTCGCGTTGGCGTCGTAGGTGTGAATTGGCTATTAAGGGGTTCTTGGCAACGATCGTTAACCTTACATTTCCGAAACATTATAACGGAGCGAGTGCGAGGAAATATCCCAATTTCTCACGTTGCTATTTACTGCTAAACTACTCGGTAAAGCCTATAGATCTATGCGAACAGAACTGCCGAGAGATAAGCAAAAACGACGACGAAAACAATGTGTATATAGGCTTACGTCGTAAATCTTACACTATAATTACTGGCGTAGCCAAAGTTGTGAATTGGGAACTTCACTCCTCTCCCTTTGTTTTCTTTTTTCTTATCTTTCTTTTCCTTTTTACCTTTTTCTTTTTTACTCTTTTTTCCTTTCCTTCCCTTTAAAGTTGGACCCCTAAAATCTAGCAGAAGGGTCTGAAAAACCCGATAAGCTCCCCCATTTTGTCTGGTCAAAGCCACAGCCGAAATCGAATTTGGTGCATTATATCTTTAAAATATGACATCTGGTAACAACAATTTTAATTGTTTTTTGAGAATTAATGGGGGCCTATGCCACTGCCTGTAATTAGCAACTATTAGCACACAGCATTAAGCGTAGTTTACATTCAATGCAACTGACGCACAGTACGCAGCGAACGCAAAAAAGGACGCAACAAACACATTAAATGAACGTTGGCTGCGTTGCTTGAGTTAACGTTAATTGCGGATGTTGACTTTCGTCAGCTCCACTGTAAGTTTATTCTAGCTCGTCTTCATCATTGATCGGCACCAGACTGTCTACCATTGGTGACCGAGCTTTTCCAGTCGTCGCTGCTCGTGTTTGAAACAGTCTACTTGAACACTTTACCTCTGCACGGTCCGTGGCTGTCTTCCGGTTTCCTGTGAAAGACCCATCTTAATTCCTTCCTTTTTTATCTCATGCACCCCTAGTTTGTACAGTGCCCGCGCAGTAATGTTTTGTTGCTTTGAACACTGTACTGCAGTGGTTTATGTAACTTACTTACTTACTTAGTTCCCACCCGCCATTATCATCAGTTAACTTAATTCATCATGTGTGATGCAGTTACATGCATACCACCCACGTAAACACATTCCTTCTTCATATTATATCTTGCCACAGGCAGAACATAAACACATTATACTAATGCAGTTTTCCGAGCTTCCGATACAGGCCACCCATTACCAGCGTATCTCTGACTGAACTTTGGTCTTTTTAAACAGTAAAAAATCGGTTTTCGCAGCCACATACCGTTCATTTAGTTCACTTCAGTTTAGTTCATTTTGTGGCTTTGTATGCGCCTTAGCCTAATCTGCGACGCTATAGTGCATTAAAGACTTTAACTGTCTCCGCGTTGTGTAAATTAATTACGTTTTAAAAAACGTCTTGCTTGCTGCGCTATGGGTAGCATCACCTAGGCTTAAGCGATTTACGGCCACTTTTGTTGCCTATAGCTGTTTTATTGTCCTGACACTATTCAATAGTTCGCATTTGCATTGGTGTCGTTCATAAAAATAACGACGGTGGTCATCCCGTGCTCAGGTAGGCTTACAACTCGGCTCAGCCACCGCAGCTTCTGCTCGTCGGCACCAACCAACCGCGTGGAAAAAAAACTTCCTTCAGAACTGAGAAGCAGTGCCATTAGTGGACAGCGCTTTACATGTGGGCTAAACTAGACCTCAAAAGACGTGGCTTTTTGACGCTACTTACTCGTAAAAGGCAACCCTGTGAACTCTGTTCACTTTATGATCTACTTCTGTCGCCTATCCCTTACTGCAGTGTCTGGAGTGTTATAACTGTTCATAATCTCACTCCACTCCAGCGTGACGATCGAAACGTGGTCTGAGTACAAGGAACCATTCGCCGGTAAAGCACCACTAATCACAGCCATGTAATGAGTGCGTTTCAACACTGTTTACAATGTAAGGACCTAGGCTATTGTGTCTCGTTGCACTCGCACAATACACTGTAAACCGTGTTGAAATCTACACTCAAGCACCGCTTTACAAACTTACAGACTGATTGATTGTAAGCAGCAAAATCCGTCTGGGTGTCCCACTTCCGCTCACGCATGCGTGCTGCGTGAACGAAGTGTGTCGACGACGTCGTCGCTGTCGAGCTGAAAACAAACAGGCCCTAACTCCAGTAGACGTAGCGTGACGCGTGGGATGTTGACTAGGCTGCTGACAGCGTTTGACGTTACGCCACTGCGACTGTCTCGCAATGCCGGTTATCGACAGTGACGGCCGGGTGGGGTCGTAAATGTAAAAAAGCTTTTTAAAAAATTAAAAACTTTACAACGTAAAAACGCGACAGAAATAAAAAAAAACGTTTAAAAACGTTGAACAAAAAACGTTAGCCCTCATTTGTTTAACCTCTTGCCTAATACCTAATGCTATAAGTGCAGTATAGCTGTAGTAGAAAAAAACTTTATTCAATTTTAATTGACCGTGTGGTTTTGGGTCCAAGTATTACTAAACAAAATAAGTAAACTACTAGGCCTACCAGATTTCGTTTCTGTTTGTTTTTCGAAGTTATTATTGGCGAAATTTTCATTAAAAATTGTCTTACTCTATAGTTTTTTTCTTGTCCGTCACGAATTTCTTATGTACCCTCTTATTTCCCACTGCATTGAAGAGCAGACATTTCCTGACATTTATTATTTTTATGACCTATTTAGTCTTTTTTATCTCGTAGTGCCTGGAGTGTCAGTTGTAGGTGACGACTGATAGCATCTTGACAGAACACGCCGTCGATTACAGACAAAAATGCGTACATCTCAACACGGTCTACAGTGTACTCGTATTGTGCCTTTATACAGTCGCATAATACACTGTAAAACGTGTTAAAACGCATACACAAAACCCACATTCCAAGTCACTGCCGTTACTAAGTCGGCGACAAACAGGCAACAATCGACAAATGATCTCCGTGAATAGTAAGCTCCTAGGAGGCTTACACGCCATCCCAACGCACCGACCCACTAGACTCCTCTAACGCATCAGATTACGACCAGCCACAGTCACAAAACCGGCACGCGAATATTCTATTTTTACTGTCCGATGGGACGAAAATACACCACCCACGCTGAAGCGGGAAAGTAAATATGTAAGTAAGTAAGCAAAACGTCGATTAATGTACTACATCAACGTCAAAACAGCACGTATTCGATTTGTGTATCTGGCGCTCAGAAAAACGTCTTAATTATATAGGCTCAGTCGTCTAAAGAAGACAGAGATGGGCAGATGGCGTGTACAGGATCACGTAGATGTCTCGGCAGTGAGTAATGTCATCGGGTCTCCGACAGCGAACACCTGACGTCCGTATTGAACTCAATCGGTAAAAGGTAAAGGTAAAAGCTGTGTATAGTTCTTATTGAGAAACTCATCACAAAGCTACGGAGCGTCACCTGCCACATGGAATCACACAGTGTTAGCTGACACCCGACACAAGTAAACGCGCCCTGTTATAATTAACTCTAGCCAAAACTGTCAGACAGCTTGGCCAGTGCTTGACTTACCTACCCCGAAGGGATGGAAGGTTGAGTTAACTTATAGTGTTGGTTATATACCTAATGAGCAACTGTCACCCATCCGAACCGACTATTGGCCTAGTCCGACACCCTATCGTTACACCACCGAGCCATCATTTAAGACGGCACATCAAACTGATGACTGGTGGCAGAACGAAGATGATGTCTTGAGGCAGTCGCAGAGACTGCTAGGGTACGTAGTGTACCGCGAAATACCGGGAAGCAGGCGGCTTTTAGTCAGCGACGCGCAGTGGCGTCGTGCCTTAAAAAATTGCAGAAGGGCAAAAGTTGCAATTTTTTTCGACCGAGAGCTACGAATTTCCGACATAGGAAATTATGGATGCTCAAACATTTTATTTTTAGTCCTATATTTTTCAAAATAAAAAATAGTTCAAAATTTTGTATTTTCGGACAAAAATTCTCCAGCGAAAAAAAATCAGACAAGCTAAAATTTGGAAAAAGGCAACTGTACTCTCGTTCCCTTCCCTGCTACAACCCTATTGGCGTCGAGTGATGCTCGTGCTATATTCGACAATGTCTTTACTGGAGAGACTTCAAAGCACCAGACCATCGCATGACTTGAGGGAATGCAAATAATATAAGGCTCAGCTCTTCTGTGGAGATTGAATTATATTCCTAGTGGTCACTGTTTCTCCGTCTGTAAAACCTTATACATGCATGTGAAAAAAATCAATAAAATTACAAACTAGTTTTAAGGATATTTCACAAAAGGAATCTCGGTCCTATGTGTTGTGTGGACCCCAAAATCGACTAGCTTCTAAAGAGGATCCAAATTTTTTCTCGGATCCTATAATATTAAAGCCAAAGCAGTTATGTTGAATAACTACAATTTTGGCGTCTGAACTATAGGTTTCAGTTGCCCATGCATGCACCGTAGCAATGTATGATATGGAAATTCGCGTCCGGTCAAAAACACGTGGTAGACTGTGGCGACGACGACGCGAGAGGAGACAACCCCGGACGTGGCCCGACGATATCACCACATTACCATGCATTGAGTGCGGGTTGTGCCTTCCAATTAATCCATCGACGAACTGTGTAAACTACGTCGCTAAGCAAGCAACCGGGAATAAGCGTCTCAGCCACGCAACTCCGAGTGGAGGCTTCTTTCAGTGCAAATCTCTCAGTAGCTGTCTCTTGTTCTGGAATTTATACCCCGTTTGCACGATCGAGCAAACATCGAGAAACATCAAGCAGGCCTGGTGGAACCCCGCCCCCTGGCTCAAATGTAGGCCTAGGCTTAGCCCACAGCGGAGGACGTGTTATAACGACTTCCAATTACAACCCGCCCACCCTCCTAATTAGCATGCTAATTACCATAGCTCGTCGAGCTAGTTGGATGAATGATAGCAAACATCGAGCAAACATCGAGCAGACGTCGAGCAATTAGCACGTGCATTTTAAATACATTTGCTGGTCGTTTGCTGGACGTTTGTTCGATCGTGTAAACGGGGTACTAGTGGTGCGAACCGCCCGCGGCCGTATAATATTCGTTATTTTTTCATTCGTTGCACCACACACTGGCGACTTTCAACTTTTTTGCATGCATACAGTTTAACTTCAATGTTTTAAGACGCATACAGATCGACGTAACTGAACTGAACTAAAATGACATGGTTACATTTTGATGAACTGACCAATAAGCAAGCAGTCATGCATTACAGTAGGCACTGTTTAACGGCGTCGGTGGCCTACATGACTATGCTCACGTACGCGTCAACCAATGACCAGTGGGCTTGCCTTGCTTGTCTATTGGTCAGTTCGTCAAAAACTAAACCGTGTCAGTTCAGTTCAGTTCAGTTACGTCGCTCTGTACGCGCCCTTAGTGTTTTGCACATATTGTGATTTTTTTTCTTCTCTACACTCTTTTCCGAATAAAGATTATGATTATTAGTATCGTTTGAGTTTAAAATACATAAAAAAGCACTACATGTAGCTAAGTTGACTACCGCACAATATGCCGGCACTGGACCCTCTGACATATTTTTTCTAGTTTATAGACTGGACTGTGTCTATGGTTCAATACAGTGTGGGAAGCAATTGCGTATTCTTGGTCGTATGTCGGCTTCGCACACGCTGGCCTGGCCGCTGCAAATCAAATCTCCTTCGAATGCAGCATATCCGTAATAGCATAGCACTCTACTACTGCTATACAGCGACCGTCCGTCCATCTGTCCATCCATGGGTTGACCGATCGACAGCTGACCATGACTGACCACGACTGCAGTGGACTTGATACAGACTCAAGTCCTTATTTTCGTAACTTGGACTCGAACTAGCTGTACTCCTGCTCACGATCACTTGAAAGTAAGTATTTTCTGTCGATTTTTGTTTTAATTTATTTGGTGAATTGTTGTTTATTTTATTTGTGTTTTTACTCGGAGCCTCATGACTTAAAAAGAGTCCACCATATTCATATTCATAATAACGTGAAAGTAAGTAGAACATTTTCTATCATTTTTGTTTATTGTGTTTTAATTTATTTGAGAACTTATTATATATTTAATCTGCGTTTTGTGTAAGCCTACTGTTTGCTCTGTGTCAGGACTAGGACCCAAACTCGGACCGTCATGTCTGGAACACGAACCTACTAGATTAGTAGGGCCTATTCATAATAACTTGAAAGTAGGAAAAAATTTTCTGTCATTTGTTTGTATTAATTTATTTGGGGTTTTATTGCATGATTTACCTGTATTTCATATACTAGACCCAGGCCCACTTGCGTTTGTTGCCTGCAGTCATAGGGCCTATAGTACCGGCAGTGAAATCGACTCGAATAATTTGAGTCCTTATTTTCGTGTCTCGGATTCGGATTCGATAATTCTTAATAAATCAGATTCAAACCTAGAGAACTCGACTACGTCACTGTTTGACTGACCATGACTAACCACAACTGACAGTGGATGGCCATTTCACATTATCCGCGACAGTCGACCGCCACTTCGCTTCGACATTTTGTCATCCGGCAGCGGTCACGTCCTCGCATCGGTTTTCTCCTGCATGGCACTCGTTTCTTAGCAACAACGATAATAATTGGATTTTTTGTGAAAACTTCGCATGTAAAATCGTTGCCAGCTTGTATACTTATTAGTCGATTCTGTCGAACATTTTGTATGAAAGTGAATTTGAACAATTTATATACGCAGCAACAACCGTTGTTACAGAATTGGCCATATCTCGGAAACGGTAAGAGATAGGGTCAAGGTTACTATTGAACACTAATAGGAAGTGGCATATCATCAGCTTTTAAATGACATAAAATCATTGACCTTGAATGACCTTAAAGGTCACTGACAATTATTACGGGCGACTATTCTAGCGACAGCTGGGCTTCTTGTTGTTTGTACGTATGGTACATAATAATTTTTTTCACATTTCTTGTCGCACTTTTTATTAAATGTTGCGTTAATATGCTCGATATGCACCACAAAATGCGGTGCTGAAAGACAATTTGCGACAGCTAAAATAAGAAGCGAAACAGCCGGTACCAGCAGGATTTTACTATGAGCTACGGCAGCCAATCAATCAATGTCATTCGTGTTAACGCATCGATTATTGATCGAATCAGAATATCGATATATTTGATTGTCGAAGCAATCGGCATTGCAGGCGGCAGTCGTAAAACGAAAAAACACATAATAATACCGACAAGATTGATCGAACACTCAGTCTGTACGCTGGTCCATCATTCTGTAAATCAGATTAAGTCGTCGTATGCAGTAAATAACGTCGCGCCCTGCGATTTATCACACTGATCGGAGTGATATCGTCGCAGAAAGGGGGAGCGTTTGCTCACTCCCCTAGCTTTTAGTCTGTCGGGATTTTTTTCTTGTCGAACACATTTTTTTAAAAATTGCGGGTTCATTTTTTTCTTATCTGGGAGAATTCACGAGCAAAAATTAAGATTTCGAGCAAAAGCATAATCATGTCTGTCAGAAAATCGAAACTTTCGGCTGCAACTTTTGTAACTCACGACCCCGCACCTGCATTTTATTTTTCAACCAATTTTTACATACAAGTATTTTATAAAAATTTCTTTATTTGTTTATAACATTTGAAAAACACGGATCCATATATTTGCTCGGGGTGTAGGCCTATTCAAATGATATTCAATAGAAAAACATAGTACTATGAGGCCTATATAATTGGTAATAGGCCTACGACGTACGATCATGCTAGGCCTTACGCTTGTATATTAAAGTCACACCCTATTTCATTCCATTTTATTTTAGTTTAGTTTGGTTCAGTTTGGTATTTTGGTCGTTCTGCATATGCGCCTTAAAAGAAGCACGATATTGTTTGTTCGCTGGACCATTGATTCGACGGCAACGGCACAAGATCGAAAAGCTATTGTCATTGCATCGAGCGCAAGCGTGCAGGCGCTTACGTCACGCCGGCGGGTGTCATAACTCCAGAGAGAGATAAGCACCCGGCGCGCCCGGCCCTTCAATATATACGGACGCGAACTGACGCCGTCACGGCTGGCTTGAAACGGCGACGTATAAATAAACTGGCCAGCACTGGCCACGGGACGACTATAATGGAACCAATAGGCCTATCGCAGCGAGGCGAAAGCTCATCGTCCTATATTCCGCTATCGTTGGCTTTTTGTATCGATTCCGTTCGCTCGCTACAGAAGACGAAAGTACCAATTTCCGATTTCCAATATTGCTTCTGCGTGAAATTGTCTTCGCGGTCCTAGGCCTATTTGGTATTCCACGACTTTCTCTGATGTGTTCGTATTTTTTTCGTTTTGGTCGGACCTCTGACAATTTTTAAATAACTTTAACAATACCGGCTTATTATCAAATTTTAGTAAAGAACATTGTCAGTGTCAGAATTTAATAGCATTTTCTTACTTTGTAAAATATTATGAACGGAGGAGGCCTACCGTTTTGACAAATTGTAGCGAATAAGACCTGATAGTTATTACACGAAGTAGAAATTGGCAAATGATTGTTTTACAATATTGAATCCGTATTGCCGCACAAACCATCGATTTGGTTTTCCTCTTAGTCTTTACAGTCTTTTTAGTCTTAGTCTTTGCGCCCTGATTCTTTCTGAGACTTTGGCGCTTTATAAATCATTTACTTACTTACTTACTTACTTACAACACAGAGTTGTAAGCGAAAACGAAAAGGGTAAAAACATACGTAGGTCCTACGTACCGAGAGCAGTTTTGATGATCGACAGCGGCATGATGAGTATCGCCGACAGCATGTCACTCAGCGCCAGAGACACCAAGAAGTAATTGAACATGTTTTGTAGCTTGCGCTTGTAGGCGACCGCCAGACAGACGAGAACGTTGCCGGCGATTGCAATGATGACAATCACGAACAGCAGAAAAACCGGCCAGTTGGGCGGATGTCTACTTTCTTCCGTGTCATCTGTGACGCTCGAACATTGACAGCCGGTGCTCGTGTCATTTTCCTGGCAAAAGTACTCAGAGCTGTTGTTCACGTTGCTCTGGTTGACACAGCTTGATGTGGTTGTCAGTGTCGGATGGTCGAAGGAGACGGTAAGTAGTTGATATGGCGGCTCAGTCACGCCGCTTTGCCAGCCGACTACCACCTCAACGCCGGCCATGATTTTACCACTCCAGACACAACACGTCTACTTTACAGCGAGTCGTAGCTTCGTTACGTCAGACGGGGTGCTGAAAATCGGAGAGCAGACGGTCAGTCATTTCACTGCAAAGCTGTGACGATAGTTTATTCGCTAATAGGCCTAATCGCCTGTCACTGCTAGAGCTCTTATAATTATGTTTGTCAAATATTCTTTTCAGTACTAATGCCGCAATTAGCTGGCTTCAGATCTCAGTACAGAATGGTCCTCTCAACAGCGAGACGCGATTGCTGGTGCTGTTTGTGATACGGCTTCCGATCTGCAGCTGCGACACGCTATATAGCCAGCGAATGACCAGCGAATGACCAGTGACTGAGCATATACAGAGTACGGCAAAAAGTAGCCCCCTAAAGTTTTTCGCCGTTTTCTCAGCAACCGTGTAAAATTTTAATTTCAAATTTTACGACTTTATTTAGTACAATATGCTACTTCTAACTGGCGAGTAAAATATGATTCTATTGAAATACGTCAAAATTATAGACTTTTTAACATGACCGCCTACTAAAGGGGCTACTTTTTTGCTGCACGCTGTATGCTGAACTGCGTTAAGTGGCTTGTTGCTGCGGCTGCAAAGGCCAAATTACTGCTTCACATTCTTTATACACGCTACGATATTCATATACCCGTCTTATATACTGTTCTTATTTCATATTGCTTTCATTTTTCTTCAAATTTTCTTTTTCATTCTTAGTTTTTAGTGCCAAGCTAATTAATGACTATAGCCTTCAATGAGCTAAGTTGAATCATTTGCTTCTCATCGCAGCGTTATATTCTGCTAGCCCGTTATGCACTCGTATTCATTTTACACATTTTTCTTATTTCGTATTTTTTTTTAATCTTTTTAATCGTTTTTTTCTTTTTCACACAATACGCTAGTCCAACTGTATATCGGTTGGTTCATGTTAATGTAATAAATGCTTGCTTATCTTACATCTTTTTCAATTTTATATTTGCCTCATTCTTGAACATATAGCGTGCCATTCACAGTATTCAGACCTTACAGCGATCGTCCATGAAACACTATAGCGAAGCCGTTGCACAAAAAACCTCGCCCAGTCTCTCTATAAACCGATATCTGTAATCTCGTCTATGTAGGCCTGTATACTTACGACAAACAGCCGGAGTATAATAGGAATGACGTTCAGTATACAGCATCAGGCGACATAAACATTACTCGTTTGCCGCATATTTTCCTCGCAGAAGAATAACGCCCGAGCTATAGCGAGCGATGAAAAAATTTAGTCAGCAGAAAAAATCAGATTTTAAGGCAAAATGGCACCCAAGGTCATTCAAGGTCACACATTTCTAGGCAGTTAGTTAGATTAGAATCACGAATAGCATTCGAGCGAGCGACAAAAAATCTAGTCAGTCAGGTGCATGCTGCAAACAGATTTTGACCCAAAATAGAATTTCGTAGTCATTGAAGGTCACACATAATTTCAGGGTCATTGGAAGAATGACGTCGGGGCGAACGCTAATAAGGTTTAGCCAGTCCGGCGCAAAATGAAAATTTAAATGGAAAATAGCACCTTAAGGTCATTCAAGGTCACACATTTCAATGCAATTAGTAAAATTAGAAGAATAGCGCCCGAGCAAGCGACTATCGTCCGAGAGAGAGATTAGTCTTTTGTGGCTCCGAGATGATTCCGACCGTTGCCGCTAACGCTGTTGCTGCTAGTTCTTTGCCGTCTGAGACTGTTCGGATTAGACGTCGTCAACGGTACGGCTCATCCCGCTGTGTCCACGCTGCAGATTAGCTGCTGCCGTTACTGCAAGACTGACTAGTGAATAGCGACTATAGTGACTAGGTCATACACGAGGCTATGCCGATAGACAGAATGACTGGCTGGCTGACTGCACGGTGAAGCAGCAGCACCACACACTCTGTAACATTGGCTACAAACTTACCCAGCTATACACAACAACGGCGACGTCAAATCTTCGGTAACGCGGCTGATTCGCCACTCGACATCGTGGCTTCTGATCCACTGCAACTGATCATTGTACGCGCGAGAGACCTTTCTGTCGTGAGACGAGACGTCACACCAAGCAGCAACAGCAGCAGCAGCAGCAGCAGCAGCGGCGGCGGCGGCTTTAGAAGCGAGTGACAAGCAAATTGTGCAGCACCAGTGCGTATTACGCTGCCATTAAATGTACGTAATAATAATGATCACGATGATAACTCTAAAAGACAAACTTCTTTTTCGAAGACTACGGTCATCTAGAAACTCTGTCATGCACTTTCTGTATGATACATTTGGTCACGAGAAAACTGTTAAGCAAAAGCTTTTGGTTGCAATTAGTTTGTAACTTTGTATATTTTTCTATTTTTTGTTTTCTTTCTTGTTTTCTTTTGTTTACTTCTACTTGATTTTATTTATTTCTTTATTACTGTTTGCATTTTGTGTATGTTTTGTTTTCTTGTGTTCTTTGTATTTGCTTTCACATGTGTGTTTTCGTGTTGCTGCCGCCGTGGCGAAATAAAGTTGTGTGTAAAGTGATAATCTTTATTCACACAAAAGCATCACAGAGTGAAACAGAGACAGACAGAAAGTAAGACAGACAATAAACCTAAGTTATATAAACATGAAAAGCATACCAAACACAAGCTTTAAAATAACGGTGAAAATGTTTGTATACAGAATAAACTGAACATAATTTGATAAAGTCAAAAAGACCAAACACATCGTAAAAAATATTGTGAACAGAAATAATATGAGTACTTTGTTTAAACAGAAAACATAGTCTGTGTAAATCAAACACAGGATATAAGCAAAATACCAAGACAATATTGCACATACAACAAATTAACCTCATCGTTCAATTTAAAGATTTTATACATGGCAGTTGCAATTTATGTTATCTGTTTTTATTTTTGCGACATGCTGTTGAAAAGCTAATAGCTAGTTGCATTACTTTATCGTTTAACTAATGACCAATTCACATCTATGACGCCGTCGCAACTCAACGGTCTCCGACAGTAGCGTTGCGTCGGCGTTGTAGATGTGAATTGGCCATAACTGTGCGTACTTGCGATAGAGGAAGACTATTTTTTTTGTTTTTAGTCTATGTAATAAATGACCGTTGGCTGCAACAAATAATAAAGCTGTTTTCATTTTATTCGTTTTCATTTTTGTTCATTCGTATGAATACCTACAAGCTAACGGTTATAGCTTCGGATAGCCAATTAGTAAATGTAGCTTCTACTACACAGGCCTACAGCCAGAGAGATGTTCTGTTTAGTGCTTTACACACTCTTTACACACTAAGAACGGAAGACTTCTTGAGCTTACGTGGCAGAAACTCAGACGGTAAAAATCTATGTTTTATGCTAATAATTTCATATAAGCCCAAAATGTAATTTCGCTCCAGTAACTTCGGTGTAATTCACTGCAAAAATACGCGGAGCAGCTTAAAATCTCAAAAAGTGGCTAAAACCCCTTATTTTTAAGTTTAAGGTCGTTTAAGGTCATCGACGTCGATACCTCCGGAAAGCTCGTTAGAAGTGCTTGTTACGGTAAGTAGCAAGTCTGTGCGTATCTGCAACTATTTTCACGTTAGACACGTCAATAGCGCTGAAATAACGACTTTGACGCCTTCGATCGATAAAAATCTCATCACCCAGCAGCACAGACACAGTCTACATTAAATTATTACAAAATAAAATATTTTTGATGTAGTATGCAGATGCAGCGTCAGGTACTTTGCGGTATACGACGTATCCGCAATAACTTTTACGCTGACAGAGTCAGCCGTCGAATGGAGTGCAGCAGGTAATGATGAACGACACATAATGATTGTGAATATATTCTGTGAATTTTCGCCATTCGTGACGATCAGCGCTCTGGGTCCGCAGCATCAACGTATCTGTAACAGCAAAAACAGACGTCAAGTCGACATTTCGTTACTTAAGCCCAAATTCCATTACGCCGACTTTGCGACAAGACACAAATCATGAAAGTCCGAGACGCAAATCACGTCGCCGACTTTCATGATTTGTGACTTTGTCGCTGACTTTCCTCGTGCATAATGGACCAAATTCCATTAGAGACACAAACGGGTTTGTCGCTAACTTGTCACGGACTTTGTTGCAAACATCTCGATATGTCGAGATGGTTTGTGTCCACGACTTTCATTATATGTGTCTGCGGCTTTCCCCACGGAAAAGCTTCGGTGAAAGTCGACGTAATGGTATTTGGGCTTTAAGACGCATACAGAGCGACGTAACTGAACAGAACTGGTTTAGTATTTGACAAACTGTTGTGCTGCAGTATTCTTACGGGTACTATTCGATGTGTAACAGTTTGTTTCATGAGTTGTTCTGTCGGCCTAATATTACACAGCATGCGATAAAATAATAATCAAACTAAAATTGTAAGAAAATACTTTCCGTTTTTACTTTTTCGCCAGACTGCAACAGGAAGCAGGAAAATTGTTTTAGGCTTCACAGTGGCTTTAATGAAACAGAAAGTTAATATATCGCTTTGTTGATACCGCAGTAAAGCGTAATACCCCGTTTACACGATGAAGTTGGCTCGACGAGCTGGCTCGCCCAGCTAATATATATATATATATATATATATATATATATATTTGCTCGATGTTTGCTCGACGTTTGCTCGTCTTTTGCTCAATGTTTGCTCAATGTTTGCTCGATGTTTGCTCGATCATGTAAACGGGGTATAACTTACTTCCTAGGCGAGACGCTGTTGTCGCCATTCGCATTTGCTTGGCGTGCTTGACTCCTTCTCGTGCTGGCTGGAACGGGACCTAACCCCTGTAGAATACACACTGCGAGTAAAAAAACATGCCACAAAATTTTTGTCTATTTCATAACCAAATTTTAACTTATTTCCACATTTTATACTTGCACACTGTGTGGTTTTTGACTCACAGCATAAACGCGTACCAATTCTTGTTTTTAAATGACACATAAGAAATAGCGTTGTCTCCGTTTAACATGAAATTTCCGTTTCGCTTATTCTAGCGCAGTAACTACTGTTGATGTCAACAAGGAAGCCCTCTGTGGCTAAAAGTTATGCAGGCGGATTAAAAGTTGTTAAAAATGACAAAAAAACAGAACACGATATCGTTGAGATTAACAACTAGGCTAAGGAACATTATGTTCCAATAACGGAGCCAAGTTCACAGGCCTAGTTATGCGATGATTTTGTTTTCAGTCGGTGCAACTTGGTGCATTAGGCTATATTTTCAACCACTTCGTGTCTTTATTATTATAACTTACATTTAAAATAACTTCACAATCGTGTACTTTGTGCAGTGTTTGAATTGTGACAAATCAGCTGAGGGGTTGAACTTTTCGACGGTCGGAGCCCGACCAAATTTATGATGTAAATTGTATGTATATAGTGTATAGCTGACCCCCCAGTACATAATTTGACAGTGTGTTAGAGGGGTTAAGAAAACAGATGGGGGGGTTCAACTCCACTCTCACCCCCAGCAATTCAAACACTGACTCTGTAGTACAATAAACGAGTTGCTTTGCGACACGAAACCTTCTGCTTGAGCTGGTAGAGCTTGTCCTGTATGTTTCGCTGATCTTTCGGCGACACGTGTCGGCTGACGGCGCGATCGCACTCGTCCGAATTGGACGACATCAACGTGTGAAACATGCACGAACCACTGTACCTGACAGCGTCAAAACCCAATCACTTATGGTTTCTTTTAATACGAAAGTTACATGTTTTTATCTGCTTTTTGTGCCTCAAGAAACCGCTTACTCACTCAGCTCCAACAACGGCAGATATTTAGATATTTTGCGGGTCAATAACCCTAACAAACCACGACCTAAAAATTAATGTCTGGGCTTCCGATTGCAGTTTAGAGAAAAAGTAAGGACGGCGGCAAAAACATTTTTCATATTTTCATATTTTCATATTTCACGATATGTTGTCAATGTTATGTAACAACATAACAATTTATAAACAAAATAAGCCAGCTGTCGCTAGGAAGGGCCGACCGTACGCGGGTGTCGGGCGGCCAGCAAATGGGAGTGCATTGTTATTTTCTTATTTACGTAATTTCGATATACTTAACGTAGGCGAAAGACTTCTAGACGCATCGATAACGCACGGCCGTGACTTGATAGTTAACACGTTGCAGGTTAAATCCGCATGGTAAGAAATGACACGTGACTTGGTCTTACCTCGCTTCCTGCGAACCGTCAAGCAGAAACCGGGCGGCGACCGGCAGAACTTTATCAGGAAATTCGCGGAGAACTCGCGTTGGACCGATTAGTTCGACGACAGTTGACAGGTGGCGTGCCGTCGCGTTCCGCACCATTACATTCCGATGTCTTTACACAAACATCGACACGCAAGTGTCAAACATTCAGGGGCGTATTTGGCGAGGGGTGTGTGTGCCGCCCTCTCCCCTTAAAATTAAAAAAATAACAAAACATAAAAGCAAATAAAAGAAGCAGAAATAACCTTAAATAACCTTACTTTAAATATGCACATATGCACATAAAAAGACAGTAGTACAAGCCCAACGCGCTAAATTAGAGCTGCGGGAAATTAGTATAATAACAATCACGCGATTAAACCTAATCGTTAAAACGTTTAACAATCGTTTGACGATTAAGATTTTAATCGTTAAATTATTGATTAAAGTCGCGTCATCAAAAAAGTACAAGGCGACAACACTAAACTAAACTGAGATGGAACGAAATGAAATAAAGAAAAAGCCGCAGCGCACGGCTTTTATTTTAGTTTTTTGTTCATTTCAGTTAATTTCTGTCGATGTAAACACATTTTGAAAAAAGCATTAAAAAGTAGATACAATGACGGTCATTTGATAAGTGATAATCACTTTTAATAGAGAACGTATTTCGATGAAAATAAACGTTTTTGGTCGATTGACATCTACGACGCCGACGCGACGCTACTCAACTGAACTGTTGAATTGAGTTGCGTCGGCGTTGTAGGTGTGAACTAAATCATCAAGCCCCACTTAAAATAATAATTAGGGCCCACAGTTTTCCGCGGTAAATTTTGCAAAATTCCGCGGGCGAGTTTGCAAAATTCCGCGGCTTACCATGGCAAAATTGTCCAAATTCCGCGTCTTACCGCGGCCTTCCGTTTGTGCGTAAACTAAACTTCATTCTGTTTAAAAGAAACTTCAGTTTTTGAATGCTGGCATGGCGCTCAGTTATGCTAGCAACACACAAAGGAAATTATCGATTTTTTTTCTTTTCAAAAGTGCAATTTGTCAATTAGTCGGATTGTGTTAATTTACGATTGTGCCGTATATTGTGGTAAATGTTAGTAGGGACTAAGTTTTAGGCAGTTCGGTTTGATTTTTCTCCGTGATATAGTTAGTTTAAAGCCGACGATCGTACTAATCATCGGTCATTTCTTAACTACTGTAAAATTCCGCGAAATTCCGCGACAATATCAAAATTCCGCGAAAAAGGGCAAATTGAGCTGCTCGGCTCGAAATTCCGCGGCCCGCGAAAAACTATGCAGTATGCAGAACTTATTGTTGTCTCACACAGTGCATTTGTGAATAATTGTGACAGCTGTTAGCTAAACTTACAACGTTGATAAAAATGCATTTTTCTTGCGCACTAACCGCTGTTAGTTTTAATCGAAATCAACGACTAATTAATCGTCAACAGTTGGAAAGTTGACTAGTGTTCCAATCGTTACCAGTTCTAATACAATACTGTAACGTATAACGTATAAAGAATACCCGACGCCGCCGGTAATAAGCGCGGTCAGGGCTCGAGCTGGTGTTACGTTGTCAACCATCGCTTGCAATGACCTATCCGCGTCATCTCGGATAAATTTGTTGCTTTCTCCCATCTTGCTCAGTAGCACGCCGACCGTCAGTTCCAGATCCTATATATAGGGAACACCGCCCACCATACACTGTAGAAAAACGTAAAGTTCTTCCCGAGTCGCAAGGCCCATAGGGCGGAGATGATCTGCGTCTCCTTAGCCCTCAGCCAAAAACCAGTTTACACTGCAAGACAACAGATTACTATAGTAGCTGCTTGCATACCGAGATGGTTTCTTTACAATTTTTCAAAAGGTACTGCAAATTTCCAAAAAGAGACTTGCGTGCTAGAAATTTCAAATGCATCTAATGTTTTTTTTTTCGAAAATGGGTTTTAGCTTAAATTTTGTATTTTTAAACAAAAGTCTCCCAATAGCAAAAAATGCCAACATGTCAAAATCTCATCTCACTTCGAGATCCAATTGGAAAAATGTATGACGATAGCAATACGTAAAGACAATTATGGTACAAATAAAAAAAAACACCTCAGCCTAGCTTTATGCTTTGTGTGTGATTTTCTAGATTGAACGTATGGTCTATTAACCGTAAACATCGAAAACAAATTTTATGTGCACCAGTGTTAAAAGCAACTAATTGAAATATACAGGGTGCGGCAGAAAAAATTAGCCCCCTAAAGTTTTTCGCTGTTTTCTCAGCAACCGTTTAGCATTTTAACCTGAAAATTTACAGATTTATTTACTAAATTGTTCTACGGCGAAGTGCCAAATAAAATTTGATTCCATTGAAAAATGACGAAGTTATAGATTTTTTAACATGACCGCTTACCGATTTTTCAACGTGAAAAAATGTTCAAGCTACAACACCAGTTCAATAACATCGTTGAAACAAGTCAAACAACACAGTTATCTAATGATCAGATGCCAAAATTCCATTGTCACTGTGAATGTTCGAAGTGTCCACCGACAGTTCCAAGCTCCAACACAAGCCGTCAGTCGCTTAATTTGAAAGTCTTTCACAGTCTTGTCGATCGGTCCTTGTGGTAGGTTGCTCCAGATAACCTGAAGCGATTCCTTGAGTTCCGCGAATGTTTTTGGCTTTGTTTTAAGCTTGCGGTAAGCTCCAACATTGCACACCACACGTGATAGTCCATCGAGTTTGCATTCGGCGAATTTAGAGGTCATTGGTCTTTTCTGATGAAATCTGGA
>Ga0056128_1000592_pt1 | contig 33884 bp, 20 predicted proteins | sample WorMetLIZISLAND2_FD_71113 | JGI IMG/M metagenome (GOLD analysis project Ga0056128, IMG submission 71113) | Marine gutless worms symbiont microbial communities from Max Planck institute for Marine Microbiology, Germany - Olavius geniculatus... ...
AGTAGCAGTAGCAGGAGTAGTAGCAGTAGCAGTAGCAGCAGTAGCAGGAGTACCAGTAGAGTAGCAGTAGCAGCAGTAGTAGCAGTAGCAGCAGTAGCAACAGTAAAAGTAATAGTAGTATTAGCAGCAGAATGTTGATACCAGTTTGCAGACAACAGCTTGGTGTCTCTGAGTCAAAACGTAACAATAGTTGCCGTTGATACCAGTTTGCGGTCAAGAGCCTGGTGTCTCTGGGTGAGGACTTCATCGGTGCGAGCAAGTACTCCGAGCTCCGCACGTAGTCCCGACAACTCAACTTTCTTCTTCTTGTACACTGTGTTCTTTGTACGCAGTTTGTTCACGTACCGCTTGAACTGTACAACCGATCACACAATCACATATCATCCCACTACCAAAATACTGCACAATACAATACGACAAAATATGACTCACACCCGTGTCTTAAAAAATAAACCCTGTTGTATTTTCAATTAACTCAAAACAACAATCCCGGTTCAATATCAACAAATTTTAGTACACAAGAATTGTCATATAGTCAGCACCCGATAGCACTTGTAATTCTGTGGAAAATGTTACGAACAAAGTACCAGCTAAAGTTGCAACGAACTGATGAGCATGAATTAGAAATTCAGAATGTAAAAATTTAGTCTTGATACCATAAAAGTAACATGTCTGACTAGCAATAAAAAAGTCAGGTGTTTGACTTCCGACTGGGTTGCTACAACAGGATTACTAACTAGATGAATGGCTGTAGACAAGGAAACCATCTCAACTAGTGATTGCAATCCTGGGATCCTGGGATTGAATTTACAATCCCAGGATCCAGGATTGAGAAATTTGTAATCCTGGAATCCCATTTCGGAATTAAGCTTACATATTGGTCGTTATTTTTGTATCTACAATAGACTTATTTCATGCATAAAGTGTGTAAGGAAAGTATGTCGAAACGGTATAGAGAGTAACTGTGACTGTCAAAATACAAATTACAGTGCACAGCAAAAAGTAGTACTATAGCATGCATAAAAAATGTTATTCATGAAACTTCTAGAATTGTTACTTTTTTATTTAACGCTGGAAAAAATGTGATTTTAACAAATTTTTGTAAACCCGAAATCCCGGGATTGGGACACCACCAATCCTGGCATTCGGGATTGGTAAAAAACGCCGGAATCCCAGGATTCGGGATCCCGGATTGCAATCCCTAATCTTAACATGTAACCAACCGTCAATGCCAACTCGTCTCAATCCCTCCGGAGTAAGGCCTGCCTGGCTGCAGTTAAGGTGATATGTATTCACCTGTATCAAGCGGCAGTAACCACGTGAGTGATCCAGCATGCCAAGTGACACTCTCTAGCTTTGAGATGTGTTTCAAATAAAATATTATACAACACACGTTTAACCTTTTCTGTGTACTGATCAGTGGTGTCCTGGGTTAAAAAGTAGCGAGGCAGAAAAATACAATTTTCTGACAGACACTGAAAATTTCCGATAGAATTTCGACAGACAGCTTCCAACAGAAAATATTATAGGTGCTCAAAATTTTCATCTTGCCCCTAAAATGTCCCAAAATAAAAATTTTAGCCCCAAATTTTGCATTTATGGATCAAAATTTCTGGACCAAAAATTTTTCTGACTATTTCCGACAACCAAAAATTCAGCATGGCAGCTGAGGCTGTGCCTTCCCCCCTTCCTGGCCACAACATAACTGGTACTGACAGATGCAATATACCTCATCTCCTTTGAGGACCTCATCGCCGGAGCCAGTCTGCTGGAGCTGACTTCGTTTCTCCTCGCATTCGGCCTCGGTGTGCATCAATTCCTCACGCACCTGCTGAAGCTTCTCCATCGCTGCTTTCCTCTTGTGACTCACGATCGCCGACTAACACAATACACAGCACACAATCAATTTACACAGTGCAGAGGCATGGATAGTTTCTAATGCGCTGTAGCATCGAGATTAGTAAAAAGCAGAAAAATTCAAATAAAGTGTTAAAGTGTCAACAGAGAGAGTCAAAATTCTCGGATAGTCTAGCATTGGCACCAAGGCCAAAGGCTAAAAAAAGTGAGCATCATAGGCTGAACATTTCACTGTCAAAACAGGCAACTGGTTAGTGCTCAGTGACCAGAGATGATACCCCTATTGTCTGTTTGTCTGTGAACAGCCAGAACACACAGCTCACTCAGGCACACTGGCACCAATCCGTTTAGACAGACTGTCACTGCAATATGGAACTGACTAACAAATCGAGAAATGCACGGTTTGATTTACGGCTCGTTGCCAGTGCTACAGAACCATGGCCTTTAGCTAATGAAGAATTACTATGCTTGATAGCAGAAATATGCGCGAATCATGATTGCCGACCGACAAGTCAACATAAAAATGTCCTCATCCATTGAGAGGTGACACAAAGAAATGAAAAGCAGCAGCTAGTCAAATACAACAGTAGTAGTCTACCTGTTGTCTGAAAAGTGACAGTTTGTCATCTGAAGAGTCGGCCATCATTCTCTTCTCAAACAGTTGATTGATTTCCGCATTCACTCGGCGAATCTGCAAACCATTCAAATGACAATCAATGACAATTCAACAGTTCGACGACCAATGCCAAGCTGCTAATTAATTCCACCACCACAGAATGAGCCTATGTTGCTGTGAGTTTGTCTGTTGTTTGGCGGCCAGATAACTCAAACCATTATAAACAGATTTTAATGATATTTTGTTAAGGTGTCATCATATCGCCTCTGCATCCACATCTTTAAGACACTACTTTGACAACTTTAATATATTACATTACAACACTCCTAAATTACCAGTTCCTTCAACAGTGGCCTTGTAATAAAAAATGTCATAACAAAACTAATACTTATTTAAATTTCTCTTAAAGCTATCAACAGATTACATATAACTCTCTGTACATAATCAGGTAAGCAATTCCACAAACCAACGTTTCACTCAGTAAGGAATATTTTTGTGGATTATATTTAACACTATTCTTGAATCTTGATCAATTTGTAAGAGTGTCCTCTAATTGGTTGTAACAAGTGAGTGGTTTCTGGGTCATGGCCCAAAGAAAAACTAATGATGATGATGATGATGAAGGACGAATTAACTTTAGCATGGCATTAAGTCCTAAGACTACAAGGACACATAACAATAAGCCTAAACAGTGAAGTCACATAATAGTAGTCAATGTGCAATGAGACGTTGTTAGTCATGACTGTAAGACCAGGCAAAAAGTTCGGTTTTCAGTCTGCTGCGGAAAACTTGCAACGACGGAGACGACCGGACTGACTCCGGCAAACTGTTCCAGACCGATGCAGCAGTAAGCAAAACAAAGTGAAAATCTGCAGTATAGGAATGTATTTTTATGAAATTTTATGCAAGGGCGGAAAGCTGCCCAAGAAGCAAAATCCGGTTCAAGATCAAAATTGATGGTTCGTTAATCCTGACCCAGATCGCATCCAACCAAACACCAAATCCAACTCAGCTTTCCGTGCCTCCACGGTGAGTAAATTGAGTAGCAGCTTGACTGGCTGGGTTAAGATGAGGTGCATTCACCTGCATCAGGTGTTGCGTGATTCCATATGGCAGACGATGTTCCATAGCTCTGAAATGATTTCCTACAAAAAGCTATACACATATATAACCTTTTTCAACAGTAATCAAGATTACAGATTATGCATTCTAAACAAAACAAAAGGTTCCAGATGCAGGTATAAGATTATCGCTCAAGATGAATTATGAAACACGAGCAGAACCTCCTGAAGAATAACATCCAGATCCGACTGTCCCATCGCCGGCTCCATGACAATCTTCTGAACGTTCTGAATCACTTTCTTCACCGCTGCTATCTCCTTTGGATGCATCTCACCAACCATCAGTTTGTTGGTCTTTGCCTCTTCTTCCAGATTCTGAATCAGCCCTACAATCACATTTCACCAATCATGCAACACACGCTAAGTATTCTAGCATCACCTGTGTCATGATTATAACTAAAAAACTGTTGACAATTGACTCTGCAACAATACAAAATGTACTTCATGATTTGACAAAAGAAAAGCAAAAAACTCTACATACTGCAAAGTCTGCAACAAATAAGCTACACAAATTCATTCATCAAATTTGAATCTTTTTGAGATACATTGTTGACGTTTCATTGGCTGCCTTGATCATTTGGCAGCTCTGCTTTCCTTGGGAGTAAGCTTTCCCAGATCTATAACAATTTGTTCACAGCAGCGACATCTAGCGGTAAAGAAAACTTGCTCTTCCAAGAAAGGCACTGTTTCAACCAATAAGTTTATTCAAAGACATGCACTTGAGCCATGAGGTGAAAAAAACAACTGTCATGGCTAACATGAGTATAACTGTACAAATACGATAAATTGTCATTACTAGTAGAACTTTGCTAAAGAATACCCAGAACATTGATAACCTTGCGGTGTAAGTCCACTAGCTGCCTGCTGAGCATCTTTGATCTGCTGCTGCATTCGCTGAATTCTGTTTTCATACTGCATAATCTACTCTCACAAAACACCACTCACTCCTAGACAATGGATTACCTGATTTCCGTATTCAAAAATAACAGAAAAACAGTCACAGAACAATCACGAACAACAAGTAGTTCAATAACTTCAAGAAACACTCAAATAAAACTAGACCCGACATGGAGTTTTGTATGCCTACAGCTGCCTGTAATCTTAACTTGACCTTTTGGCCCCAAAACCAAAACAGTTCATCACAAAATGCATTACTAATGCATATTGCATAAGCGTGGTAAAAATCCATCAATGCATTTTAAAGATATCGCAAAAACATACTCAAAATTAATAGCTGCATTTTTGGGTCTAACACGTTAGGCAGGCCCACAGATAAGTATATTATAAATATGCTAATTTCGTTCTAATAACGTTAATGACGTTCTAATTTCAATTTCAATACAACAAAACAAAACTGCTTTGAAGTTTTCATTTGCTGTGCCATCAGCAGAAAAAAAAACATTTTTGCTAACAGCTACTGCACTCAGACCATGGTAGCCTTGGACACGAAATTAGCGTATTTATAATATACTTAAGTATGAATTAACCAAAACCGTTAGGTCATCATAAACGCAACTAACATTGACCTAAACTTGACCTTTGACCTATTGATGCCAAAACTTAAGTGGTTCACCTGTGTCCTACAATGCACTATTGACATCAAAAACTGTAAGCACATGCATAAATGGACAACATAAAAGCATTATGGTAATTTCTGTTGATGAAAACAAAAATTGCCAAATTCCTTAACAAAAAACGAAGAAAGACATCAAAATAAAAAACACACTAATAAGCATAGTGCCTCTGACACTGCTTCACGATGCTGGAGGCACAACAAAACTATCAAAAGCCGACAAAGAAAGAGTTTTTTAAACAAAGCTCTGTATGACTGACTAAGTTGCGCTGCTCTTGTTTCTGCTTCTGTATTTGTTCCTCACGATCTCGCTCCATCCTCAGATTCCGAGCAACTGCTAACATCGGAGCACTGTTAGGTGCAGCCTCAACCTGTCAATAACAAGCAACGCCTTGCAGTGACAGGCTATGCGACCAGCAAACACAAGAGATAAAAAATATATGCGTCATTTTCCAAAAATTTTCAATGTCTGGTTACTCAGTCCTTTCACCTTTTAAACTAAAAGTTGGTACACCAGTTACTCCTAACTTCCTACTCTGGAAATGCTCGTAACTTCACTTTTTTTGCTATGGAGTCTGTCTGTGAGTTAAAAGCACATATGGAATGGATAGACATATTCCAGACAATAGGCCGAGAGACAGATAAAGAAAGAGCTCCATAGCCTGAACATTTCATCATCGAAACAATGATCAGAGATAATACTTAAATTGTTTTGTCTCTTGTCATAAAAACGCAACAGATATCTACCTTGCGTTTGAGTCGATCGACTCTCTTGATGAGTTGATCTTTTTCGTCCTCCATGGAGTTGATGTCCTTCCTGATGTCTGCGGTGTTGAAGCTGCTTGCTTTCAGTGTCGTGAGCTGTTTGTGACTCTCTTTGAATGACTGCAGCAGCTGCTCATACTGTGCTCACATGTGCGCACATCAACACCAGCATTGAGACACCCAAGAAGATACCAGTGAAAAATGCTGTCATCATTAACGATAAAAAAACAGCAGACATTTTATCCTACTATATATTTGACCAAATTCAGTAGTGCGTTCCCACTAGTGTGTTCCCACCTGAAATAAAAAGTATGCAGTTTGCACTACACGAAACCAGTGTCACCAGTCCAAGAAAATGAAGACAGTAAATAAATAACTTGCGAGATTTTTATATAACTTTATGTACCACGTCTCGGTGCCTTTCGCTTGAATGTCGAACGTTCAACCTATCATGGGCGAGGCCGCACTGCAGTACATGTTCAAAGTTCTCACAGAGACAGACAGATGCATGCACCTGTTCATAGAGCTCGGAAATTTGTGAGTCCACCATGAAGTCCTGTGGAATGTCCACTTTCACCAGATAACGAGCAAGATACGCTCGTTCCTTCAGCTCGGACATGTGTCGCAGCAGCCATTCCAGCACCGGATAGATCACTGGCTTATCGCCCTGTACGATGCCTCGCCGAAAGTCATCCCTAAACCACATCACTCAGTCACTCACATCTGAATATAATCACCTTAAAGTCATTAACTGCAGAAATTTAAGCATTTTATCCTGTTGGACTGCTGCACGTTAATGGTATGTATTTCCACCTCAACATACCCATAGCTACTGCCTAGTGTATAAGTTGAAAACAATGTTGGCTCAGTGTCGACATACTCTGTGGTCGTCCTTCTGACCTTCCACCCTTTAAGTTGACTGCGACACCGATTAATCCTGCCCTGGGTAAAGTCCACAACAACTTTGGTTATTCAACATCGTTTAGTTTTTTAGTTAACAGCAAGTATGTAAGGAACAGTCCCAAACAGATGGATGGAGAGACTAGCATATGGGTGAGTAAGACCCACAATGTGATTTACGCATTAGGATAGCCAAGAAAAAAGCATAACACAGACACAGAATACGTTGCTATCAGTGATAAGGACCCTTTCTAAAAAAAATGGCAAAATTAACAAAAAAAAATCTGCAAAAAAACTTAAGCACAACCTTGTAGTATCTGGTGGAAGTCGGTGTTTCAGAATGGACAGCGTGTAAAGAATGCGTTTTGCAGTTTCATCAGCCGCCTCTTCACGTATATCAATTTTATGCTGCAAAAGTTCACACAATTTCACAAAATGTAATTCAACCAAAGCAATTAGTGATAACATGTATGTGGTGTCATCATTGTTCCAAGACCATCTATTCATCTCAACGCCAAAAATTGTGGTCTCAAGTCTCAAAAAAGCTTGGTCACTGTTGTCACTGTGACAGAGCTCATTATAGTTCTGTGCCCATTCTTGGCCCACACAACATCCTCTAGCTCTGATAAGAAGGAAGCTAATCACAGCACTGCATAGCTGACTGTATCAGCAGTGTTGTGGGTTTTAAAAAGTTGCCAAGAGGAAAGAGAGAAAGAAAAGAAGAGCAAATTTATGATGGGAGATTACAGGAGCTCAAAATTTCAATTAAAAATGCCCATAAATTCCACCAACACAAAGACTTCCAGACCCAATTTTGGTATTTTTGAAAAAAATTTTTCAAACACAGAAATTTTCCAACACTGCCTAAAATACTAGAGGACATATTGGGGCAAATGCCCACCACCCCTCCCCAACCCCCACCTGCACCACAATGCCACTGTGCATTATTTACAACATATTTACAAAACAAAACAAAACACAACACTCCATAATATCACACACAACATGAAAGCTGATAGATTGAACAAAGTGAGTGCCACTGGCAGTTTTAGGGGGGCATGGCCCATGGCAAGCATGGTAGCACCAGCCTATGACAGGGGTCTGGGGCACAGCCCCCAGTGAGGTCCAATGGCAGAGCCCCTGGTGGGGGTGCAGCGAAGCAAAGCCCCCGTAAAGCCGAAGCACTTTTGGCCTTTGGACATTCAATGAAGCTGCAAATTTGCCCATTTTTCTCAAATTTGGTAACGCAAAGAAATAAGATACTTGTGTTATCTAAATTTTGCAAAAAATCATGAGTGGAAACGAAACTGGAGGGGGGCTGGAGAAAAACTGGCGGAACCTGTGCCCCCCCGGCCCGGGCCTAAAACCGCCACTTGTGACTGCAGTGAGTGTCAAAGTATAAGTGTTACCTTTGGATCAACTGCAGCAAGCACATCAGTGAGCACTTGTAGCAGCGACAGCGGATCCAACGAGTCGAATGCTATCAAGTTATAGCTGCGATTGAAAGGCTCACGGTTCAGCTCCGCAACGATAAACTTCAGCTGCTCACTCATCCTACAAATACATCACAATACCAGTGAACACACAAGTTCATAAGTCTTCAAGTATTTACAGGGCTCTAAGTAATTCTGAAAAATGTAAATAACCTAAAAAAAGGTAAGTAACACAATATTTTGTCTATAGATAGTATCTGCAGTCCTACACACTCTCCATATGAGATGTGTGGACACGAATGCATCTGCAGACACAATCGCGAATGCAATTTTTTTACATCTTTGCAAACACAGACTTTCCTTCACACATGAAAACAAATTCCTGTACTACAACGTTTTCGCTCTCTAGTAACAATAACGTTTGAAACTTTCGTTTGCATTTGCAGATTTTTGCACATGCCACAAAGATTAAGGCTGGCCCTGGGGCCCAATTAATTTTCAACATTACCATTGTTGCTGGCAGATGCGGACACATCACGATGCTTGATGGCTTAGTTTTGCGAACGTGGACACGGATGCCACCCTGTGGATGCAAATGTGAACCCAAAATACCAGGATCCAGACGTCTCTGATGCTGATCATCTCACTAACTATGATCAATCTTAATCTTAACGTCGCAATCTTCAGACACCCTTGAGCCACGTTTAAATGTCTCGGTCTTGTCTCAATCTTGAGTAAATGGAAGTACTGGATTCGAACTCTAGCATGGTCTTAGTCTTGTCTCAGCCTGAAAATCAAACGAATCGGTTTTGCCTTGGTCTTGGATCTTTTGGTCTCGTTTATCTTTAACCAACTATGACACTAATCCAATCATAACAATGAGCCTGACCTCAACCCCAGCTCTAACCTAATTCTGTTGATTTCCATGCTGGTGCATTGATCGGTCTTCTGCTTCTGTTGGAATACGCTACAGGACCAATACTGGTGTTGATGCTAAGTTAACCATGTCATATTCCATCAGTGCACAATACCGTCAAATCCTGCGCCCAAAGAAGAAGTTTAGTATATTTGCTTATACTACAAATCCTCTTGTGTGTGTTGTAAGCCTACACTAAACGAGAAGGCAACTGCGCTTGCGTTCGTCCAAGATTCGCTCGAGCATATGCCTACACTGAATTACTTGCCTGGCAAACTAATTCTTGCTCTCGGATCTGTTTCTTCTTTTTTCCTTGACAGATTCCTATTAATATCAAGTTAAATATTTCAGGATTATTATTCTATTATTCAGAAAGAAATATAGTATATACACGAAAAAAAAACTCCAAAACAGTTACGTCTGCAATGGAATTAGGTCAGCTTGCAGCCTCGAATTTTCAGTCAAGAAATAAGACTTTCTGATTAAAACACGTGATCGTTGTAGTTCCATTTTGCTAAAAGCCAATATGATAATAAATTCTCAATAATATGTGGTATAAAATTACTCCTAACTGTGCGAGAATTGTGTAAAGTAGTTAAAGTAGTTAGACCCCACTTTGACCTAGTTTGTAACCATGGCTACCGTATATACAAGTTGTGTCGTGAAATGGTTACCTCATTATAAATTAACCCCCTCTGATAACTGATTCACAGAGTACAGTTAACGAAAACGCCAATGATAATAAAACTAGGTATTTAATAAAATATCGTGTTTAACTGTAGCCAATACTCTGATCGTAAGAATAGGCCTATAATAGGACCAATATTGATCCAGTAGGCCCACGGCAACTGTTTCAGCTATCGTAAATAATATGCCCGTCTATGGTTGCGTCTGTCTGTCCGTTTGTCCGTCTGTAACTCTGTAATTCTGCGCAGAAAGTTTGGTCTCATAGGCTATTCGGTCGCAGTCCAGTCAGTAGGCCTAGGCCCAGGTAGAGCTGATGCCAGGCCGAGTCCAGCGCTCTGAAATGAGACTGTTCACTCAGCACTCCGGCGTTCAACATCACTCTACCCACTGACGTCAGCATTACGTGTGCCAGTGACACGTGACTCAGTGACGTCAGCAATATGTGCGCTGCCAGGCTGTCGATCAGATTCTTTGACGTCACCGCCCCATGTCGTGACGCCACTGCACAAACATATTAAGCGACCACGTCACAGACATCACAAGAAAAGCCCAGCTAACGCAAAGACAAACGCGCGACAGCGATGCATGTGTGAAGGCCCGGTGCAAACGAAATCTAGGCCTAAGTTCACAACGGTGTTTTAGACTCGATGGCGAATGACGCCTAGCGCCATATCCAGTGCATGAATTTCAGTATAGCGCACCACGTCCAATGCATGAATTCCAATATTGGCTGACATTGGGTACGAAGGGGGCCGAAGGCCAGATGGCGCCACCGTCTCGCGCGGATGCGCCGTTTGAGTGGCTGAATGCGAGCATTTTGAAGACGGTATTCAAGTTTCACGCCCCCGTAGGGAGAATTCCTTGAACGCAGGGCGGCAGGGGGGCGAAATTTAAACAAGTGAAAACTACGTTTAATGCTAAAAGTTTCATACGCAAGCTGTCCCGGTCTATCTCTAGCGATTTCGGCGCAATTCGCTATTGAAATGGGTCTTTGAGGCCAAAATCACCGAAAAATCCATAAAAACCTTATTTCGGCGTTCAAGGTCATCCAAGGTCATTGAATTCGGTGGCAATCGAGAGGCAGTGTACCTTCTTATTGGTGATTAATAATAACCAGGCCCTATCTCGCACCGTTATTGAGATACAACGACTTATTGGCTAAAAATCACAAATTTTTCCCACACCCTCTCATTTAGCGCCTTTGTTCAGGGTGACCCCGTTGGAATTTGTGGAAAAGCTTTACGGTTCCTGAAACTAGAGTTTTTCTGGGCAGCCGACGGTGAAGATTTGGTGATCCTAGCTTGCACCGTTTTTGACTGATCCACCCGTGTGACGGATAGACAGACAAACAGACGAACAGACGGATAGAATTGCAATGGCTAAGACGCGCTATAACAGTACCTGCTGTCGCACGTAAAAATTACAAGAACTTTCGTTCTTTTTGTATGCACAATAATATAGGCGTTGCGGAATGCATATTTAAAAGCAGCAGTCCATCCTAGTAGCCTATGCCACAATTTACGGGTGTTTTGTCTCATGCGGTAATCAGTCAATCACTATCCTAGCGACCATCCATGGCAAACTTCAACAGATGTAACTGCAGGCTTTGTGATGGCACGCATGGCACTTTAAAACATAGATGTCAAAAACATTGATTTGCAAATAAAAACATAAAAAGCATGTTTTTTAACTTTTATAAAAATAAACATTATAAAACATACATAAAACACTAAACTGCAGATGTTTCTAATCGCTACTTTTTTAGCCATTATACACGCAAAGAATATCTAACTCGGATAATTAAAAACAAAAACCTACCATTTGTAAAGACTAGCTAAAACCGGAATGTAGGCCTACAGCTGAACGCAATTTGCCTATGAGAAATAAATCATATTTGTAATTTTGTATGTTCATGTTTTAACAAGAACAGAAACACGACATTAAAAAGCACAAAACATTTTAAAAATTTAAAAACATTAAAAAAATTGTTAGGGACATTTAAAAAATCAAAAACAAAAAACATGTTTTTCAAACTTTTATTAAAAAAACATAAAAAATGTTTTTTTGCATTTATGCTTTAAAAGTGTTCGAAGCTAAATTTAGATAACAAGAATGGCGAAATATTAGTTGCATAGCAAGGATTAGACGAGCCCATCGTCATCAACACTAACCTAGTAGATCGAGTGCAGACTGTGATGACATCACACTGCTGCTGCTGCTGCTGCTGTTGCTATTGACAACGCGGTCTGTGAGTGTGTTTCCAGCATAGCGACCGACAACGGTGAACGCGCTGCGCTGATGCCCAACTTTCTCACAAGTAGACACGCCTGCAGTACCAGCGCGTCTCAGTGATGTGAAGCAGCTACGACACCCTTCCGTCTCTCCTCGCGCCACACCTGCACAGTTTACGCTGTAAGGAAATGTACATGTACGCTGCAGCCTGAAATCGCAAAAAATCACTAAAACTTCGTATTTTGGGGTTTTAAGGTCGTTCAAGGTCACCGATGTTCATACCCCCTGAAATTTCGTCATCAGTGCTCGTTATCATGAACAGCAAAAGTCTGTGTCTACCTGCAACCGTTTTAACGCTATACGAGCCAATAGCAGTAAAATAACGAGTTTTAGGGGAAGTACCGCTCTTTGACGCCCTCGTTTGAAAAAAATCCCGTCAGCCAGCGGCACGAAATTCTGTCGCATAAACTACTCCATAGATGTAAAAATATTTTAATGTTTTTTTTATAAAAGTATTAAAAAACATGTTTTCAATGTTTTTCGTTATTTTTTAAAGTTGTTTTTTGGTTGTTTTTTTATTTTTCAAATTTTTTTGTGCTTTTTAATGTCATGTTTTTTTGCTCTTGTTAAATCGTTAGAATAAATTGCTACAAATGTGTTAAAACTGTTAACGTGACTACGTGTAGTATAATTGGTATTTGTTGTGACATTTGATTGTTTAGTTCATAATTGAGTATGTACCATAATCACGGTTACATAAAATTTAAAAAATGCCTAAAGTAAAAAGTAACGATTGGAAACATTTGCAGTTTAATGTTTTTATAATGTTTTTGTAATGCTTTTTTATTATAAACGTATAAAAACATGTTTTTATGTTTTTTATTTGCAAATGAATGCTTTTAACATCTATGAACTAGTCTAGCTCACAGTAAAGATTTCGTAATCCTAACTTGCATTGTTTTGATACAGTACAGCAGTGTGGCAAACAGAAGGACGGACAGACAAACGGACGGACGCCTCGACGAAAGCTAAGACGCCCGAAGCATTACATGCAATACATGCTGTCAGGCGTAAAAAGCTGACTTTACTCAGCAAGGCAAGTAGTTATAAGTACCAAGCACTGACCAGCGAGTCCCGGTGAGTCGGCAGGCCGTAGATGACGTAACGTATTCTGTTTCCCCGGGGCGATGACGTCATCATGTGGACGTGACGTCAAGGTCAGTCGGCGGCGTCCTTTGTTCTTGCGAGGACCTCGCTCCTGCTGCACGGCTGATCACACGAATCATCGCCATTATCTTCCTCATCGTCATCTAGTATTTATTTTCTGAAGTATGTAGAACAGACAGCATACTTGGAAGTATGATGCTCGCTGATATAAGGAAGAGTGCTAGAAAAACACAATAAGAATTAATTGGCTGCCTGTGTAAAATGAACTGTATATTTTAACGAGGTTGGAGGAGGAATGGTGACAAAACCTACAATTTTCTGACAATTCTGCAAATCTATCTTAGACAAATAAGCCTAATAATCGTAGTGCTCAAAACTTCAATTTTGTTCTTAACCTAGCCTACATTCAACGTCATATATTGTACTTTGGCATAAATTTTTCGGATAAAAAATTTTCGACAGAGTAAAATTTAACGGCAGATAATTATTGCCCTCTTCCTCTACCCCTGTCAGAACGCCATTGATGCAATCGACTCGCTGTTCGACTTACAGTCGCTGTTCATGCCCACGGTAAAACACTTCTGCAGTCGACAATACGCACACCAGTTTCTTCGAGCTCGGTCGATCGTGCAATCTCGGCTGCCTGCAATAAAGTAACGCAAATACGCAACACGCGCAATAAATTAATAAGCACTATTACCGTCAAATTTTATGTATAAAAAAGTTGATAAACGCTATTTGGTGCACTATTTTGCATTTTGGCGACGAAACTCCAACTCTCCAGCTTCTATACTTGTTTTTTTTCAGCGCGAAGAGGTACCACTGGCACCGTGGATTTACGAGTAAAAATGCGGGGGTGGGAGTCTGGGTAGACAGTTGCAATTTAGCGACAGATTGCTGCTAATTTCTGACAGGGGAAACAATGTGTGCTAAAAGTTTTAATTTTTTGTGCGTCTGAACTCATCAAAAATAAGCCATTTCTAACTTACATCGCCAAATGTTGTGTTTTCCGACTAGTCTTAGAACAAAAAGTACATTTTCGAGAAAAAAACTAAAATGGAGAAGACAATTATTGTTTATCCTGCCTCTTCTGCCACGACTACACAGCGGAATGTGACGCACTATGTAGCCTTCTAAAGAAACGCGGCCGCATAATAGAAGAACAGTATTTAATTCTGGAAGAGCTAGTACAATTACGACAATAATATAAGTTGACGCAAGCAGTGGCTTCTATCCCCCAAACCTGGAATCGAAATCGGGCGCAACTTCCCCCACTTTCAAACTCAGGTTTTCTTCTCCATTTTGGGCTTTTCCCCTCTAGGAAGAAAGTTTTGTTAATGGGGTAGATTGAAAAATAGGGAGGAAGTTTTGTTAGAGAGAAAATGAAAAAAACAGGGGGAAGTAACAAGTAGGGGTAAGTAAAAATAGGGGAGAAGTTTTGTTAAGGGTGTAGTTTATCCAGTGAAAAATAGGGGGATGTTTTGATCGACAACCTTATCAACACTTCCCCCCTATTTTTCACTGGGCGCAAGCTGCGCCCACGGTATAGGGATAGAAGCCACCAGGCCCGTCGAGAGCCACATCGGGGACCGGGGAAACATTCTCGTGGGGCCCCCAAACATTTTCACGGGGCCTCTCTGGGAAGAAAATTTTTGAATTTTTCTTTTCAAAATGGTACATTCTGGGGTACTTAATATTTCTGGAGTGAGTTACCCCCCACCCCACCCTCTCGACGGGCCTGGAAGCCACTGGACGCAAGCTGCTGAAAAAAATAATTTGACACCTAACCGATGCAGACGTAGACGGTGTTCTTTCTGATGCTGCGTTTGAAGAAGCAGCTGCATCCGTCACAGCACAGAGTTCCGTAGTGCTTGCCGTAGCTGCGATCTCCGCACACGGCGCACACCGCCGCCAGCGCAACCGTACGACCTGTCAAACAATCCGGCCAGTTTCACGCGCAATATCAGCGTTGCTAAAGGCGCGTACAGAGCGACCTAATTGAACTGAACTGACATGGTTTCGTTTTTGATAAACTCACCATTGCGCAAACAGGGCGAGCCCATTGGTTATTGGTTGACACGTACGTGAGCGTAGTCACGAAAGTTACTGCGACGCCGTCAGACGGTGCCTAATGCTGCTTGCCCATTGTTCGGTTCGTCAAAAACTAAACCATGCCAGTTCAGTTCAGTTCAGTTACGTCGATGTGTACGCGGCTTATTTCATACGATATTATGCGGCCGTGCTAATAGGCCGCGTTACGGCTCTTGCTCGTCTGTCTGTCCTGCCTCTTAATTCGAAAACGAAAAGCGCGGACAAATCAAAATGGTCCGAATGTTTGACAGGGCAAGAGTAAATGTAGGCCTAACCGGCGCGCCAATTATCATAAAAACAATGCGACACGAGTCACACGACTACAGTTCGTATAGCCCAATAGCCACGACGAGTCAGTGACGTAGGTCTAAACGGGTCGATCAACGTACCCATTAGTTAGTCTACTGATTTCTGCAAACCGCAGTCTATTAAACCATCTGACGATCAGTCTCGTCCTCGATGTGCTGGATTTATACTTAGGTCTACTGCTCGTGCGTAGCTGTAGCAGCCGCGATCACAATCCGCAAGCCGTCACACCGTCACACGTCGTTGTTTGCTGTCGATCAGGCTCAAGTGGCTTGTGTTTCGCTTGTCCTCCGCTGAATCATTGCTCGTCAGACGTCTAAGATCATCGGGATTAATTGTCAGATGATCCGTGAGACCGTGACACTTGACCATTGCCGGTCAGTCGATCGGTGCTGGCCACCTACGTTCTGATCTTTCTAAAAGCGCGTACAGAACGTCGTAACTGAACTGAACTGACACGAACAGACCAATGGGCAAGCAGAGCGAGCCCACTGGTCATTGGTTGATGCGTACGTGACTCAGCGTGGTTATAGGCCACGATAAAACTCCGTTAGACAGTGCCAACTGTAATAAATTAGGCCTATTGCTTGCCCCTTAGTCAGTTCGTCAAAACCTAAACCATGTCAGTTCAGTTACGTCGCTCCGTACGCGCCTTATCTCTATTAGCGCCGTAGAATAGAATCTGTTTGTCCAGCTGTTTGTAAGCTTGTAGCACGATCTCGACGTCAACGCGGGACTGATGTCACGTGACGTCTCTGAGACGAGTGCGTAGCCCTGAAACAGAGTGACGACGATCGATCGACGCGACTATTGCTCTTTTTTGTCAGCGCATATACAGTTTCGCGCCATCTGACGTAGCCTACGTCAATCAACAGCTGATGAGTTGGATGAAACTCGGTAGAAGTTCAGAATTTAGATGTTAGGCCAAAATTCTTCGTGGAATCTCGAGCATCGCTATAAAATATGGTATCCCACAGTGATACGCACTAGGGAGACTCAAACTTCATTGAAAGGAGTTTCAAAACCCATAACCCCACAGTATGAGTCGCTGCCTAAACCGTATAAATATGAAACTAATCTTTACTTCCTTTAACCCCAACTTTAATGTGGCCGTAGGTTTACTTTTAATTGGCTTTAATTAAAATCACTCCATGAAACTTTCTCGCAGAAATTCCAAGTTTAGGCTTTAGAACTTTGATCTTAAATGGAAACACGACTCGACGCTTGACTCGATGACTTAACCCCCACCATGCAGACTAATGGCGTGTTTAGGCTACACGATCCAGCAAACGTCCAGCAAAAAACTTCCAGCAAATGTATTCAAAATACATGTGCTAATGCTGGACGTTTGCTGGATCGCGTAAACACCCTATAATGTGAACGCGCGCGGCGCCGATCGAGCCGATACTCGATTTACCTGCATGCCCCGGAATCCGGATGGATGAAAGGCTGAGTTGACCTGTGTGGTTAACCTAGGCCTACTGTCCGCGAACGTCACCCGTTCAAGTACGGTAGTCCGTTAGCAATAGGCCCTGCTGAAAAATGCATGCATTTTCGTGCCTTTGTGCAATTCCTCTATGATTCAAGAATGAACAAGTCTTAATTGCGTACAGAACGACAGAAATAAACTGAACTGAACTGATATCGAATTGAAATTAGCCACGCGCTTCGGCTTTTATTTCATTTCATTTTCATCTTAGTTCATATCGGTGTCGTAGCATTTCGCCTAATCGCATTTCGACTAATCGCTCCCCCAGTTGGGTCTACTGCAGAGCCCCAACCGAAATCGAACTAGGCCAGGTTAAAGTTAGGGTTAGAGTTAGGGATAGGGACCAGGGTTAGGGTTAGGGTTAGGGTGAGGACTGAGGGTTAGGGCAAGTATACGATAATACGACGCGAAATGGGATTAGGCGAAATGAGACGACACCCGTCGTGTACTTACTTACGGTTGGCCAAAAAATGGTAGAGAAAAAATGATGAACGAGAAAACAAAGCTTGTCAGAGAAGCAAAAAACGACAAAACAAGTTGTTGTTGTTGGTCCGCCTATCAAAAAAAGATTGGGCAAAATGGGATTAGGCGAAATGCGATTAGGCGAAATGCTACCCAACCGTTCATATCATTACATTTCTGTCGCTTTGTAGGTCTACGCACCTTTTAGTGTTTGTGCATTTGTAGCGGCATATCTGAAGGAAAAAGTCATTAATCGATCACTTTGCTAAACTCACTAACGACAGTAACCAGAGCAGCTGAAGTCGGTGGAATCGATCACACCGTGTTGTTGCTGGCTGTCACCATAGGCCTACATATTCTAATCTCGGCTCAGTGCGGCTGCAGTGATGGGTTAGGCCGGCCGGTACATGCTCAATCGACGAGAGGACACTCTAGAGTCCGCAGTCGAGCTTTCCTATAGCTTGCTTCCATTAGCCACGTATCGTTTACAAGACAATACGGTGTAGAATATAGGCTTACCTACTGTTAGCGCTGGAATGATTGGCTATCGTCTCAAGTTCTCATTGACTAGCCTATCCAATTAGCCTAAAACATAATATCCGGATATGTGGAGAGGGGTACAACACTGATAAATAAAAATAGGAGGACCAATTTCCCATAGATTTCGGCACAGAACAGCCACAGTGAAGACTGAACTGTTTCCATTTCTATGGAGAACTCTAATCCTGAACATGGCAGCAACTCAACAAGAGATATTGAACCGCTGTGGCAAAAGTCAGGATATTGATCGCGTACGAAATTAAACAGAATATTGCACATAGAACAAAAGGACACATAATTATGGTGTGCTAAAACAAATGGCTAAACGTTTTATGCTTGAAATGTATCAGCAGAGCAAACTAGCATTACGCATATTTTAAAACCAACCTAAATGTCAGTGAAATTATGAGCACAAAAATAATACCGGTATTTGTTGTATAAAATAAACACAAGCGCCACCTAGCGAGCGGCGGGGAGTGGAAGGCATGTAAAATGTAGACTTTGTAGAGCACGTGACTTTGTTTGTAAACATCGGATTGTTTTGTGGATGACATGGGTTTGTTAGCGATTTATTTTTGATCATATTTTATCTTTGGCATAATTTTGTGGTCTGTAGACAATCAAAACAGCATATTTGATGTACTTTAATTATCGTTCATGCTGTTTTAAGCGACGTCACTCAAATGAAACAGCGATCAGCGATGCTATGGATGATGTTACCCTATCGTTGTCGATCTGTTTGCCTGTTACACTCGAGTGACCTTCTAAAGCCGTTGGAATGAAATGCCATTTGGCGTAGGCACTCAAGCAGCCTTTAAAAGTAGCATTGTGTTAGCCATGGGCCTTGGTCAACATATGGGAAGGGGATATTTGGGGTGTCTGCCACCACTGCATTATTTCCTTTCTTACATTTTCCATCTCTGCAAGCAAAAAGACAAATCAGGCCGTGCCTCTTTAGGAGCATAGGCGGGGTGTTTATCTTTCATACGTTGGCCGTTGAGCCCGTAGGTGGATAGACCACTTGAGTTCGTAATGCATGGTCAGTGTGACGTCAGACCTGTAGATGGTTACATTTCCAGCCGCAGAGTGTCACCGCCTTTTGACTGGTACCAAATTATACTGCTTGGTGAACAGAGGCACGTGTGTGAACAACTTGCCCAAGGTTGTTACCTGGCAGTGCCCCAGCTTGGAGTCGATCATGGGACCTTTCAGTCACCAGTCCGGCCCGTTACCGTTACTATGCCGTAATTTGCACTCACAGTCTCAGTTCTTCCTCTTGCATTTAGGTCGTCTGCATATAAACCAGACTGAGAAAATAGTGTATTTCGACAGTAATTATATTGCGATTGTGTTGTGTGTAGGTGAAGGAGCTCAGTATTGTAGTCATGTTTGATGCGGTGCTGGTTGGCTGTGGGGTGTTTCTCTTGTTATTGGTCTTCTTCCTGGTCTGGGACTGGATCGTTCATCGACAGTTAGTCCGTGGAGGTCCGGGGGGTCGATATGTGCTGATCACAGGCTGTGACTCGGGCTTCGGTAAACATGCAGCGCAGCGGCTTGATGCGGCTGGGTGTCACGTCATTGGGATGTGTCTGATGGCAGAAGGTGCTAGTGCTCTGCGAGACGTGTGCTCATCACATTTGACAGCAGTTCAGATGGATGTAACCGATGAAGCTAGCATTCAGCAGGCCTTCACTGTTGTCACTGATCTGCTACAGCCTAATAAAGGTCTTTGTTCACGTATGATGACTGTTATGTGCCTGTTGTAATAGGCCACATCACATGCATTGTCTGTGTGTTCATCTGTCTGTTGTAAAATGAAAAGGCATACAAAAATCAAAATTGGCATAAACAGGAGTAACTTAGGAGTAAGTTGATGTACCAGTTTTTAGTTCAGAAGGTCAAAGGTTGAGTTTAGGATTGCAAAGTGCAGTAAGTAAGTACATCTTTGCTTTTAATTATTGTATTTGTCAATGTTCTGATTTGCACAAATAGAGTCTCGCTGCATGAAACTGTGCACATGTTGCTAGCAGCGGACTGTGAACCTCACGGTCAAGTTGTCAACATCGGTATGGTTCACAAAGTTTAGTGACACCATGCCTTATGACGAGGACTTCTTAAGGATTCATGTAGTGTCAAACCGTGTCTGTCTGTAATGTTTATTGATTTAGTGAATCGTTGCTGCTAATCTGTTTCCCATTTTGGATGTATGACAGAATTAACCATTTAACTTTTGCATTCCCGTGCCACAAGGTTACCACATCGGAGATGTAATCTGGCCACGAAAAAGAATTGTGGCATTGTAGCCTGTTGATAGATTGCTCTTTGTACAGGAATGTGTATGTATGTGTGTATGTGTGACACAGCATTGTGGGGCATCGTGAACAACGTGGGTGTGGCCGGTCTCATTGGCCCACTGGAGTGGTTGCGTCAGCCAGATATAACACGGCTGTTCGAAGTCAACGTGTTCGGTGCGTGTCGAGTCGTGCGTACGTTTCTGCCACTGGTGCAGCGTGGTGGCAGTGCTGGTGGCCGTATTGTCAACATGTCCAGTATACTAGGACGTCTCAACATTCCTTACGCTGCACCATACTGCATGACTAAATGTGCCATCGAGTCATTCTCCGATGCTTTGCGGTAATTAGCTATGTGGTATGGCTATATGGCTATAGTATGTATCTTCGAAGATTGAAGTGATTAAAGGGGGTGTGCACTGTGCGTACCCAATTTACGTACCAGTTTGAGCTACGGAGCATCACCTGCCATGTGGGATCACAGTGTTAACTGCTACTCAACACAGTTGAACGCATCCCACCTTAAGCTCTAAGTGGGCATGCCAGTACTTGATCTGCTGATCCTGGAGGGTTAGAAGGCTGAGTTGACCTGGTTGGTTGGTTGCATATAGAGATGGTATACTTGCCCACTGACCCATCCATGCAGTAACTGGGTCTAGCATAAGGGAGCTACTTATTAACTACTGAGTGACACCACCTAACAGTATTCTTGTTATGTGCGTTAATATCATGTAGTATGAGGATGCATGGTAGCCATGTGAAAACATTTGTTTCTTGGCCAAATGGTGAAACACACACTTGAACCAGGAGCCAAATTTTCGAAACTTTCCTAAAACATTTTTAAAGATTTTCCTATGTTAGATAATTTAGGAATTCTAAAGAAGTTTTCTTTTCCAAATTTTCGACAGCTTTCTTTGCATTTCCAAAGAATTTATTCTTTTCTCATCTTCCTAAACTAGTTCAGCCAATCATTTGCGCTTATACCAACAATGTGACGTAGTCACCTTAGTTTCAAAACTTTTTAGGAAAACTTTTTTGGAAAACTTCTTATCTTGGTACGTTGACGGGAAACACAATTTACACACCACTTCATTATGTTAATTTTATCGTAGCATCACGCAAATAACATGACGTCACACATGATGTCTAAACTAAGTGTCAACATTGCGTACTTTTTACAAGTTTCATTTTATTGCACAGCTTTCTCCATGTAAGACAAGGTTAGTGCTTATCTACATATTTGCCCAAATTCTTCCTAAGAAGTTTTCAAAGAAGTTGTGAAAATTGCCTAACCTTTCCCAAAATGTTTTTGGAGGTTTTTTCAAATTCTTTCAGAGACATTTTCCAAAGAAGTTTCGAAAATCCGCATGCTTTCTTTGGAAAAGACGTCTTCCAAGGATCTTCCTAAGAAGTTTTGAAAATTTGACCCAAGGCTTTTGGTTTTTGTATTGTAAAGTTGCTTGTGTTTGTGTGTAAAGCTGTGTGTGCATCTTTCGTTCGTTGTTAGTAAGTTTGTGTATGCAAATGTAATATATAGTTTACAAGTGGACAGGTCGATACCCTCCCTGTCCACTTGGTCTCTGCTGTAGTATCAGCCTGCAGCCTTCATTTTTGGCTTTTTGGACCTCAACTTGGCCTGTGGCCTCAATGCACATCGCTGCAGTGTAGCCGCTAGCTATAATGATGCTGATGTTGCGTCACCATGGTGACGACATCTATATGATGCCGTGAGCCTGCAAATCACAGTCCGTACCGAAACATCCCTATTTTATATTATAGATTACTGTATTAGTTTTTTTGTGTGTGGTAGTCTATTTGATTTATGCTGTTAACTGTTGTTGTTGGTACCAATTTAAGTCATAAGACTTATGTCAAAAATGGCATAGAGTGTTATGCTTCCATCCAAAACAGGATGTTACTCACTCAGTGAACTGATTATGATTGACATTATGCTGCAGGGTGGAGCTGCGGCCATACAACATCCGTGTTTCTATCATTGAGCCCGGTGCACATCCGACCAACTTCATGGACAGCATAAAGAACAACGTCACATCAGCTTGGGACCAGCTTCCCTCTGACACTAAGGACAAGTTCGGCATTGACTATCTGCACAAAGGTTGGCTGGTTGGTCAGTCAAGTGTTGTTGATGTGTTTTGTTTCAGGAGAATGAAATTTTAACTTCTACTTCATTTTTTGGTTATTGGTGATTCTTGAATTTTATAATTTGTTGACATGGTGAAATAAAGGTATAATCTCAACATTGTATATACTGTAGCAGTTTTTTTGTCAAATTAGCACATTTGTTTTTGAAATGCTTAGAATATTTTTTTGAACTTGTTGAATCATTTTGTTATTTAAGTTGTGATTATTAATATTCAATTCCTTTTATTAACGTCATATCACTGTAGCATGTATTTGCTGTTATACTTAAGCTATTGGATTTTTATTCTCGATTTTTATTCTCAATTTTGGCAGCCTGAAGATAAGCTTTGCCATTCTGATGCTGTTGTTATTACTGTTATTTTTCTTACTTGTTGTACAGTGCCAATAATTGTGCCATTTGCAGTCTACTTGTCCTTGTCGTGTAAGCAGCTTTTCGTGTTAGCTAAGTATTTGTGTAATAAAGAGAATGTAGAAGTCTCGTTAATTCATGTATCGTGTTTAATTGTTTGCAGTGATGTTTCTTGGCACCCGACTGATTCCATTCTTTGGATCATCGGACGTCAGCGCAGTGGTGGAAGCATACTATCATGCGTTGTTTGCAGCGCAACCAAGGCGGCGCTATGTTGTCGGTCTGGACGCTCAGCTGATGTGGCTAGCATCTCTGCTGCCCTCATCAGTCCTCGATCTCGTATTCTTGTCGCCCCTGTTACGTGCTGTGCCAGCATCCTGTCGCCGTTGAACTAACGCAGCAGTTGCCAGCCAATTTGTTCTATTTGCGGCTGTCCTAACAGGCTGAAATGCTTTCCTTCGCCCATGTGACTGTTTCTGATCTGCATGGGTTTTTAACTTAAAAGTCTTGACTGTGAAAAATAGAAAAATTAAAATTGATGTAAATGTTTCCTCAGGCAGGAGCATTTGGTATAGCAATTTTCATTTCAGGTCTACAGCATCAGATGGTTAAATTGTTAAATGGTGTAGCGCTTCTTAGGATGATGATGCATGTTTTGCACACATGCTTACACAGTGGTCGGCTTGCCATCTTACATGACTCCATTGCCCACTGCATTATTGTCAGGCACCTAAGACACTCGGCAACTAGGCAGACGACCGCATACATGGCATATTGACATCTTTGCTTGAGTGCCCAGTATTATGAGTTAGAACAGTCTGATCAGTTGGTGCTAGTCACAAAGTGCTGTGCTCATGATTAGGGCCTACGTGATGCAGGCTTTCGTAGAATGTGTGTTAGTAAACATATCTTTTTGTTGCTGTAAAATGTTTACATTGTCATGTGATTTTTAGCTAGTTTGTAGACCTCTACTTGTGCCAACTTGTGCTGATTGTCACTAACATGAGGACTATCAGTGTTCTGGACTGTGTATTAAGTTTTTGCTGCACTTGTTCAGACTTTTAGAAAGATTTCTGTGTAGCAGTTCCTGGTGGCCACATAGCTGAAGTCCACATGGCCAAAATGTAGGCAAATTGTTAACTGATGAACTGCTTATGTTTCGTGATGATGTTAACTAACCAGTAGGAACATTTCCTAAGTCAGTGTTAGGCGTAAGCTGAGTAATTTTTTCATAAACATTTTGCATGTACTTTTTGTATTTTTATTGCATGCATTTGTTTGTCACATACTTGTGTGAACTGTGATGAACTCCATATTTGTCAGCAACAGATCTCTGTTTTAGTGATTATGATTTATAGCTGTTTATAGTAAAATATTTTTTTCACAGAGTTATTTGATGTCGTAAGAAAAATTGAAAAGAAATGCTGTGATTTTCGGCAACAGTGTTTGTTCATTAATTAGGGAATAATGAATATCAGAATTTACATTACTGTATCTTGTTGAAGGCATGTGCAATCCTGCTAGAATGTTTTGCAACATTTTTGAGCAGATTTTCAATATCACTTTTAAAAGAATATGGAACAGTATTTTTGTAAACGTTAGAACATTTTAGCAGATCTATTTTAGATGTAATCGTGGCTTTAGATTCAGTATGTACCGATATTCTACATGGAAAAGTGTAGGTTCTGAACTTCTGAGTAATGGCATAATATTCACCCGTGCTAACAGTCCATCAGTTAGTTGCCAGCATTTCCAATAGAAAAGCTGCAGCAAGTTTATTTTCATCGATTCTCGATAAAGGCAGTGGCGTACCCAGCATCTGGATATGGGGGAAGGGGCACTTGAGAAATGAGGTGTGGGGAGGGGTGCTTTTTTCCCACCAGGGCACAGCGTCTCCCCAGAAATTTTTCCAATTAGTTTTTGTAAAAATGAAGTGTTTTGGTGCTTTTGGCACTATTTTGAGTAACTGAGTAGGCTCCTAAGAGGGCACGTGCCCCCAATTTCCCATTCTCTATGGCTACGCCAGTGGTAAAAGAGCTGTTATCAATTTGGCAAATCGCGTTGGGGATAATGTAAAACGGGGAAGTTTACGACGTATCACCGGAAGCTGAAACCTTCGCTGTCAGGTTGTAATGTAAACAATAAACAATATAGTATTTTGTAGAGCTCGGTGTCATTTTTTGCTGTTGTGTAAAATGTCGGAGACTGCTGCTGCTGCTGCTGCTAATGCTGCTGAAGCTTCTCTTGATGACGTGCAGTTTTCACGGGATGGAATGCGATTGCTGTTGTGCAATGACTGGAAGGCCGCTGAAGATCTCTTCGATAAGTACAAGTACGTAATCGTTTATCCGAATTGAAAGGACGGATAATGATTGCTATCGTTTGTGAGATTAAGTGACAGTGTTTTTTTGTTTGCAAGTTTGTGAGAGATAATGATTTTTATCAGCAGAAATTGAGATAATTGCCTTTTTAGGCCAGTGATGTAATGCAACTTTTTGTGTGTGACTTGTGCATAGAGGCACAGCCTGTGGTCTTAATGGCACAGTTTGTTGTAGGTTTGCTGAAATTGCTGTTTGGTTTACTTGGTTTACAGTCATCTCGCACATGACAGTTAGCTTGTTTCGGCGCCTCATATTCAGCTTGCTGACATTGTGCATGTTATAATTTGCTATGCGGTGTGACGAAACACCGCACTGGCTTCACCAACCAGACTGGCAGGAAATTACCGCACCGGCGCCTAAAACGTTTACACTGAACACAGTGTCAGCCAAGCAGGACTGTTAGCTGTTTCCCCACGTTGATATTGTCCTATTTTTTCGACCGGAAATGGAAGTTTAAACGAAAGGTCTGCGTACACAACCGCCGACGCATAAACGTGTATACAACATGCCTACCGCAGTAGATCACTGCACCGGCACTAAAAACAATTAGTTCAAGCATCGTGGCAGCTGCAGACGGATGAAATCGGTCTCCCCATGCCAACGTTGCAGAGTTTTCTGCCAGAAACGGAAGTTCAGCCTCTGGAAATGCCGATGAGTAGACGCTTCTACCGCACCGGCAGCACATCACCAAAACGGCAGTAAAAACGCCCAGATCAAGCATGGTGGCAGCTGCAGAGGACTGGATGCTGTCTCCCCACGCCGACATTGCATAGTTTTCTTCTGGAAACAGATGAACTTTTGAGGCGCCAGTGCGGTAATTTCCTGCTGGTGCGGTCGGTGAGGCCAGTGCGGTGTTTCATTGCACCCATCCAAGTGTTCATTTTTTAACGTGTTGATGCATTACAATGCTTTTAACATTGTTCTTGACGATCCTTGACTGTTTTTATCAGATTTCACTGTTATTTTACTGAGTCCTATAAACCATGCAATGCACCCATGGTCTTTGTCGTGTAATGGGGGCAGTAGTAAATTTTAATATGATATATGATATGATAACGCATTAATAACGCACCATTAATATTGCTGATATTTTGGATGAACTGCATTGAGAGGCCTTCGAGAGGGTGACAGGATTGAAGCCCACGAAGTCATGCCTGTGTCGCAGGATCGTGTCAGTAGTGATGGAACAGCAAAAACATTTTCTAATTAGTTGAATATTACTCAATTGTCAAATAGCCACAGTTTAATGGAATATTAAAACTCCTGCTTGACAGAATTTAGTAAATTCACGTACATCGTGTGGGCATTAATTTTTTAAATGGCACATGTTAATTTATTAACACGTTAATGCATAAAATTAACGCGTTAATTTGACAACTCTAGTTACTATTACCGCTATTATAATGTCAAAAAAGCTATGGCAATAAGTTGACTATATATTTGAGTCTAACATTATGTTGTGATGATTGGAATGACATTACATGTAATCAACTCTGAGGATTTATGCATTATCAGAAAAGAAGTTGATCATGAGTTGACTGCGTGATGGTATAGCCATATTTCCTTGATATAAATTTATTGCTGGAACTAATGCAGCTAGATCTGTGCCCCCATAATTTAAAAAATATTTTTAACTGACCATGAGTTTGATCATCAGACAAAAACGATAGCTTTCTCATATCTAATCTGTCATAATTCTGTTGTTTATGGCTTACTTATATAGCAGTGTTATTATAATATTGTGTATACAATTATACGTGATGTATGTTGCTAGACATGAAAGTATTTTGATGTCTGCTGGACACAGCTTTGTTGTTTTCTTGGTGAGTGATGTTAAATTGGCTACTTGACTTGCTGAGTAAGTTGGGAGTAACAGGCACAACATTACAGATAGGCACAGTTTACTGCTGCTTAGTTAGTGTTAGCTTATTTTTATTTATGATTAATGGCATTCACATTTTACTATTACTATATGCATGACTTGCATATGCTAATTCACAATTGATGCAAATGCTGTAAAATGCTCATGTTTTGGGTCATTTTCAATCAGCAGATGAAGAAGGACTGTACGACTGTACGTATGAGCGAACAAATGTCCCATACTAAAGAAAGTGAAAAAATAACCACAAGAGTTTATAGTCACTAAGAATGTTAAATGACATTGAAGTAGACCTGTGATGTTTTATGATCATGTGGTCTGCATATGAAACTGGCAGTGATGGATCGGTGGATCTCATCAGTCATCATTGTACATTGCATGATTCAAGATATTATTGTTTGGCTCTAATGTGTGAAAAGTGCAGGAATGTTTACGGATACATATGGTAATGTGGTCTATACAGCCATGCTGAGATGTTGCATGAGATGTTGTGTGACTGACTGCATAGCAAGCACTGCTGACGTTTGAAGAAGAGCAGAAGCATGAGGCAGTTCGAGCGTTGAAGCAGACCACAGAACTGTGCAAAGCTGATTACCACAAGTCACGCAAGTCTCAACGCAAACACTGCAATGATGTACATAGCATGCTGCTTGTAACTAACTCTTAAAGATTCATTATGTACTACAATAGATGTGGACATTTGGATAGTTTGCTGTGACTAACTAGCCAACTGTAGTTACTTTTGGTTGCTGCCGCTGTCAGTTTTTTTGTTTATATGGTCAATTTTTTCCGAGTTTCTGTCAGTTAGACTAGGTCCCAGAAATGGTATTCACATTGCAGTAATTTTAACTGCTGGTTAGGCACCACAACATTACTTGACAATATTCATATTTACAGAATAATTTTATTAGCTATTTATGTTACTTTTTAAGCTACTTGATGTCACTTATAGTTGGTTTGTTTCATTGGGCATTTTCAAAAAGTCACTGAAAGATGTTGATTTCTCTGTGTATTTGGATATTTCTAGCTAATATTAATTGTGCTATGTTGTGTGTTTTTTTATGTTGGACCACGATTGTTTTGTGCCATGCTTGTGTTTTGTTGTCCAGCTGTAACATTATTGCCTTGAGTCTGAAGTGTACGAGTCTACTTAGATAAAAATAAATAAATAAAATAGTTGATGTGTGCTTTGTTGTGGAACAGCCACTGAAAGTCGAAGATCGAATCCAGCGAGAGGTCATCCTGTCCGACTGTCTGCTCTACCAAGCGGTTCTCGTCACGTTGAACCAGGACATGAAGAGCTATGTCCGCGGCGGCTGGTACATACGCCAGGCGTGGAAGCGTTACCGCAAGCTGTACCATGAGGTACAGCAGATCTACAGTGCACGGATGGCTGGCATCAGTCGAGATCTTTCCACAGTCAGTGCCACAGCAAACATTGGATCCATCGCCGACAGTCCCATGTCTCCGTCACCCTCCATTGTCCCGGAGGTGTTCTCCCTGGATGGGGAAGTCCCACTGGAGGAAATCGAACCAGATTTCTCTGACTTGAGGCACGGACTCGGCGAGATGTCGAAGGACTCACTGAGCCGGCTATTTGGTGCAGTCAGCTTTGGCTATGGAGTCTTCCGCCTGTTGGTGTCGCTGATCCCGCCCAAAATTTTGTGGTGGATTCAGTTCCTTGGCTTCGAAGGTGATCAGCACGAGGGACTGGAGTGTCTGGAGTACTGCAGCCAGTCGGCAGATATGAAAGCTCCTCTTGCAACGTAGGTGTAATATGGTCTGACGAAACACCGCACTGGACGTTCAGTGCAACCTGGTGTGGTTGGTCCAGTGTGGTTAACCTTAACTCTGACAGTCCGGTGTGATCTGGTGCGATGTTTTGTCAGACCAGGTTCAATTTGTTCTTTGCACTGTTTGATTCTGCTTTGTTACTGTTTTGGTTCGTTAAGTACAAGCTGAACATTTCACTGATTTGTCAGCTTGCATTGTTTTTACATTTTTCACATCTACTGTGTTTATATATTTTATTGGCTAGTACTCTTGTTGACGAGTGTTTTGTTGCAGATTGACGTTGGTTTGGTACCATACAACAGTACGACCATTCTTTGCTCTGGATGGCACAAATTTTTCCGCAGGTTTGTGTCTGACGTTTTTTCACGTATTTCAGTAAATTACGTTTGCTCAGTGAAAAGTCTTTTGTGAGTGTCACGCCAGTGTTATTTCAACTAATGAAATAATAGTGAAATTTTTATAACATTTTAAAGTATAGTACCTACTTTCTTTATTGTTGTTGTTGCGATAGCCCTGCAGCTGTATTTTTTTCAGTATTGCGACAAAGAATCAGGGAGGGAGGGTAACAGAGTCGTTTGCAGTCATTGTGTCAGCTCGGACTGACGTCAAGTAGTGGTGTAGACATGCTTGCTGTGTGTTGACCTTTTTTTCGATGGCAGGCTGTTGGTTCCACTGTGAAAAGGCAACTCGGTCAGAACCAGAACTTTGTTGTACATGGTGGGCCAAAAAACGTGGCACTTTACTTTTGTCATCCATATCTTCGCCAATTATTGACCGATTCTCAAAATTTTTTCATTGACACACTCTGTGGACAGTTTGCAATAACGTGCTTATTAGATATCCCACAACACAGTGAATGCGTTTGTACACTACCTTGTCAATGAAATATGCATTGATAACGATAATAACAAACAAACATTTTGGTAAAATTGTAAAAAAGATCATTTCAGACCAACTCTGCAGTGAATGGTCTGTACGACACTAAACTCTGGGTTTAACACGGTCTGATGTCATATGGATTATTTATCGCAATGTTGGTCTACTCATTTACCTAAATTTTTGTTATTATCGTTAGTTTTTGCTTACATTTCTATTTCACAAGGTAGTGTAAAGACGCATTAACCATGTGGTGGAAAGTGTAATAATCACATTATCGCAAATTGTCTGCAGAGTGTACCAGTGAAAGAAATGTGAAAATCGGTCAAAAAGTGGCTAAGATATGGGCAGAAGTAAAGTGCCACGTTTTTTATGGCCCACAGTGTAGTTAGAGAATAGATGCAATAAATAGACTGTGTGCAGGCGTCGAAGAGGCAAGTCGTATGCTGGAATGGGCTGAGGCTGAGTATCCAGATTCGGCTCTCTTTCTCTACTTCAAGAGCCGCATTCTCCGTCTCCAGGTTCTTACTGAACTTAGTTTGCTACTTCTGCTGCTGTGGCTTTTTTTTGTTAAATTGATTACTTTTATGGATTTTGCTTCAGCTTAGGTTATGCTTGATTAAGAGTTATTCAGTAAGATTTTGAACATAGATTGTTTGCTTTTTTTGGCACCCAGGCAATGTGTCAGACTGCTGACTGAAGATTGTTATTCTACACTTTTTAAATTGTAGGTCTTAATCAGTAAAATTGTTCTGTTGATATATCTATAATTATTTTAGTGAACAACAAGTTTACTGATTGAGTAAGAAATGCGATTTTGGTTTTGATTAATTTTTTTGTTTACATTATTTTGGGCTTTTGTCTTTTTTCTTCACAAAATTGTTTGTTTTTGTATTTTTTTTGCAATTTTCATTTCCACTGATGAAAATCACACTGCGGGAGTGCTGTTTTAGCATGCTCGTGTTCCTAAAAGTGTTGCTGTTGTCAGCTGCGTGTGTGGCCCCTGTGGTTTAATTCATGTGATTCTGTGATTGACAGTGTGATACGGAGGGTTCAATGGCTGCTTGCCGACGAGCTCTGGCGATGAGTGAAAATCAGCGTGAGACGCAGCACATTTGTCTTTATGAAATAGGTAAGTTGTTTTGTCACGTATAGGGGTGTGTGGAATGGTGTTTCGAAGTTTAGTTAAGTTTTTGTTTGGTTTTAAAATAACCGTATATTTTGCTTTGGAATTGTCATATGTTCAGTTCCATTAAAAAGTGGCACTTCTGTTTTGGAATTGGCATAGATATATCTTGTTTATGCATTGCAGTTTCTGCTAAGAACTGCATTATCAGTTAACAACAGTCAACTAGTCAACTACCCTCTGGAAATGATTTAGACATTTGTTTGTGTGAAGTTGGATATGTTTTTACACCTTAAATGCATATGTTTGCAACTCATTTGTTGACTGCAGTTCTTGTCCACAGCTGATCTGGCAGTTTTGCAAATGCAATGGAAAACCAACTGAACTAAAATGAATATTCTGAATGGCTTAGTTTGTATTTTTATACTGAAACTTAATCGACTTCAAGTTTTCCACACACACACATTTTAATCACATATGTTATAGATATTATCCATTTTGTTCATTGCAATTCTGTTCGTCTGTCTCTCTGTCTGTCTGTCCATCCGTCTGTCACATGGGTGGATTAGTCAAAAATGGTGCAAGCTAGAATCGCCAAATCTTCACCGTCGGCTGCCCGGAAGACTCTAGTTTCAGGAACCGTAAAACTTTTGGATAAATTCGAAGGGGTTCACCCTGAACAAGAGTGCTAAATGAGAGGAGGTGGGCAAAATTTGCGATTTTTGGCCAATAAGTCGCTGTATCTCAGTAACGGTGCGAGATGGGGCCTAGGTTACTATTAATCACTAATAGGAAGTCATACACTGGCTCTCGATTGGCGCCGAATTCAATGATCTTGAATGACCTTGAACGCCAAAATAGGGGGTTTTATGGATTTTTTGGAGATTTTGGGCTGCGACACAAGTCTATATCATTCACAAGGTGGCGCCACATACGGAACTATCGTTATGCGATCCAGATAGAGAATTTTGTATTTGTATATTAACTTAGCGTGAACACCCCAATTTTCAGCTAAACTATTGAACAGGAACTGCTATAGGCTTTTGCACGTCTCGTGAGCATTAGCTCAAATTTCTTGTTGAACATATTGTTCGAGTTTGCTCAAACATTTGTCCTATCTGTCAGCAAACTTCTGAATGCCTGATGCAAAGAATGATGCTGGCTGCTGTCCTTGCTACTGCAGAACGACTGATTGCACCTCGGTATATAATACAAATTTTTGTCCACCTAGCATTTTCTTACACCAAACGTGAACTGTTCGGTTCATAAAGCACTTGCCACCATATAGTGGATGCATCTTCGAGTGAATCTGATTTGCATTTATTTTTTTCTCACAAAAGTACAATAATGGCACACTGTTCGTTACGGGATGATTTTAGTGTCAACGTCGTTGTATTTAATGTTTATAAACAACGTCACAGTGACGTCATCATCATATAACTTACAGCTGTTGCTCAGAATTAAATTTGCTACAAAACGTGTATTTTGGATTTCTAATATTTGGAAAACTCGCAGAATGATGCTGTTTTTTAACTTTTTTATCGAACGACCCTCATACTTAGTCTTATATGTTGATGATGGACTGTTACAGGTAGGATATCAATGGTGCAGATGAACTTCCAGGAGGCTTATGACTGCTTCAACAAGTCAGTTTTCTCAGTGATTACTTTGTCAGCTCTGTTTGTCAGAGATAATAATTAAACTCACAGTTTGACTGTTGTAACAAGCAGACTGTGAACATTAGATTAGATCAGCCACTCTCTTCAGCAGTGCCTTAAAGGCCAAGTCGCATCAGTTTACGTAACTGTTATAAAGCGCTAAATGGCTTAATCAAATGTTAATTTTTCAATATTTATTAACCTTCCTATTGCCAGTGTTATCTTTATACTGTAAAAATAAAGTTCAAAGTAGACAAATGTGACGAAAATGTGATGTCACAAACAACTGTTAGCATCAGTGTAGCGTTCGACAGAATTTGAACGCTAGCAGCGTCGATGGAGCATGGTACCGGGCGAAAAGAATTCACTTGCATTTTGAGAAGTCGCTGTTATACCGGAAGTAGGCCAACTGTATGCCTTTGTGTTGCACCAATCGCCGACAGATTCCGATTTTCGCTTCCGGAATGCAAGCGAGTTCCCCTCTCTGAGCATGTTCTGCATCGACGCTGCAGCCAGTTCATGGCACGTTAACTTTTTCGCCTGCTGCAATACACGATATAAACACAATATTATTTTTATTGAAATTTATGTAACGCGGTGTTTTTATTTCAACCGATCAGCATATTATTAATTAGCATTACATTCTACACACATTTAACCAATATTGTTTTTTTGTGCAACTTGGCCTTTGAAGTACTATACAAAGCATGACACACGGTGTGTTATAAGTTTATAATAGAGCTGTCAAGGTGTTAATTTTTTTAACGCATTAACGCAGTGCATTAATTTTTTTAATGCATTAATTAACGCGTAAATTAACGCACCCAGTCCCGTCGAGATGGAGAGTAGGAGGTAAATTACCCTGGGCCCGAGACGTTTTATGGGACCTGCTTGTAAAGTATAGAAAGTTAAAAAAATAAAATAAAAAGTTTTAAAAACACATAATTTTTATTTTTTAAACGTATTTAGACTATTTACAATTTAACTATTACAGTATTTTTATTTTGTATATCATGTCTTGTCCATCACAGAGTCCATCATTTTGTGATGGACTCTGTTGGGTTACGCTTACGCAAATTGCTTGTTTACTGTCTTTTGTCAGTTTCGTGCATATGTTTGTATGTCTGTCTGTCTGTCTGTTCATTTGTGATTGGTGAATAAATAAAGATTTAAAAATGTAATAAACTTTAATAAAGTAACTATCAATATTGC
>Ga0056128_1000594_pt1 | contig 33856 bp, 29 predicted proteins | sample WorMetLIZISLAND2_FD_71113 | JGI IMG/M metagenome (GOLD analysis project Ga0056128, IMG submission 71113) | Marine gutless worms symbiont microbial communities from Max Planck institute for Marine Microbiology, Germany - Olavius geniculatus... ...
CTTTATAGCCGTTACTTGTAACCTGTGGTTACTTTTGGGGACGCGCATTGGGCCGAACTGATACGGCCTCAGCGCTGGGCAGGTGTAAGAGCCTGCCCACCCCGAAGGCAAGGCAAGGCCCTTTTTAATAACTGTCAGTATTTTTTTCAGAATTTTGTATATACACCATGTCCCAAAATTAATGGCCCCCTACAGATTAGTCAGTGTAAAATTGTTAATACCTGACAGATTTTTAAAAATAAAATCTGAAGCAGTTGTTGACACAATCATTCTGAACTTGTCTTTACAGTTTGAGCTCTGGTCACTTGTGGCCTCGATGCAAGTTGTTAGTCTAAGAAGGGTGTGCTGCTGCTTAATCCCTTTGTCAAATCAATGTATTAAATGTAAACTTAATGTAAACAAACTCTGACGGCATGATGACGTTACACTGAGCACACACGGTAAAGTGCATACGTCATAATGGGTGTGACCATAACTAATGTTAAGATAGTGCAGAGTACAACATTTTGTTGAAATCCATGAAATTCAAACGGAATTAGGCATGTTTGAAGCAGAGGGGCTGCTAATTTTGGGCCACAATGTACGTATGTTATTTTCTCTTCATAACCCTCTATTACCATATAATACAAACATGGTGTGTTTGTAACTTAAAGGTCTGTGGACGCCAAAATTAACATATACATTTTATCCATTTTGTTAAAAGTGCAGAATTTTCTGATAACTTTGACAGTGATATCGGCGCCCAGCGTTTTGTCAACACGGAAATATTTACCTTTGAAGTCAACGATCTACGAAAACGACGTAGAAAACGTGCCGCCATGATGGCCCGTGGTGACGTCATGAGTTTAGCCTATAGACGTCATGAATATTAATGGCTTAGCCTAGAATGATGACGTCGTCGACTAGGCTATTAATATTCATGATCTATATGGGCTAGGGTCATGACGTCACCGCAGGCACTGATAGATTAGAATATTTCGCATAACGTAACGTAATGCCGCATTTCATTTGAATTCGCGTATTAATTTCATACACTTATGAAGCTCAAATCGACATATTATATATGCGAGGTTAAATGTCTAATTTAAATCTACAGAAATTGCGCAAGTGAGTTTGACCGTGGCCATGGACCTTTAAGGTGCAGTATTCAATCATGTAATGCTTGTGCAACTGACACTAGCAACTAAAGGCAACCTTTGTACTCACTTACATAAAATGACAAATGCGAATCAGACAGTATGGGATACCTTTGTAAGTCCGACGACACCAACGTTGATACTAGTCGACGTTGTCCCATTGCCAGTGCCCATCACTCCATCTAGCAAAGAGCCAATGCCCTCAATCAGTATTCCTGCATCGAAAAACAGGCAAAGGTGCTTGTGACTGATGTATACAATAGCCACTGCACACTGCAGACTTAACAGCAGACACAGACACCCTACTTGAAATTGTGGGTCGCTGTGAGTCAAAAAACACAAGCAACCTCAGATATATACATGCAGATAAACACAGCTGATAATTGGTGAACTTCACTTTTTGACTTAAAACTTTCGCCGAACATCAAGAACCAGGCTTTCCCGGTAGTTGGCCCAAGGACCTGGAACAACTTGCCAAATGATGCAACTGTTCTTCTGTCAGCGACTCAAAACTCACCTCTCACCACATCCTTTTCTGACTGTTTCGTCATGGACTGCACTCCAACTAACATCTTCGTACTGTGAATGCAGCAGTAGCTTGTATTAATTAGGCCACTTTGAAAATTCCCAACTGATTGACTGAGAAAGTGAATGAGTGAGTGAGTAGGTTTTAACGTCCCGCCCGACACAGTATAGGTCATGAGAAAGCAGCGGTGTATTTTTATGTGCAACAGCAGCTACTGCTGCAGCACGTCTTAGCCACTGCAATTCTGTCTGTCCGTCCGTCTGTCTGTCACACAGGTGGATCAGTCAGAAACGGTGCAAGCTAAGATTACTAAATCTTCACTGTTGGCTGCCTAGAAGACTCTAGTTTCAGGAACCGTAAAGCTTTTCCATAAATTCAAAAGAGGTCACCCCAAATGAGGGTGCTAAATGAGAGGGGTGTTAAAAAAATTTGCAATTTCCAGCCGATACGGTGTTGGCAGAGCGAAAAAGGTCACACCCTCTGGTGAGTTTGCGTTAGCTGAGCTTTTCTTGTTATTACCTCGGTTGACAGCATGCAACGGTGGCGGTGGCGCACCAGCGAGCTTAGCACAGGCGTGATAGTCACCTACACTTTCCACGACCGTTGCCAGTATACCAGACAACAAAGCACATACACCGGCCACACTCACCGTAGGCACTCCCCATTGACCTACACAGAGAGACAGACTTGAGATAACACACAATCACAATACTGATCTACCAATGTACACCGTGGACCAAGAAAAGTGTCACTTTACTTTTATCCATATCTTCTCCAATTATTGACCGATTTTCAAAATTCTTTCACTACCTTACTCTGCAGACAACTTGCAATAATGTGATTTTGACCGATCCCACCACACCATAATGCGTCTTTACACTACCTTGTGAAATATCAATGAAATATGCATACATAAAGATAGTAACAAACAAGCATTTTGGTACAAAAAATTTGAGCTAATGCTCACAAGATGCGCAAAAGCCTATAGCAGTTCCGGTTCAGTAGATTAGCTGAAAATTGGAGTGTTCACGCTAAATTAATATACAAATACCAAATTCTCTACCTGGATCGCATAACGATAGTCGCATAATGATAGTTCCATGGCGCCACCTTGTGAATGATATAGACTTGTGTCACAGCCCAAAATCGCCAAAAATCCATAAAACCCCCTATTTTGGCATTCAAAGTCTTTCAAGGTCATTGAATTCAACGCCAATCGAGAGCCAGTGTATGACTTCCTATAAGTGATTAATACTAACCTAGGCCCTATCTCGCACCATACTGAGATACGATTTACTGGCTAAAAATTGCAAATTTTGCCCACCCCCTTCTCAATTAGCACCCTCGTTCGGGCGACCCCCTTCGAATTTATTGAAAAGCTTTACGGTTCCTGAAACTAGAGTCTTCCAGGCAGCCGACGGTGAAGATTTGGTGATTGTAGCTTGCACCGTTTTTGACTGACCCACCCGTGTGATGGACAGATGGACGGATGGACAGACAGACAGACAGAATTGCGTTGGCTAAGACGTGCTGAAAGCAGTAGCTGCTTTCAGCGGGAAAAATTGAGAAAAAAAGACTTCAGACCAACACTGCAGTGTATGACACTGTATGACACTAGACTGTGTCGGTATGACACAGTCTAGTGTCATACGAATCATTCATCGCAATGTTTGAATTGTTTTTTTTCATTTACCTAAATTTTTGTTATTATCATTAGTTTTTGCTTACACTTATATTTCACAAGGTAGTGTAGAAACTCACTTACCATGTGGTGGGATCTATCAAAATCACATTATTGCAAGTTGTCTGCAGAGTATGGTAGTAAAAAAATTCTGAAAATCGGTCAATAATTGGAGAAGATATGGACAAAAGTAAAGTGGCACGTTTTTCAGCCTACCCTGTATACATGCACAGTTGCACACACACACAGTAACACATAACCAGTATACCAGATAACAGCACACAGATGCCTGCCATACTCAGTGAGAAATCAATCCCAAAATCTGAGATTAAAAAATTTATGATCCTGAGATCATATTTTCAAGGTTAGGCTTACAGACTGGTTGTTACTCAGTATCCACATAGTAATCATAGGAGACATTTTATCCGAACTGTACGGAGTGACTGTGACTGCCAAAATGCAACTTATTAAGCACAGCAAGGACTCTCGTGCAAATGAAATACTTCATTAGATGGCTAAAATTGTTAGAAACTGTCGGAATAGAAACTACCCCACAAATCAGACAACCACATACCTGGGTATGGAACTCGGAACCATGGTGCAGACAGAACAGCATTTCTACGACGATCTGTCCTTGCCTCATGACCCCATTCGCCATGCTCATTCGGAAACACGTTTGTCAGTGTTAACATGTAGCAGACAATCCATGACAGAATTACAGCCAGGATTATCTGCAAAACAAACAGATAAATGATGTTACTCAGTCACATATTCTACCTAGCATTAGTCGAGACAAAAAAATCAACTCCCTAGTTTTATTAGTAGTTATTGTCTCTCCAGTACCGTATTCGTTGTCATTACATGATTCTCTGTGCACTGAACCATATGGTCTGCACAATCTTCCTTCAGTGAGTAAACACACTAATATTTTTTGGAAGTGAAAGCACCACAGTTTTAATATTTTCTACAATCACAAGTTGAATGAAATGAAGCAGTTATCAATCTTCTAGCTTCAAACGTACAAACTGTTGATTGCAACTCCAACACAAAACCATTACCAAACTAAACTTACAAACAAATGCCAGATTTTAACACAAAATAAAAGCAATGCCAGAAAATTTTTGTCCTGACTGGGTTTGTGAATGACTTCACAAATAAAGTCGACCTAATAAAAAATGCCAAAACCTCTTCACTTAAAGTATGCCAGAATCTAGATGGAATATCTGCACTGGCATCAAAGTGTGCAATACTGGATTAACAATGAATTAACAATGACTAATACCAACTGGAAACATTTTAAAGAGTTGAAAGGTGCGTGTCTGACAGCCAGCATGTTTGGTATAGATGAAGCACGGGATGTGATAGCGACCAAGCAGCTGTGAGAAAACTATCATCAACAGAATAGTCCTGAACACCACCAGCAGATATACACTTTGTCTCAAAAAAGTATCTCTGACATTTTCGACTGTAACTTGAAAACAAATTACCAGATTTTGATAATTTTTGGTACAAATATATCTGACACAACCATTCAGTTAACCACCTCACCCAACGTTTGTTTCTGCAATACCTGGGGAGAGCATAATGCATAAAAACACATTTCGTTCACGTTTCTGACACTGTGGCTGACATTTCATTCAGTTGTCCATTTTTCAACTGCCTGCAGTAAAACTGCATGAAGTGTTGGCCCACTATGCGAACACAGGCAAGAAGATGCTTTCTCCATTCATTGACAGCAGTATCGATAATGTTCTGTTCCAAACCATCCCAGGCTGTACCAGTCGCTTCTTGATTTTGCAAACATTCCTAAACTTCATCTGATAGACAAATTGCTGCATGACAGTCAAAACTGTAATAAACCTGCTGTTGGGGCCCACAGATTAGGGCAGATAGAATTTATTTAAGTTTTTGTCATTGATTTTAACAAGTATTGTGCTTGGTCTGCTTTCTCCAGGTAGTGTAAAAGCAGACGTTGGGTGAGGTGAAAACTAAAACATTTATTTAATAGCCAGTTGTGTCCGCAATATTTCTGCCAAATATTATTAAAATCTGCCAATTTTTATTCAAGGCATGATCGATAATGTTGGGGATTTTTTTTCAGACTTTCTTTTATTTTAACACATATTTTGCTTAATCTGGTTTCCCTAGGTAGTGCAGAAGCATACACTGGGTGAGATGGGAAACTGAATGGTCATTTGATGGCAAGTTGTGTCAGGAACATTTGTACCAAAAATTATTAAAATCTGATAACTGGTTGTCATGTTACAGTCGAAAATGTCGGGGATACTTTTTTTGAGACACAGTGTACATACAGGTTGACTGGTAAGTCAAAAAACACCCCCAGCACGAAAATCACAATATCTCCGAATTGTGCAAATACTTCTGTGCTAACGTTTGCTCATTTGAGGCCATTCAAAAAATATGTCACGCCTGAAAGGGGAAGGAGATCAGATAAGATGTGACAAAGTGTGATGACAGGGGAGGGGGAGTTCAGGAACATGTGATGTGACGCGTTTGTGAAAAATTTTTATAGGCCTGAACGATGTTTTTCCTACCTCTTAATCTGACAAAATGCCTACAGATTCAGATACAGTAGGACGTTGACTGCTATGACTCAAACCATTCTTTCATTGCCCACTGCTGTATGTAAACTGTAAAATAATGTTTGAAATGATTATGATGGTGTATGGATGCATTTATACATATACTCTATTTATTGGCAGATGAATAACTTTTGGCCGGCTTGGTAATTACGGTGCTAAATTCGGTAAGATACATACAGTTGGCGGAGGTATTGTGGTCTGTGACATATTTTTCATAGGGGGGTTGGCAATGTGTGACAGTTTGTGACAGAGGAGGAGGGGGGTTAAATTTGGTTAAAAAAGTTTGACATTTTTTGAATGGCCCCTTTGTTTAGAACACATCTGTGCAAAAGTGTGCTGCTTTGTGTTGTATTCACTTGACGTACACCAAATTGATGGAAATGCGAACTGCAGGAACAAATTTTGCAACTGCACAGACTGTAGAAGAGACTGATTTTATTATAAAAGTAATATCGTAATTTTTGTGTTGAAGATATTTTAATTTGGCATGCCCTGTATACACAGCAGGTTTGAGACACTGGAATGCATACACAAAAAATCCCAAAGTAAATCCTATTTCATCTTCACATTCCACAACTAATGAAATGTTTAGTAACGATTAAATTTTTAAAACTGCAAAATGTACAAATTTCCAATTTTAAATTACTGATTTGATGCAGAATGTCTAGCAGTGTTCACTCTAATAACTGAGAACCTGCAAAAACCTCAGAACCCATCGTTTTGAGCCTTTTCAAAAATCCAAGCTTCAATCCCTCTCCCCCAAAACACCCACCAGGTTAACCTTTTTAAAAACCCCAGTATTTAAAAACCCCTGTTTTTTCAACTCTTGGTATAACAGTCAACACTTGGGCTACAGTTCACACTAGATTCACATTACTGGCGTGCCAACTGAAGTCATTTACATATCTAAAAAGAAAGAGCCAGGTTGCCGCAAGTTCAATCATACAAGCCGCACAATAACTGGTGAAATTAGCACAAAAAGCAGAGTACCGAAGAGTAACACAAGTGCTCAGAAATTATAATCACACATGCTGAGAAAGCCATAATAACACGCTATGCAAAAAACGATAACGGGTAAATACAAATGCAGGTGCAAAAGAAATCCCTAAATTTTGACTTTGAAAAATTCACTACAGTCAGTTAGGCTTCGGTTTAATCTCTACAATCTTCTTCGTGTTGAAAAATAGTTGTTCAAAATGCAAAATTTTGATATAAAAACCCCCATTTTGAGAAAATTTAACAGAAAGATTAAAATTCTGAGCATCATAATCCCTGACTGAAATCTGCAGTCTGTCTGTCCGTCTGACAAAATTCTGTCAAATTCTGCAGGTGCTGATAGAAAATTGCAATTTTCTGCTCTGCCTACTTTTTTTAACTTACAGCAGGGCAATCCACCATTGTTTAGCAGCAAAGTCAGCCGATGACTTGAACAGAGAGAGACCGAGCAGTGAAACCGTTGGACAGATGCAGAGAGGTCCTATGTAGCGCAGCATGGCACCCACAGCACCGGTCACCCCGATCACGACTTCAAACAACGCGGCACACATTATAGCTCCTTGGATCTGTCACAAAACACAAACATGTTCCTGGTACGAAGAAACCCTCCTGACAGAAAAGTGTTTCACATTCCAAGTACATGTGTCAAAAAAGTGGTCCCATAAAACATCATCAATGACAGTGTTAAACTAGAACCACCATTAATCTCAGTTAACGCCCAGTATTGGGCAGTTAATCTGAAATAAATAGGCAAAACTTGGCTTAAAAATAAATCAAAAATGAAGAAATCAAATTTTGAACGAAGTTTAAAAATGTGTAATTTTTAGATATTAACACAGATAAACAGATCTTCATGTGTGTCAGCTACTAACATCGTTTGCACGCTAACGTCATGTAAACAATAATAAACAATGGGTGTAGCAAAACAGCAAAAGTTGTAATTGAAGTTTTTTGTCAAAAAATGTTATGGAGACTGAAGCAAAAATTACCAACAAGTTTTGGAAAAGAGATTGGTCTCCAGCATCTTTAAATAAGTTGCTGACAAAGTTTCATCAAACCAATAAGCCTACAGTGGACTGCAAATCCGACAGTGGCACAAAGTGTAATGATGCAGATTACTCAGAATGTCGATTCGGTTGAGTAGCTGATGGTAAATCAAGAAAAAATGCTTTTTTGTTTGTTCGCACAAAAACTATGAGCAAAGCCAAGACTGAAATAGCATGTTTTAAACTGGTGCTCAAAACTGTAAAAATAGTGAGAATGGCACAGTCTGCAAACAGCATGATAATCAACAATCACCTCACGAAGTCTGATCATCCACAACTCTCTGTGTTCAGCACTGCCGGGAACTATGCCAGCAGAAGTGACGTTGTCTGAAACGCACCAAACACAACATAGAAAACAAACAACAGATAAGCATGCTGTATGCATGATGATGTCAATGATACCAAAGTCAACTCCATCCCTCTAGGGTAGGTAAATTAAGTACCAGCCTTCTTGGTTGGGGTTAAAATGAGGCACGTTCAACTACGCCGGGTGGCAGGTAAAATTTTGTGATCACATGTTGCATGTGATGAATTTTCCAAAAAAAAAGTTATATATGCTCTTTAACCTTTAAAAGTTTCAGTGCCTTCTGCAGCACATACATGTGCTGTTATATCATTAATCATCATCATCACGGGTATGCTGCGAACTAGAGCATAGCTGCTTCCACGAGTCATTTTCATCGTGCTCAATCTTGAGCGTGTCGCCATGCTAAGTTCAGTCCCCTCAGATGTTACGGGAAATGCACCAAGACATGAAACTATGACAAAACTCATTCTCTGAGTAAGTAGAATCTATCCTTAACTTATAATCACAATGACGAAATTAAAGTTAAATCATTATAGAATCTGGGGAATTAGATACTAGGCTGACATTGAGCCACGAGGACACAGATCCTCAAAAGAATGTTATATTAGCACATCTGTTCTGATGCTCACTCGATGCCCAACTGCCAGCAAGCAAAAAGAGTGGAAGCGACCAAGATAGCGAGGCATATTGTGACTGGCTAGTTGCTATCATGTGGCATCTAATTAAATGGAACTCTGCCCTCTACAAGATCTTTCAGCCCACTACAAAACTTCTGACCTTCTAGAGATGCCATGCGCTGGTCTATATGACCAAGTACGGCTCAGCACATCGTATCTATTCAAAAAGGCCACTACTGAATTATCGACACTTTTCATTTGATATTTTTTCCATTTTAGCTACACCATTGACGCATGTATTATGATGTTACAAAATAATAGTTAAGGGGTTGCAACTTGTCAAACTTTTTCAAACAAATATATGACAATGTGTCAAATACTACGTTTACAACATTCGGGACATACGCAAACATGCACACATGCACAATGCGATAAACAGACAGATTCACTAAGAAATCATTCAATCGACCTACCAGACTTAAACGCATCATCACTTGGACATTGCCATTCAGGTAGATTCAAATAAGACAATGTAGGAACAAGCAGTGCAAACGTTCCCGCTTGCACAACTGGTAACCTGGCACAAGAATAACAGCACAGTATTAAATTATCTGCACACATTATGTTGACTTCTTAATTATATTAAATTTCACTGCATAGTTCATTCTAAAACAACAATGCTTCATTCATATAGATCTTGTACTGCTGGTTTATGAATCAAACCACACAACTAAAATGCCGTAAACACTAAGAATACTTATAGTAATGGGCAATTTCTTTTCATGCTTCACATTCACAAGACATATATTTTTAGATACTGGGACACAGCTTGCAACTTCCCAGCTTGCATGTGAATTCAGCATTGTATAGGCTCCCTAATGGTCGATAATTTCAAACAATGGTTAGTTACTGGTTATGCAGTCAGTGGTTAGAAAAGATAAGTAAGACTACAAACAAGTATTACTATTTGCAGTGCTTAAGAGTGCATCACCATGCAATGAATGCAACACAAACTTCACCTGATGCCAAAAGTAGTCTGCAACAGAGTAATAATTCCCGATGCAAAGAACAGTGTTCCAGTGATTTCAGCCTTTCCGACAAAGTCGTTGTCCATGCACAGTGCTGGAGCAAGCAGAATTGGCACCGTCAGAGTTGCAACAAACATGGAAATGTAATGCTGCAACAGAAATCACGTGGTTCAGTGGACATCAATGCTATGCAAGCATGGTGTATATTATGACAATAGACATTGATTCACTGTGTCACAATGGCTATATGTAGATCATGTAACTTACTGCTAAAAGCAGTACTTTCGATATAACATCATACTTATATCAGCATTACTTAACCATAGGTATACTTTCAAAATTTTCTCTGCTTTTATTAAAATAAAATACCACAATAACTCATACAAAAATTACCAAAATCTTGTCACTTTTTTTTCAAAATGAAAAGACAAGAGCATCACTGTTTGAATCATTTGCTCCTTGTTTGTAGACCTTTAGATACACTTTGACTGCATGACCATTACTGTACTACATTGCCTGCATTGCACTGAACTACTCAAAAATTCATTCACTGTTAACTGCTACCACACTGTAGATTTTTTTGATTGTTTTGCTATCTTAACCTTTTACAATATTTGCTGTCATGCTTTCCTATCTAGTAGCCTGTGTATTCGTAACTGTAGTGTTCTGCTTGTTTGTGTGCATTTACCACACTGATTAAAGACTGCTTACCGACTTATTTACTTAAATTAACTCTAAGCCTTCTGCTGCCAACATACCTGAAAGCCCAGCAGCAAGCAGAGGCTGATGGGAGGCGATTCATTGACGTCATAGATGACGTCCATCTCCGGCTGCCATTGACATTCAACATCAGGTGCTGCTGCTGCAGCAGCATCAGCTTCATTGTCCACAGTTGACTTAGTGCCTAATGCAGTCGTTTCACATAGCTCCTCATCACACACTCTGTTGCAGTAACCATTCAAAGCAATCACCTGCAAATCAAATGCAAATCACCTGCAAATGATTTTCACAGAAAAACGTAACAGTAGTCGATTCAGTCACCCACCAGCACTACCAAGCATCCGCAAAGTGACGTCAATAAAGATGCTGGAAGTCACTCTGACTAACCACTTGTCAGCCAGCGAGCATGTCAGTGATATTAATAGCAGGTGTGCTCAGTCAATTCATGCTGTAAGAACCTTGCGGTGCCAAGGCATGAGTGGCGCTGCAAGTCATCTACAAATCAGTTGTTCTGCAGAAACTCTTGTACGCGTCCAGTGCATGGATTTACAAGTGCTGCCGATCATCAACGGATTGAAGCTTTTTTCCGTTGTGGTGTGCGAAGTGGTTTTTACAGCACTGACAGTTCTACAGCAGCTGAACTCTCCCTATTTTCAGCCCGCATTATCCTATGGTGTCATTTGAATTTTTCCCCTGACGACCCTTGTTGCCACGGCAACGAATTTTGGGACAAAAATAGACTGTAACTCGGCCCCCGTGAAAAATAATTGTGTGCTGCTTTCACCTACACCCTAATTTTCCGGCCTGGGTTATCCAATGGCGTCATTTAAATTTCTTGCCTGCCGACCCTTATTGCCATGGCAACGAATTAGCCAATTTTTTTTGAGACCGATACTATTAAATTTAGCCTCAACAACATGTTGGCCTTGAAAACTTAACACTCCGAAAAGTAAGATGCTGTTGTTACAGTTAATATGGCATTAAAGATAGTTCCAAACTAATAACAGATAAGACATATGTCACACAAAACATGCCTCGCCACGCCCACGCAGCATCGGCAGATCCTAATAAAATCAACAGTGGCTTAAAACTCGTATGTTTCCCTAGTTCACGAATTAAATGAATACCTCGTCGACTTTCGGATTCAAATCGGACATTATTGCCAAACTATAAATAACTTAAAAATAATTTTTCACTACTTTAATGTTTTGTTTACATCCTTAGCACAAAATAGCTATTATTGTATACTAACATAACATAACGGTTTTTTCACCACCCCGAACTAAAGCGTGGTTTCCATCCAATGCAAAGCAAACAACAGAAGTACGTAACAAACGTAGTGGACGCAAAAACTAAAAACTAATGAGCTAACAGGACTTTTTTCTGTAATTTTTGCACGAAATAAATGAAGTGTATGAAGTACACTATAGCTGTACAAGCATTTCACGTTACTCGAAGCTTCATTTAAACCATAGATGTGAAAACGTTTTTTAAATTTTCTAAAGTTTTTTCCAACGTTTTTTATTTTAAAAAACGTACATTGAAATTAGATCATAATTAATATGACTTAGGTTATATTTTTTGAAGAAAACTTTATAAGACACAATAAAATATTTTTTATAATGCATGCATTACGCACCTCACTACTGTTATATTATTGCGCGCAAAAATCACAGCATGTACGTCTGACTGGATAGAGCTTGAAAGTAGGCTGCGTCAAGAAGGCTAGACAAAGAACTTTGTCCTAAATACTAGCCTAGAGCTAACGGACAATACGGACAGCTTAGAACTAGGCTACAAGAAGGCCTGCTTGGAGGTATGTATGCCAGCGTAAAGTATGACAAAAAATATTATATCGTAATCGTAATGTATACGTTTAATAAAACATACCGTACACACAAGTAAAATTAATTGTATGCAACTACTAGAGTACACCTTATAGTTATATTAGGTTTTTAGCTCCAGAATAAAGTCTTGGGACAAAAGGTATTTTCGACAATCTTACGACAGCCCAAAATTTAATTGGACACCTAGGACTCCACGGCAGTTGAACCAGCATCGTTCTGCTGTCTGTTTATTAACAGAATCACACCGAGATTAATTCAGCAATATCGCCACACTAGTATGATAAACCTAATCCATATACACAGCTGAAGTGCATTCACTGATCCACTTTAAAATGTCCAGTCGTATAGCTCTCCACAGGCAACGCACAGTGCCGGTGAAATCAACAGAAATGCTTCAAAAATAAGCCGTTTTGAGGCTGCAATAGGCACTATATAAAATAACACGCTAATACCTTCATTAATTTGTTGAAGGGTGGGGCAATGATCATTTCAAAAAACTAAACCTGGTGGAGTGCTCCTACATGGTCAGGTTCCCCAGTGGAGTGGCAGGGGCTTTGCTCCTTGATCTAGTCAGGTTACAGGAGGCTCCGCCAATTTCTGTCATACTGCCAAATGTAGGCCACTATTTCTGTAAATTTGGCTAACACTGTGCACATTACATCATCAGACAACAACAACAACAAAGACAGCAAGCAGAGAGACAGAGAGATGATGAAAAATCAAATAACCTCAAAGAATAAAGTTTTAATTTAGTCCTAACATCTGCGTGCAATCAGATGTAATCTACAGGCTTCCCACACTTTTACTGATAAAAATTTCCGGACTTTCCAAGACCACCAAAACGTTTTCCAGGACCTTCTCAGCACCCACCATTGTTTAAACACGAAGACAGAGTTACTTGCTGTATATACAGAGTGCAACCATATGCACACAGTTCTTCATAAGGCAAATGAAATGCCAAGTGTTTTTAAATGTATTTCATCGCTGTATTTCAGTAAGTAAGCACTACACTGGTGCTACATGTTGTCTATTCTCAACCCACGGCAAATTCACCTGCTGATCATAATTTTCATTTACCAGGACTTGCTGGGACTGTATTCTTTAATTTCCAGGAACTTCCAGGACCAACCTTATTTTCACAAACTTTGGCTTCAGAGCTTGGAAAATCAAGAAAAAAATCCTGGACTTTCCAGCAGGAGGTGTGGGAAGCCCGTAGTCTGATGTGTTTATGGTCGACATCTCTGTATGAAGCGTGGATAGAGGCAGACGTCACGGATGTGATAGCGGTTCAGCATCCAGGTGGCAAAGCGCTCCAATCCCAGACCATATCCACCGTGAGGACATGTCCCGTACACACGCTACAATACAACATTCAGTGGGTGACGTCAAGTTAGGCATAGGGTTAAGCAGATTATATACGATTAATTTTATTGGCCAACTTCTGTGGACGTGGTTTAATTACACAAGAAAATTGGCCAATAAAAGCATTCAACCATGACATTCAGCTGATATTGTCGTATGCCACTTCGTACGATATCAGTTAGCTTCATCAATACACAACAGCAGAATGCAGATCATCAGAAATGACACGTGGATTGCATTTCCTGCATCTTATAAACAGAAAAAATAGGTAAATAAATATTCATTTTCTGTTGTAAATAATTACCACGGCAACATAAAATTTGTTGACCAATATACAAAAAGTTGGCTGACAAAGTCGTCAAAGATACAACTTGACCGACAAAATCAACCAAATGGACAATTTTTGCATGACACATGAGACAGACTTCTGTTGGCTGAATTTACTAGCAGACAAAAGCGAGCAACTTTATCAAGTGTACAGTATACCAGATCCTGAAGGTCATCGGTCAGCGAGTTCTAAACCATATAGCCATATCTTGTGTATTCCTTCCAAATTAAATGCAAAATATGTTTCATGCAGTTACTGATGATGTTCCAAGGGGCCACTTTTTACTGTGACATAATGTAGACATGAATATACCTGGTCAGTGTACCAGTAGTAGGGTGTTGGATCAATCTCTTCTCTCCTGTAGCCGGCAAGCAGCTCATCGTAGTTCCAAATACGCATTGAGCCACCGACAATCTCTCCAACACCCGGCATCAACACGTCAACCTGCGACAGTTCATTCACTCACTGACTCATGTATGCCACAAAGGTCAAAGCCACTGACGTAGTCGAGTCCTCTAAAGACACACGCAGAGGTACATAACTAAAGTAAACCGAATTGACATGGTTTAGTTTTTGACGAACTGACCAATGGGCAAGCAGTAATGCATTGCAGTAGGCACCATCTAATGGCCACAGTGGCCTACGTGACTATGCTCATGTACACATTAACCAATGACCAATAGGCTCACCCTGCTTGCCAGTTGGTCAGTTTGTCAAAAACTAAACCGAGCCAGTTTAGTTCAGTCACGTCACGCTGGATGCGCCTTTAGTTCAAGTCCGAGTGATGAAAAATAACAACTCAAGTTCTCGAGTCCACTGCCGACTCAATTGATGCATCACTGCGTGGGTCAATATACAGCAAACACAACAGAATACAGACAAAATATGCAATAATTTCCCAAAATAAAATTATTACGAGTGCAAATCCAGTAGGTCTGAGTTCAAATCGTGAGGGTTCAAGTACGAGCTATGAATGTAAAAACTCGAGTCTGATGCAAGTCCACTGCTGGACACAAGTACTACATCACTCATTAAAACCGAAAAAACTGTAATACTGGCACCATACAATTTATCAAAGGTGTAAACATGATGCATGCTGAAAAATTTAAAGCTTGATCATTAACTTTTCAAATTTCAATTAAAAACTAAACTCTCATCATTGTTAATAAACATGTATGTTTTCGTTTAGAATGCTATCGCTTACTCCGCCGAACGCTCAGTTATAACCAAAAACACAGTGAGACATGATCGCAAGTGCTTTCACATTTGCCAGTAAAAAAAGATAATTTTTGATGACAAAAAGCTAAAGACTCGTTCACAAGGAAACGATGCTGCATTGTATTTATTTTGCAATGATTTTTAACCTGACAATGTGATTTAGCCAAAATATTAACAATTAAAAACTGTTTCAGTCATTAAAATACTTCAACCATCGGTCATGATGAGATTAATCTTCATAGTTCTGTGAGTTAGCACGAAGACAGCAAAATGTGCTACAGCAAGAATTAACAGCCACACACACATGTAACTAATAACTAGGGCCCACAGTTTTCCATGAAAATTTTTGCCAAATTCTGCGGGCCAATTTGCAAAATTACGCGGCTTACCAAAATCGTCCAAATTCTGCGGCTCACTGCAGCCTTCCATTTGTAAAAAAACTGAAGTCTATACTGTTCAAAAACTTTACTTTCTGAAGAGCCGGCTGGCATAGTGACATTGTACTGAGTAATGATAGCAATGTACAAAGAAAATTACCTATCTTTTTTCGTTTTATAAGTGCAATTCGTCAAGTTGCATTGCATTTATTTATGACAGTGCCATATTGCGATAGCTACACCCACAGCTTTTGGCAGTTTAGTTTAGTTTGATTTTTCCCTGATAAAAATATACCATCAAGTCAAAAATCGTACTAATCGACGCTGAATTTTCACCTTCTGCAAAATTCCGCGAAATATCAAAATTCCGCGGCAGAAACGAAAATTCCACGGCTCGGCTCAAAATTCCGCAACCCGCGGATAACCGTGGTGCCATGGGCCCTATAATAACAAGTTCTAAACAGCAGACTGGATCAGTGTGGACAGCAAGACTCACCGACTCCGTAACGCGAATATCGGCTTTATCCTTCTGCATGTAGAACGACTTAATCTCCGTGGGAAACCGACACAGCATGATCACCTCGTTTATCTGATCAGTCATCTGACGCTCTGGCGCCTCAGGAATGTCCTGCCCCCATCAAACACACAAACACATCGATCAGCGTGTCAATCAATACATGAATGGCTTAACAGTAGGGTGTTGCCAAACTTAGTGATAGAAAAGTCATGGTTTCAACTCCCGGTCAAGTTGCTATCAGGTCGCTACTACGTGGATGAATGATTGTCTGCGCTCTGCGGACAGGTAAACTATCTTAGAATATATCCAACCCAACCTCACAGGTCAACTCAGAATTCCATTCATCCAAGGTAGGTAATTAGAGCACCAACCTGTCTGACTAGGGATGAGGTGCGACGCATCAACCTGTGTTGGGTGGCAGGTAACACTGTGCGATCCCATCTATATGGCAGGTGATACTCTGTAGCTCTGTGATGGAGTTTCCATAAAAATCTATACACAACCTTTAATCTTTACTGTCTCGTGGTACACAACTTAATGTATGAAGAAGCACGCCAGTTCAGTGCATGTTTTGCACCATTTGCCTGGAGCAGTGCAATTCAAACCCCACACCCATTGATCTTTTAAACCGAAATATGGCATGCTACAGGTGACTGGGCTGGCATGGCATTTTCAGAACATTCACATAAATTTTGGTCCTCATGTGTCTATTCCAACCCAATACGCAATCAATTTGTACAGTGCAGAGGCACAAAAAAATTCTGATGCATTGCAGTAGCATCGAGATTAGTGAAAGCAAAAAAAAATGTTTAAAAGTGTCAATGAAAATCTCATAGAGTCCGGAAACAATGTATTCAAGACACTAAGCCTAGAAACAGAAAATAAGCAAACTCCATAAGCTAAACACTTGACCATCAGAACAGCCATCTGGCTGGTACTAACTTGTATGAAATTCAGTTTTTTTTGTGTATACAATTATCCTAATATGCACAGGCCAACGTACATCGCCAAATTCGTAGAAAGTGTCATCTTCCTTCTTGATGTTGTTGGCTCGCAGGTACTCAATAGCATCTTTGTAATCCATTCGTTTGAACGGCCTCTTCGGTGGCTTAAAGTCCTGTAAAATACAGTACCAAATGCGAAAATCAGCACGATAATGGCAAAAAAACAAACAGAAAAACACGAAACTGAATGTCAACTAGTAGCAACAGGTTATAGATGAGCCAAAAATTTGCTTCTTCACTTATAAAACACAACGCTAGCCAGATTAAAATCAAAGTAGCCCTTTATACAAGCTGTTTGTCACCAACGTCATGGGTTAAAAATTAAGTGGGGCAGAAATTTGCAATATTTCAAAAAACACAACGAATTTCCAACGAAATTGGGACAAACAGTTGCAAATTTCTGACAGTATACTTTGAACAATAAACAATGCACAGTAATTTGCACCACTGGCAGTACTTCTTATAGCCGAAAGAAGATATCAAAGAGGGGTACCCCCTAAAGCATATTACATTAACATTACTACTACAATGACCACAACCACTACTGCAGTTACTTACAGGGTTAACTTGGTAGAGGAGCTCCGCTGCGGGGGACTTAAGAACTCGGTCTACAGTGTCACAGATGAGATCTTCAATACGCTCCAGCAGCTCATCAAATGTTATGAATGGACACTCTGCCTCCACGTGAGTGTACCTGCACCACCGGTTAACATCTAGGCTATATACCATGAACTAGGGGCCCAACTTTCAAAACATCTCAAAATAATCGTAAGACATTTTCACATTTACAATCGTATTAGGTCAATAAGCTAATTCATGAAACACGATGTATCTTAAGACATATCTTAAGATCTTATTATCACTTTTGCAGGGTTACCACTTACCTGAGCACGTGAGATTCCCTGACTTTTCCACTAGGGCAGGCAAAAATTCATTGATATACTGTTTGATGCTCTGGTTGACACTTGACAGTCATCGATAATTAAAAACAGTTTTTCCTGTCAATAAGCTGATATTATCAGATTGACAACTGACTCAGACAAGTGTCGTCTGGTACGAGACTGTTCAGCACGGAATGACTGCGCTATGCAGAACACATCACCCATAGCTGGCAGACATGTCTCCAGATACAGCTGAGATGACTGTGTCAGATACGCCTATCAACACACCGACAGAACAACTATTGAAGTGTCTGACTAGTAAAGCTCAAATTCCATTACGTCAACCAACCAGTGTGTGGTCTTACATCTTCAACTGACAATGCAGAGCAATGTTATCTGAATAAATTCTCAAGTAAAATTTGATGATAATGGCATGCAACGGTGACACACAAACTTTGCATTATGCGAAACTGATGCCCACCAATCTCGCGCATAATTTTCAATCCTAGTAACGATGGGGTCATTGCTTGAAGTCCAAACGTCTGGTGCCGAAACAGCAGCAGTCAATACAGTGTCCCCACACCCAAATGTCCTGCACCCAAACAGTAAATGCCCAAATGTACTGCTCCAGGACAAAACAACCGTCAATGACTAGCCTCACTAGTGAAACCCAAATTCTATTATGCTGACTTCATCATGATGTCTGAGACAAGCCCGTGACATCCCCGCAGAGTTTACAGCAAAAAGCAAATGCAGTAACAGCATCACATCAGAACAACAGCCTCAGACCAGCACATTTTAAAAACTTATTAAAAAACATCAAAACTACTCATTTTTATGCACTTAACAACATTAGTAAATACAACACGATACAATACTATCAAATAATTTTGTATAAGCGCTGACTACAGAAAGCTCAATATGCTTCAAGAAACAGTTGAGTTTATTCCCCTCCTTATGCAACATTTGACTTTAAAAAATTAGCAAACACAATGGAACCCTGTGTGGTTCTTCAATCACAATGCACGTTCATGTTGATTTAAATAACGTGCTGTAATAAAAACAATATGGCAAAAACATACCTTTTCACCGAAATAGTCGAGCTCAAAGAGTGTAGAGCCACCTTCAACCTGCGTCTGTACGAATGTAGGTGGAGTTACCTGACAAAGCACACATTCAATAAATGGCCAACAACATAGTCGGCAAGCATACAAGTTTAAAGTAGTTTGGTAAAAGGCGAAATCGCTACTCATTTCCATTCACCAAGAGACAGCAGCATTGCAGCAATTTGCTATTGCAAGTCTTGGCTGGAAATTTTGACTCTAAATCTCTCTTTCTACTGGGAGGTGAAACCCCCCTCTAACATAATATGTCACTGTACCTGCCAAATAGAAAATAAATCCATGCACATTTAAAATGTGCATATGCTTAAACAAGGCGCATAAATTTGTTATGCCAAATCCGGGTAACTGAGAACTGCTTTTGCACTAACTACTGATGATTAAACCGAAAAGTGCAATTCTGGCTAGTCTTTGTTCTGATCAGCTTACTTAGTTACTTCGACTTTCTCACTGTGCTTAAGCTATGATCATTATTAACTGCTGGCATACCTCGACATATCCACGACTGAAGTAGTGGTCACGAAATGACTGCATAATCACCGAACGTAGTCGAAGAATCTTAGATGTCTGGACAGCACAAACAACCGCCTCAGTCACAATCCCAACTAGAAGGGCACTCAGAGGTGTGCAAACCTACGCCAATGCTACGTCAACTATTCTGCTGTGTTCACCAGGTGACGGTAACAAATTTGGTTTGGGTGGAGTGAAAGTATGACTATCCATAAATCATTCATTCCTATCCTGGATCGAGATACAGATCCAGATCACCACCGAAATCTAATCACAACTTAATGGCCTCCCAAAAAATTTCTGCAAAATTTACGTGTACAACTTTTTTGTGTTATCCTGCTAACAAACCAACAAACGAATAAATAACCAAAAAAATAAATGCCGAGTATCACACGACCTCCTTGGCAGAGGCAACATCAAACAAGTTATAACGGCATACACAGCGATTAGCTAACAGCAAAACATGGCACTGTCACTGCATGAGTTCACCCGGTTCATTTGACGAATGTAGCACAGTACCACACAGCTGGAAACCTTCGGTAATCCAATCCGCTTCAGCCAGAGATCCGCCTAAACTGGCAGCTAGCTACATTACTGCATCGACCAATGCCATTTATTAGCTGATTACTGTCAATAATTATTGGGCCAATAATAATAAATGATAACAATGATGACAATACGTTACATTTTCTCCGCGGAGCAACATGTGCCTCTGATCCAGTTGAACGTCAACATGAGCTTCTTCATTGAGCACATTATCTGCGCCACCAGAGGGCGCCAGTCCAACCAGCTCCCAGTAGTCTACTACCAGTTCGTGATCACCAGGTGCCTGATATGAAAAGACAACAAATTGTAATGCCATAGATACTGTTACAGCTGCAGAAATACAGCAATAACAAAGTTAAAAATTGTATAGCTCTTCGTAGGAAACACATCTCAGAGCCACAGAGCATCACCTGCCATATGGGATCACACAATGTTAACTGCCACCTGACGCAGATGTATGTACCCCACCTCAACCCAAGCCAGACAAGTCGGTATTCGATGTACATACTAGTACCCAGCTGAGATGAAAAACTTAAGTTGACCCAGCTGTTGGTTATGATTTACCGGTCCACAGACAGTCACCATCCAAGTACTATCCACCTGATATTGACCCAACCAAGAGACGAACCTGTTGCTTTTATTGACATGTTTGTAACTGCCAGCTGATATGTTTCAACTCTGTTTGAAAAATCGAAATTTATCAGATTGAAGTCTTTGCATTTTATCACTTCAGCCAAAATGCTGATATGTTGGCAACAACACAGCAGTCGCAGATGCAGAAGGGCACCGATAGTGATATAATGTATATAATATATAATCACAAACTTGTCTGGAAATTATCTTACCATTTGGCCTGGAGGTACAGTTTTGATGATTCCCCAAACGTAGATGCTTGATTCACAGGACAGCACTAAGGCATTGTATGTCTGACACTGCAACAGAACAGTGCTAGTGCTTAACAATTTTATCAACCTTCAGAAACCACGTATTATCAACACAGTTGCAGAAATTAATTGCTAAAAAATTAATGACTGAAACAATTATCATAAAAATCACCATTAAGTGTTTATGTGCAGATATAAAAAAATGTCCAGAAAATGTAAGCATTCTAGTTCGCCTACAAGTCTGAATGAAAAATGCTTAGTGATCATGTCTAACTGTATTTGCGACAGCTGTTTTCTGAGTAAAGCCCAAATTCCAACATTTCCATTACACCAAATTCCCATCCGTTTGGAGTTAGAGTTATTGCAAATTTTGGAACATGGTGTATTTCACTCATTCACTGTACTCTATTACATTTACCATTATATCACAGCTTATCTCTGCATCCTGAGAGTGAACATGATAAGACAAATCTTGCATAGTATAACAACTTGAATCGTTACTCACAAGCTTGTCAGCAAGAACACACTGCATGTAGCCGCTACCATCTCTCAGTATGAGAAACATCAGGGCACGACCTACATGCACCCATACACACTGCATATGTATACATCAGTAAAACAAACAGCTGAAAAACTGCACTATAACATCATGCATATTGACCTTTAGTGGTCCAATAGTGGGTCCATTGGGCCCTCCCACTAAATTACTTTTAGTATTACAAGTCAACTATTAGTTTTCAGAGTCGAGCATCCATGACTTTGTTTGTACGGACCATATACAGTTTTTGACGTATTACATGTATACCTGTCCCCACCCCTTAGGGCATAAAAAAATGGGAATATCAGGAGTCGTGACCCCCAATCAGCTTTTTTTCTTGTATTTAATACACCCGTCACTAGGAGAGGCAGCATATCCCTATAACGATGCCAGATAGATGCATGGTCACAATGGACCACCTAATAGGAAGTCGCCCACCACGAGTCAAACGGCACGTGAACGATGACGTCACATGACCCCAAAAGGTCAAGGTTTTGACCCCATTGTCTTTGAGGCACCATATCTCCATAACGGCTGCTGGATAAATAGCTGCATCAGCTAGGACCGGCTATTTATCCTGCAGCTGGATAAATAGCATATCGGCTATTCCTCCAGCTGCCAGATAAATATGCCGTGAGAACGTCATACCGCCACAGTGACAAGGCTTTAGCCAGTAGCACCCTTGGGTGCTTGACATACCAGCTAAAGCCGCCTAAGACGGCTGGCCGGAAAAATAGCCGGGCTGGCTAGGACCAGTTATTTATCCGTCAGCCAGATGAATAGCCTATGAGGTGTCACTAACTGAAAAAAGAAACATAGATATGGAGTTGGAATTCCGTTTGTAAGTGCTCTAGAAACCAAATAACAGTTAGCATGAAATTTTTTGATCATTTGCTGGTTGTGTGTCGGTTTCCAATTGCCATGTTGAAAAAATGAGCAAAGATATTTTTAAAATTTCTGCAGCATTTTTAGGTTGAACGTATTCAGAAAAAGTCACCAAAGCATTTCCCACAATTCCAAGCGGTTTCAGAGATATGATCAAAAAACGTTCGTGAGTCCAATGGACCCAGGATTGGACCAGTAAGTTACAATTTTTGGTCGGACCACCAAAGGTTAATTACCATCATAACTCTGCATATACATAAAACTACTATATAAATAAATATCAATAACGACTTCCAAATACTGATACTTAGTCAATGTAATATGCTACATTGAAAAATTCTTCACAATCTATACATGCTGAATGCTGATGGGTTGGTGGTATGTCATAGCGATAGTGCGTTTCATTCAATCAACAAAGTTACTGTACGCTGGGCCGGGTTAGTACCTGGATGGGTGACTGCCTGTGTGCAGGTAAACAATCTTGGTATGTAGGTCAACTCAGTGTTCCATCCTTCCATTAAGAGCTATAGCACCATCTTCAACCTTTTTAACTTAATGATCGATATGTATAACTTATTCGTACCCTGTCGTCGTATTCGATGCACCCAGCCGGAGAGTTTCACTCGACTGTCACGATGTTGCTCAGCTTCACGTATTTTTATCACCGCAGCTGAAGGCAATGAAGAGTCCATCTCAAGCACTATCTTCTTCGCTTCTTCCAAGTTCTTTTCTCTGCGTGCCGAATCTTCCTCCTAAACACAAATGTCCACTCCACTAACAAGTGGAAGGAGGGTGCTGCCTGGAAAATGTTGGAGAAAAATAAAAAACAGCAAACTGGGAGTGGGGAATTTTTTCTGGTGGCAAACTGTTGTTTCAACCCCCACCGCAAAAATTCTGAGAGATCTGTTGCCACAAGATGCATTTTGAGAACTTTAAATGCATCAAAATACATTAGCAGCCAGGGGTTTTACCCCAGATCCCACTGAAAAAGCTAGCGGCATTTCCCAGCAAGAACCTATTGAAGGGGAGAGGCTAATTGGCTCAAACATCTCAGCTAAAACATGTTGAAAAGTTTCCAACTGGTTGCATCAAATTCACTCACCATTTTTGCACACTGTTTCACTAGATTCACAAATAACAGCGGGGTCTAACCACTAGACAGACATGAGCTGGACAGTCAATATTTCAGCCAGAATGTGCTTCACACTTCTACTGATATCATCTTTCACAATGAATTTCACACAGCAGAAATAACAGTCTTCAACCAAAATTTATTGCTACTGAGCAGAACAATTACAATTTTGTAAACATAGCAACAATTTATCGATATGATTCAACATACTTCTTTATCCTGAGCTTCTTTGGCTTTCCGCGTATCCTTCTGGTACAGTTTTGAGTTCTTTTTAATCTGTGTCTTTGGCGCCACATCCCAACGCTAAACACACACAGAGAAAGAGGCATACATGCAGGCACACAGATAGACAGACAGAGAGACAGACAGAGAAACTGCCAGGTACAATCCATGCATCATTAAATCACTGCAAAAGCAGCAGCAGCTCATTCTAAAGGAATCCAGTACTTAATATTCAGTTACTGGACAAGACCATAACAGGACAGAAGCCGATCCTGTCACACGCACAGCAGGTAAGCACTAAAATTAATTCATTAAAAACTACCGGCATTAAACATCATTAAAAAGAACAGACAATACTGACAACTGAGAGGGGGTAAATGCACGCAGAGAAAATCAGATGCTTGTTGTGAAAATCAGTGAAAGTGAAGTGAAATAAAAGAATGTATGGACTCCCAGAGCCTTTCTGATGCTGCTATGAAAAGCCAGTGCAAAAGTTCAAATGAAAATTCTTTCCCGACAGTATTTGCCGACATCAAAATCAGTGCCGTTTTACCAGACAGAATACAATGAGGAAAGATAATACAGATTTTGTATTCATGTTCAAAAAATGACATACCTTGTCATCTTCCTTGGAGTCAACGTATATTGTTGGAAATGGTTCACCTATGCCCCAGTGCTTCATCGCCTACAAGCAAGCATTAGGCAAACAAGCTAGCTGCAGCATACAGGTGATAATGTGCCACGACAGTACGTGAAAAACACAAACGCTGTTTAGCTTCAATGACAGTTGTAATTAACTGCAGCACAGGCAGTTAGCCACAAATGACCACTGTGCAGTTGCTTGACAACACCAGTCATGTGACTGTGATCCCAGGATCCTTAATCCCCTGGATCCCAGCTGCTTTCGGTAATCCCAAATCCCAGAAATGGTGGTGTTCCAATCCCAGGATTTGGCTCTATAAAACTACACAAGCCATATAAATTAGGCTGCTACCTATAAAAATTTTTTAATTGATTAATTTCCAAAAATTAATGAAAAAAATGAATTAATTTCCATTAATTTTTGTAGTCAAAAAAGACTGTGAAAACTGCAAAATTCAACTAATGTTTGTGGTTATCTTTTGCAAACTAAAGCAAAATCAAATAAGTGAAGGTGATACAGTAGCCTGCACGTAGTCAAAACTCAGAGACTGCAGACTGTTAACTAATTTAAGACCAACAAATAAAAATCTTGATGACATATCCTACGCAAAATAAAATTAGATTATGAACGTTGATCATTAGTTATTTTGGGCTGTTAAGAAGTCCAAAATTTCAATAAAATTTTATTCGATTACAAAAAATTAATCAATTAATTTTCTAATGATTAATCGATTAATTTAATCGTTAATTTCTGCAGCCGTAATACAAACGCCACTCTTTGCACTGTAAAGACTATTACCTGGAGAATTGTCTTAAATGGCTTCTGCTCGGTTCCATCACCGCATTCATCAGAACCATTCAGGTCAGATGTATACAGCTCACCCTCTGGTTCACAGCACACACACACACACACGCACACCCAGCAACATCATCACCGTCATCAATAAACATCCGGAAGCGATTTATAAAGTAAACTATTGCTATAATTCCGGTGCTACATGTCAGATTTGCAATTGTGACAGAGATCCAGATCACATTTGAAGGAACATATCGACAGCCAGTGGCTTTTTCAGTTGGCCACAAACTCACACAGACTATGCAGACATCCACTAAAACTATTTGTGTCCGTATATTCAACAACTGCTCGCAGAACATTCTTCAGTTCCAGGGTTAACAGCAACTGGAATAGTCTGCCACGACAACTAGGCTGCATCAGTGAATGTCTGTTAAGAACAGATTGGACAGATATTGGTCAGATATGGAAATATAAAGCAAAAGCTACAAAACTCATCATCTTCAAATACAAGTATAAGTACACTTAGTGCATTAACACCAGTATTGGTCCTGGAGCGAATATGAGCAGAAGCAGAAGTGAAACCCATTCGAAATCCGAATGTCCCTCCATCCGCATGGGACACGCAGGCAGGCATGTCTATCAAAACAAACCTGCGTTCGGCTGACAGTGCCCAGTAATATCACTATCCTCCTCCATACTCTGTTACAACTCTTATCAGAGACACTTTTTACTAAAACAAATCTTTATTTGTATGCTTGTACACTGAAATAAAATGACTAAACCAGCTATGTTTTGCCGGTTTCTAGCTAATGACAGCATAGAGTATAATATCCGCAGCATAGAAAAATATATTAAGTAGTATATTGCAATGTTACATCATTCGAGTTCGTAACTTCGTAGTAAGTAGGGGGCGCAGTGCCACTCCGCTCGTACGAGCTCAGTCAAAAGCAGCCTGCCAGTGCTACCTACCTACGCACCTAGCTTGAGTACATTCATTCATTATCACAGTCTGAGCAGATTTGTTCGCCAGCCAGAATGAGTGGCTGACCAGGGACGTACCAAATCGTTTTGCTCACTGAAAATGGCAGTTCCGGTTTTGGCCTAGCAATATATTAATTAATATAATTAATCTTTATAAAAAAAACAAAAAGCCAAGCTGTCGCTAAGATAGCCGACAGTACTGGTTGTCAGTGATATTCAAGTCAAGTCCAAGGTCGATGATTCTCATCTTATTTGAAAGCCAATATGCGACATTCTATATATTACTGATCAATAGCAACTGTTACCTAGAGGCCCTATCTCGCACCGTTTAGCCGCAATAGCCCGTAACGGCCTTCAAGGTCATCCAAGTTCAATGATTTCCATCTCGTCTGACAGGGCGTACGCCACTTTAATTGCCATAATATCGGCCGGTGGTCTCTATTTTCGGACAGACGGACGGACGTTGCAACGACCATAGGCCTGTGCCAGTAACTCGACCGTTGCTCAAGTACATGTTCGAACGGCTAATAAATGTACAAAACAAAGGTTTATATACTCGTCAACAGCAGCATTCAAAGACAAACACATCTAAAGCAGCAAAATTCATTGTTCGCATCATAGGCTGTTGACTGTGAGTATAGTAACTGTAATCTTTGATTATGCATGTGATCAAAGTAATTTTTACGCGGAAAACAGCTAGACTGCTTTAGCGCGTCTTAGCCATCGCAATTCTGTCCGTCCGTCCGTCTGTCCGTCTGTCTGTCCGTCTGTCACGCAGGTTGATCAGTCAGAAACGGTGCAAGCTAGGATCACCAAATCTTCACCTTCGGCTGCCTGAAAGACTCGAGTTTCCGAAACCGTAAAGTTTTTCCATGAATTCGGAGGGGGTCACTTCGAATGAAGGCGTTAAATGAGAGGGGGGTAAAAATGCGATATTTAGCCAATAAGTCGTTGTATCTCAATAACGGTGCGAGATAAGGCTTAGGTTACCAATTATCAATAGCAGGAAGTCGTACACTGACTCGATTGCTACCAAATTCAATGACCTTGAATGACCTTGAACGCCAAAATAAAGGTTTTTGTGGATTTTTGGCGATTTCGGGCTGCGAGACACATTTCAAGAGCGAATTGCGCCGAAATAAATTGAGATAGACATGGACAAGCTGAGTATGAAATTTTCAGCATTGAACGTACATGTAGATTTCGACGGTCTAAGTCTCGCTTTTCTAGGTTCAAAGAAACCTGCGCATTAGGACATCAAAGAGCGGTACCCCCGTAAACGTCGTTATTTTATCGGCCAGTCTTTCGTGAAAACGATTGCAGATAGGCATGGGCATGCTGCCTATCACAACAAAAACTAGTGACGAGCTTTTCAGTTGTATCAACATCAATGACTTTGAAAGACCCTGAACTTCCAAATAAAAAGTTTGTTGTTGATTTTTGCGATCTTCAGCTGCAGCGCACACTCTAAGAATGAACTGCGGCGAAATGGCTGAAAAATAGACTGACCGTTTGCGAACAGGAACTGCTATAGGCTTTCGCGCGTCTCGTGAGCATTAGCTCAAATTTCTTGTTGAAAAATAATAAAACGTTGTGTAGCGACGAAGTTGACGCGTGTGATGTGATGTTTGTTGCAAATTTTCCGCAGAATGTGGCAATGTGCAAGTAAAAGAAAGTGGCTGATTAAGTATTGGTCGAACTCACAGGTGGATGACGTCACGACATGACAGTCACGCAGGTGTTCGTTTCACAACAGATAAGTGTTGCGAGTGACGTCATATTTTCATCGACGTTATGCAACAAGAAGCCCAGATGTCGCTAAGGTGGAACGACCGTATCGCATACATTCGAAGAAGGCCAGCGGAAGGCCAGCGTCTGACTTCCGGCCGCGGAAAGAAAGCGATTTCTCTTAGTGACTACCTGCTGTACATGCTATGGTGACGCTGCTATATCGAACGCTACAATTAACACTGTAATACGATACGGCAATTCAACGCACACAGTGTGCGGCTGCAAGCATCAACTTTGTATTTAAAATTGCGGCCAAAGCGCTGCAGAGAGAGACATGGTTATTATTGATAGCCCAGACTAAGGAATTCGTCATCACTCTATCTAATGGTAGACCTACCATCGCCGACCCCTAGGACGCAGTGTACGTTTAGCCACATTACCGCACTACTAACATAGCAGAGTGCGTAATGATCCTTCAAGGTCATCGAAGGTTGTTGATTTTCGTGTCACCTATAAGGGTTTATGCGACTTCCTTTTAGTGATCAGTAGCAACCTTGGCCTTATCTGTCACCGTTTCTGAGAGACGTGTTCAAGGTCGTTTAATGTCATCAATGTTGATGCCCCATAAAACCTCTCAGCAGTTTTTTTTACCATAAGCAAAAAGTCAGTAGCCTATCTATCTGCAATCGTTTCTACTAAACGAGCCAACAGTAGTAAAATAGCGACTTTTTAGAGAGTAGGCCTACCCTTCTTTTGAGGACTGCGTGCACAAGCACAAGCCTCCTTGAACAGCGGTCGAGACTTTGACTGTTAAAATCTACGTTTAATGCTAAAAATTTGATACGCAGGTTGCTGGTCTATCTCAAGTGACGCTATACATGCTGTCGCGTTTAACAAGCAACATTATTACAGTGTATGTCGGTCCAGTGACGACATATTTATGCGGCTGTCCTTTTTCTTCCAAACTTAATCTTATGGGGTGAGAATAGAAACACCGGTAACTTTTGTCTTGAGAAACGATGAAGTCGATTTTTGTTCATGCTCGCTTTTTCGTTTTCGAGCTGGAAGCCAAAGTTCGCAACAAACGGACAGAGGGACGGACGAGCAAGGCCGGTAATGCGTCCGACGGCTAGCGCAAACCAAGATGGCTGGTGGGTTGGCAGGCAGCGAGCTGTTCAGTCTATTGCTGGGGTGAGCCAGCGTTGCTGCGCGGTATGCTTTCCACTGGCCGGGAAATTATTGATCGGCCGTGCTCGAGCCTTCGATCTCCGCCGACCCGTGTTTTTGTTTATATAATGTGCATCGTGCTGCGGATAAAGTTTCATTTGGCGATCGTTAGATCGTGGATTATAGTTCGCGGTTGAAGTAGTTAAATATCTGTCCAGGCTTGTAAGACCGTCGCGTCAATGATATGGCGAAAGCGTTCACGACAGCGCTCTGTCTGCTTCTGTGCGCCGTCACAAGTCTTGCAGAACTTAATCTACCGCTAGTACCGTAAGAAGCCTGTGATTTTTTAATTGTTTTGGCCGACCGTTAAGTCGAGCTTTGGGTACGATAAGTGATCTGTCCGTCGTTTGACGTTCGTCCGTAACCCATGTATTGTGGCTGCCGCTGTACCGTACGTCGTAGGCGTTCGGCGTTCGTCAACACTCTAAGCACACTCGTGACTGTTTTTAACTGTAAGAGTGGGCGAATACTAACCTTATCGACACATAGACATTAACATCAACATTAGATACTGTTGGATAAAGCGATCGACGATTTCCTACAGGCTGTCAATAGCAACTATGTTTATCTGCAACGGTTTGACCGCAATTTTGAATGCAAAGTTTTGCCTGTAGCCATCACCCACGTGCGCCGAATTACCGTATTCCCTATCGTATCCTAGCGTTGATTGTAATGCTCGATATAACAGCGTCACTGTAGCGTGTATAGGACTGCAGTCACTCTGGGAAATCGCTTTCTTTTCGCGACCGGATGTCGAGACTTGGCCTTTCGATATAGGCGGTACTGTCGGCCCACCTTAGCGACAGCTGGGCTTCTTGTTTTCTGTTCCGTTTGCAGCGCAAACATCAATGTGACACTGAGCAACGGTTTTGCTCCATGACAATGCTATTGTCGTTCTCTGTGTTTGTCCACCTGGTTCTTTGTGGCCATTGGTCTAACTATATGCCTAGGCTTACAAGTTACAAGACTCAGTACCACTGCAATATTTAGGCCCTTTCTATATAATTGTCGTTATACGATACTGATTTTCAACTGAATTTAATACGTGATCTTGAATGATTTTGAATGCTCATTTCACGTTAAAATTTTCTCTCGGCCATACCGCCTGACCAACATGACAATAATATACAAGAAAACTTGGCTGTCGCTAGGGAAAACGCGCTACCGCCTATACAGTTTCTGTTGCAGTACTGACCTTCAAGGTCATCCAAGGTGAATGATTTTTATCTCATCTGAAAGGGCGTATGCGATTTTCTATTAATGATCAATAGCAACCTAGTCCATATCTCGCACCGTTTATCCACAATAGCGCATACCGTTATTTAAAGTTTTTAAAGGTCATCCGAAAGGGCGTATGCCACATTTTATTAGTGATTAATTGTAACCTTGGCCATAGCTCTCACCGTTTCCAAGATATGGCCAGTTTTCCATTAAAAATGCTCACTTCTTACCTCCTTCATTTAGCCCCAAATTTGACAATGTCCCCTTTGCACTACATCCACCAAATTTTGTATGTTGAGAGCCTCGACACAAGGCTGATTATTTTTGTAAAAGTTTTTTCTACGACCTAATAACGCTTTAGCCACAATATATCTGTGACATACGGACAGACGATAGACAGACGGCAGACAGACGGACGACAATCGTGCCATAAACGCAAGCTGTAGCACGTCAATTATTACGTGAATACAATATGTGAATACATGAAGTGAATACTAAGGCGCGAATGCATGGAAGCCACGTCACAGCAGAGCTGCAGAATCGCACGTACTTTCCGGGCGACAGCGCAGATTTTTTTTTATTTTTTCTTGTTTGTTGTAGAATTGCAAGATTGGCAGAAGTCTTCGGCCAGTCCGTGTATGAGTTGTGCGCTAAAATTACAGCAGTCAACGACATACGTTCTGTAAGTATAAGTTTAGTTGCACTTTCTTAGCTTAGATGTGTTTTTCAACGTATTTTTCTGATTATGGTGGTACAATTAACGATGGACGTCGACAATCTGTTGCCATTTGGTCGATTAACACGCGCCTTATTCTACAAGCCATAGATGTAAAAAACGTTCCAGAAAAAAATACATTTAAAAACGTTGATAAAAACGTTAGCCTTAATTTGTTTGACTTTTTGCCTAAAACCTAATGCTGTAATTGCAGTGCAGCTAGAACTAAAGAAAAAGATAAAATTTTATTCAATTTCATTTCAACCATGTAGTCATAAGACCACGTAGGCCCTATCACTAGACTAAGTAAGTAAACCACCACCACTATTGCTTATTAATTCCTTTGTGTGGCTTTAAAAAACCTTCTCAATGTTTTCGGTAGAATTTTCAAATTTTGATGAACGTTTTTTAAGAAAATAAAAAAACGTTGAGAAAATAAAAAACACATTAAAACGTAAAAAAACGTGGCAAGAATAAAAAAACGTAAAAACGTTTTTTACATCTATGCTACAAGCTCTGTTTATCTCTGCAGAGTTAACACTTGTTTTCCTCCTCGTTTTAGCTGTCCATAATTTGCCCGTTGAACACTTTTTAACAACTTTTCTGCTCCGCGCCGGACCTGGGCCGTCTACAGACGGCTGTATGAGCAGCTGATTAAAAAACACTTCGTCCAAAAGTGCAAAATTTTGGGCTAAAAACTCTCATTTTTAGAAATTTAAAAACAAAATTAAAATTTTGACAGCTCATAATCAGTTGTGCGTCGAAAAATTGCAACTTGATGTATACATCTTGAATGCTCGACGCCGCCGCTGCCCATTTTCTTCGACCGTCGACGCCTGCATGCGGCGTCTCGTTCTTCACATCAACGACCCTTCGACTTGCTTTAACATATTTCCTGCTGAAAATTTCTGTGCGAGCAACCATCCGTTCACGAATCTTTGTATTCCACTGATAAGCCTTGGGTTTTGACTGTCGCCGCCTACTGTTCTCTAGGCAACAACTGAGTTTTGCGGCGATGTGTTTTATGTTAATTATCGTGTTATATTAGGATTTTCTGCTCATGGAGCCGAAAATACAACCGGTCGATGGCAACGAAGTGGTCAACAGAATAAAGGAAAATATCGAGGACATGTTGCGAAAAAAAGTTTCCGCAGTCGAGGTCAGTTGATTATTTTTGAAGTTAGTAAGCATTTGGTATAAAATTGTTTTGTGCATTATATTATTATTATTATTATTATCAGTATACTTATATTTATATAGCGCAGTCTGCAGAGTTTACGTGGCATTGCTTATAGCCAACGTAAAACACAAATTTATGCACGTATTTAGACATGTGAAGGGGAAGATGTACATTGGTGTACCTATAAAGAAATATTTTTGTTGGGCTTTCCAGCAAATTTTCTTCTTCATGATTAATTTTGCTTTTTCTATTAATTGTTTTCATTTTAAAAAGGCGCTGCATGGCGCAAGCCCATTGTAGATGAGTCGACTTTGTCGTAAGGCCTATAAATAAACATTTTTGAGCAAGATCGTCAAGCTGTGAATTGTGATATAGTTATTGTCGTCTGAGGTGCGTGAAATATGGACGCAGTTTGGAATGTTGTTCTATAGAGACTGGTGAAGGAAGCCGAAAATGCGCATCGGAAGCACCCATTTCAGAATACTCTGCATGTAAGACAATTACTCGTATTTGCTTATTTCTTATTTGTGACTGTCTGCATTATCATACGTTCTTCCATCAGTAACAAGGTGGTGTTCATGTATTGCGCTGAGCTATACGGTTCTTCTAATAGGCGTAATTCAAATCAATAGCAAACACAAAACAGGAAGTTCAGCTTTCGCTAAGGAAAGCCGACCGTATCGCTCACGTCCGAAGCCCAGCGTCCGACTTACAATCACGGAGAGAGCGATTTCTTAGAGATGACACAGTTCCATGCACGCTGTGTTAGCGAAACGCTGCTTTCGAAAGCTACAATCAACGCTAGTATAACACACGTCGCGCGCGGTGACACGCGGTCTTCTCGCCAGGAGATAGAAACAGCTACAGTCGTAAATAACCAACGCAAAAATCGGACGCAGGTTTCGTAATTTTTTTTTCTGACAATAAAAGCCCTTTGCTAGGAAAAACGCGTTACAGTCTATACAGTTCCTGTTGCAGTACTGATTTCAAGATCATCCAAGGTCGATGATTTTCATCTCATTATCTCAGCTGAAAGGGTGTGTGCGATTTCCTAATTCCTATTAGTGATCAATAGCAACTAAGGCTCTATCGCGCACCATCATCATCATCATCGACAACCGTGGGCTCAATGCCCGTTGGTGTCTGACGCCATTCTTACTATCGCTGCCCACCGCTGCCTATCTAGGGCAGCGTGGCTCAACTCCTGCAGAGTTGCCCCACACCACTGCTCAATGTCATCTGACCATTCTCGGTGAGGCCGTCCTCTTTTGTTTGAACCATCCATCATTCCGAACACCAGGGTCTTTATCTTTCTGCTGTCGTTCATTCTG